>Ga0153983_1000406_pt1 | contig 11454 bp, 11 predicted proteins | sample TSGA067MetaG_FD_104693 | JGI IMG/M metagenome (GOLD analysis project Ga0153983, IMG submission 104693) | Attine ant fungus gardens microbial communities from Georgia, USA - TSGA067 MetaG | ecosystem: Host-associated > Fungi > Mycelium > Unclassified | place: USA: Georgia, Alexander Wildlife... | reverse complement strand
TTCCTTACTTGATACGCTTAAATCCCTAGCGGATTCCCGTATGCTCCGCTTCTTCATTGGCGGCATGTTTATGATGGCCTCTGCCGTTGCCATTTTGTCCATGACTCCTATCTACCTGGTGCAAACAAAGGGTATGGAGGTTGCCGCAGCAAGCTCGCTGGTTTCCGTCGCTGCATTGGTCGGAGCGATTTGTTCTCTACTCGGCGGCTGGCTCTCTGATGTTCTCAATACCCGGAAATGGTTATTCGTTTTTTGCTTTCTTTGGATGGCGGTTTCCCGCGTGATAATTGCCTATCTTCCGGCCGGCTTGTTCCTCAATATCTGTATTTGGCTGCAGGGCATCCCCTCAATCACCATGGGGCTTTTCTACACCGCGGGCAGTGATATCATTGAGAAGGAAAACTATGCCCTTTGCTGTTCCGTTCTGAGTACGGGTACAAAAATCGGAAGCTTCTTTGCTGCTACCATTTTCGGTATATTAGCTGCATCCATTGTCGGTTATGCCGGAGCATATCTATTCTTTGCAGCTGTATCTATTGTGCCGATGATTTGTATGATTACTCTGAAGGGTTTGAAATAATGCCAATGCTCGCTCATTTAGAATATTATTTAAAGGAGAATATCAGATGAAAGAATTAACAGCAAAGAGAAAATATGGTCTTGCCATAGCTTTTGTGATACTGGTTGTAATGCTGTTTATCCCTATACCGGAAGGATTAACGACAGCGGGTGTCCGCACACTCGGCTGTACACTTTCACTCCTTGTATGCCTAAGCACCGGCGTTTTGCCATTGGGACTGACATCATTGATATTCATGATGCTCTACTACGTGCTAGGTGCCGCATCCTCATTATCAGTAGCCATCAGCGGTCTGGCAACCCCGCCGACACTGTTCATCCTCGCTTCATTCGGTATGTCTGCTGCAGTTTCCGACTCACCTATAGCAAAACGTATTCTGCATTTTTTACTCGGAATATTTGGGAAATCGGTAAAAGTAACACTGCTGGGACTGATGTATGCGACAGCAGCGATATCTGCTTTTATATCAAACGTTCCGGTAACCGCCATGTTTATAACCATAGGATTGACTTTTTTGAAGTTATACGATGAAGAGGTCAAGCGGAAACAAACCGGCAAAACCTATATGATAGCTATACCGGTAGCAGCAATGATTGGCGGGATTATGACACCCGTCGGTTCTTCGCCGAATTTGGTTGCTATATCCACGTTGAAAGAAATGACCGATTACAGCATTTCGTTTGTGGAATGGGCTGCATATGGCGTACCCATCAGTCTTATTTTGCTTCCTTTTGCATGGTTTGTGATAACCAAGGTTTTCCCGCCGGCAGAAATGGAAGCATCACAATTCAAAAAATTTATCGCATCCACAAAAGTAACGGATAAGATGGATCGGCAGGAAGTAAAGGTGATAATAATCATGGGCACGATGATCTTACTTTGGATATTATCATCCTGGATAACAGCTATCAGTTTATATGTAGTAGCTGTCTTGGGTGTTGCGTTTATGTTCCTCCCCGGCATAGACGTTCTGAATTGGGAAAACTTCAAGAAAAGTGTAAACTGGGATGTAATATTTGTGACTGCATCAGTTATCTCTCTTGGAAATATAATCGCCGAGAACGGTCTGAGCACATGGTTTGTAAACACGATATTTCCGGCAAATCTATCGATGTCTGCGTTTTCAATGGTATTTATCACTGCGGTTTTTGTGATTTTGATGTTGTTGATAATACCCATATCCGGTGCATTGATACAAGTACTGGCCGGACCACTGATAGTGGTTGCAGCAAATAATAATATTGAACCGGTTATTCTAATAGTTACACTATGCTTTTGTGCGACGAACTGCTATCTGCTGCCAATTGATACCGTACCGCTGCTTGCCTATGGAACCGGTTACTTTCAAATGACCGATATGCCCAGAAGCACAATCCCTATACTGTTGGCACTGGCATTATTATGTGCTCTCTGGTGCCCTATTTTGGGCACAATAATATCCTGAAACCTTCACAATCTCTTCAATTAATTACTCTATTTCTTTTGACAGCAATGCTTGTATTTTTTCCCACTGCCGCATGGGCATGGATCATTTGGATAGATTTTCTTCTTTCTGCCGGTTTGAAAATCTATCACTTTTGCTGTCTCCGGCTTTGGCTTAATACTGTCTTTTTCAGTTAACTCGCTGGGGCTAAATCCTCTATTAAGTATCATTTTCGTATGATTCCACAACTCCTTCATTATGGATGCAAGCCGATTCATTTCTTTGGAATTACCCAGATCTATATTATTTTCACTTAACAAGTAAAATACATCCTGCATTTCGCAGCCATTGCAAATCATCCTTTGAATTTCAGCACCGATATATTTTGACATTTTCAAATCAACCTTTAACCGAGTGTTTAAGTATTCCACCAGTTTTTTTAAATACCTGTTATTTGGAAAATAGCCGTACTCTGCAAGATCCCTGATTTCAGCCGTTGAAGGTATATAAAAATCCCTGCTGCCCTGCATTTGTTCCAATCGTTTATATACGTTGCCGTTCAGCAATGGAGCATCAATGAAATAATTATCACGTATTACAAAATTCATCAGTCCAACGGGGATACTGGCGCATTTTGAAAGGATAGCACCGGGTGTTAACCTATTACTTTCCTGCGAAGCCGGTAAATTTTGATTATACATTTTGGCAATCACAGTAATCGGTGCGATCCCATATAAAATTCCTGCTGCATTAAAACAATCCAAAAGAAAGCTTCTAAGTTTTCTCCCTTGATGCATGCTTTTAGAGTTGAATTTGTTATATGTTTTCACGACATCGGCGGGTATCACAATACGGTCTTCACCCAAATATCCCCCATATCCTCCGACCATAATCCTATCCCATACCACTTCGTCCTCCATCACATATGGCATTCCCTGCTTAATTGCCTTTTCAAATGCTTTTATCTCATTATCCCGCAAACAGGAAAAATACATCCTCATTACCTCCGGAAGCAGCACAAAATCTGCCACATGGCTAACCAGATTATCTTTATTATATTTTGAACAGCCCTTCATTCCATGAAATTTTGCTATTTCCATCAAATCCTTTTTTTCATAACAATCGAAAATCTCTTCCAGTGTGTCTTCCCCATTATGCCATAACTGTACAGGAATATCCTCACTTTTGCGATACATAGTTTCAAACATTTTCACAATTTTATTAAGCGAATCATCTACTCTATGTCTGCCCGATCGAATTGGCTTATTTCTGTTTTTAGCCGTTTTGGAAATTGTGAGCCCTTTCTCTCCGTTAAACATAGCCTCATACAATTCTCTCTGCAGTCGTTTTTCACCCTTGCCAAAAGTGACCGCATAGTTTTCTTTTAGATTTTCATTTATACATTCTATGTCATATTCCGAATGATAGCCTATGGACTGAACCCACTGGCTTCTCTCATCATGTTCCGGGTGGTTTTTATCCGCTAATATCTCTAAACATTCATAATAACCCCCAATACCGCCGCAGTCCTCCATCGGGCATGCCCCTTTAAATTTTAGAACCTGAGGATAATTGTATTCATAATCTGTTATTACCTTTTCAATTGTTACCCGATGCTGCCAGTCATCTCCCAAATCATAGATATAGGTAAACCACTCCTGCTTTTCCATGTATTCATTGATAAATGTAGCGGAAGCTTCTGCAAAATCATAGAAATCATACCCGATCTCTTCAAATTCGCCGTCATCTTCTGTAATTCTAAGCTGCAAATGATAGAATTCAAATTCAAACAGATGATAACCAGACCATCCCATTATTTCATTTAATATCATACTCAGCTGGGAAAATGTGAGACCGGCGGGTACGATGCAGCGTCTCCATATAGGAGGGTGGGAATTCTTGATTGCTATTTTGAATTGGTATGCTTTCATAAATATTTTTATCCTTTCGCTAATATATGACCGTGCATAGGTCTTTTTCCAGGTAGCGGTATCAGTTGGAATCATATTGCTACATCCAATAGTCCGGAAATTTTTCGTTCTCCAAAATATAATTGTATTCTCTCTGCAAACCCGTCCTTGGCTCTATGCCTTTTCCCTGTGCCGTTTTATATTCTCTTACCCAATAATTAATACATTCATAATCTTCTATAAGATGCAGCAGAACATACAATGTTATTTCTTTATCCTGCTCTATATAATTAGCATGAAAATATTTAATCGCTTCCTCATACTCGCATAAACTCATATATAAGCGAAAAACTGTTTCCGTTAGATTATTTCTTTTTTCAGTGACCCAGTATATTTCGGAACTTGAGGCTTTTCGCTTTTTTGAGGAACTTGTCTGTGTCAAGGTCAATTCTTTTTTTATGATTTGACACTGGCCAACAGCCAGTTCCTTCGCATCTGTAGTTTTAAGATTATTTACAAACGTCATGATCAATGAGGAGGGCAAGGTTTCCCGGTCAACATACCCATTAATGACCAGTTCAATGGCTGATTTTACACATTTATCATCGATTCCCAGACCAAACATTCTTTGTATTACCTTGTCCAATAAAACCGTTTGCTCTATACCGACAGAACGAAACGGATTGTCGGTGTTAAAGATATAATATGCGCAGCCATAACGCAGCAGCTCATACAATTGTTTTAATAAATTGGTAGCATCACTGCCTCCCTGTCCATCAATCGGAATACTTTCCAGATCTTTAATATAAGACTTTACATGAAATCTCCATTAGGTCTTTCTTTTTTATGGATATATTTGTTAGGTGCAAAATAATACTGCTTATACGCATAGTCAATAAATCGTTCTATCTGTGGCTTTAACTGTGTAATGTCTCTTTTTACACTCTGTTCCCTGTTGATTTTTCCAATACTCTTATATGCATGAATATCTGTTATCATTTCGTCAATATCTTTATCTTCACGTATTTTTTTAGGGACTGCTTTATACATTTCAGATATTAACAGTCTTAAGTCCTGCTCCGTATATTGCTTTAGTAATTCCTTAACTTGTGGTAAAAGCATTGTAAAATGTTCTCCTTTGAATTCTACCCGGTCGTGTTTTTATTTTTGTATAAGTCAGTATAGCATAAAGCTACTATTTTTTAAATGATTCTCCTCTATAATTTATTTTTTACAAAATATCAGCTTCTTTTAATGACTTAATTTTTCTAACTGTCAGCTTATCATCTGATTCAAGATTCCCGCAGAGCATCGGTGAGTTAATATCGTATAATTTGACACATTCTTTTACCTTTTTTACTATTAAAAAAAATTTGTAATCCTCTGGGTTTTTGTAGATATATCTACAAAGCTTATCACTACTTTCTCCGTATATCCCCTTAAATTGCCGGCAATTTCTTCAAATGCTTTCAAGTGATATTCCAGAACGTACCTTTGATTTAATAAAATCGGATCATACCGCCATATAACTCTCTCACTTCCTATTTTTTCAGACAACTTCTGAAATGTCGGTATTAATTGCTTTCTTTTATCTGGTAGATTTGGTTCAATGTCTTTCCCATAGCCAGTGAGCGAAAATTGAAAATAATATTTATAATCTTGTAATTCATCAAGCCGTCCAAATATGTTGACGGGATTTTTAGTCCAAAAAACAATACAATCTACTATTTCCGGAGATAAGTCTATCTTACTAATCTGATGTGCATTCATCGGATTTCTGACATATAAAAATCCTTCTTTTATTCTATTACAAAACCACTCTGAATAATAATTTGGTATGTCTGTCCTTCTGCTCACACTTAGTATCATACCGGCCCCTTTCCCTCAACACCACTAATTCCTAAAACCGTCGCAGCCAACGAATTTTAGATCATTTTTCGCTGTCACAATATCAATACTTAAAAACAGCGGAATTTTATCATATATCCGACTATTTGCTTATACTTTGTAGATTGTCCCGTATAAAAACCGAAACGCAGTGAGTTGAACTGCAAACATCCAAACGAGCTACATCCAGCTACTTTACCTGAGAAATAATCCATTCATGACCCAAACACCATCTCCATCAATTCTGCTGCCACATTTATATCCTTCACTCTTATCAAATTATCCCAGGCATCTTCTTTTCCAAGGAGATTCATACCTCCATGCCATACCAATGAATGATCAATTTACACGTTCCATCGATTATCGCATTGAGGATAATAGTTTCCACCTCCCTGATCCGGATCATACTCTTTTGATATTGTCGGAATATCTAAAAACACTTCACTTTGCGCATATGGTATATCCGCCCTTTCAAGAAGCGCTTTAAGGCTTTTATTTTCTTTTTCTAGACCTCTGACCAATCTTCTGAGAGAATCAAGATTATATGCTTCTATGTTCATTCACATACTCCTTAAGTATTGCCAAATAGATATCCAGCCACATGTTCCGATACAGCACTTTCATATCACCAATCGCTGCTATACTGTTCTGGTGCCTCGCCTTTTATTTTACTTATCTCATATCCTTCCGTATGTTCGGATAATATATGTTCTATCTTAATCTGAAACCGCCACTGATCTCCAAAATCAAATAAGTACTCGAACTCCATTCCTTCATACAGCGAAAGTTCTGCCAATGATACCGTATCTGCCAGCCATGGTTCATCCTCACATTCCGGTGCAAAGTATCTCCTTCTTGAAGTACCTGATCCAGTTTGAAAATAATACAGATGATCCGAATCAAAATCAACACTTTTCTGTATCAGATAGTGCAAATCCTCCAAAGTAAATTGGTCACCGATTTTTATTCTTCTCATACAGGATCCAACTACGATTTTAAATTCCACGGTATGAAGGCCTGATTCCACTGGATTTGCCCAAAAATGCATTAACTTCTCTTCCGTTCCAACAGAACAATTGTTTATTTCATCATTTAAAACTGATACCACCGTGTCTACACTCAAAGTATACCAAAATTCTCTGCTTTGTTTTTGAAATAATTTATCTAAAAAGTTCCCGACTTCTGTTTGATAAAGTGTCTTTATCTGGAATTTATTATCTTTATCCTCTTCTTTTTCCTCCAACCATTCAATGTGAATCAGTTGAAATAGGGCAAAAAGACGGATTTCCGGAATGTAACGGTTTCCCCAGGGTGCAGGTACTCTCCCACCAGATGGTTCTGGTACAACTGCCCCTGTCTCGACCCCTTGCATCGCTTCAAAGATTCGATTTCCCCAAAACGCTGAAAACGAATCAGCCATGGCTTCCTGATATTCTCCAAGCCATACAGCCATCATGAGAATATACTGTTCCATCGCAGTCATCTGAGCAAATATATCATACCTTGGGCTTTTTTGAGTAGTAATCCCTTTTCCTTTCTTTTTTACAATCTGTAAAATTCCGGAGCGCACTGAAAAGAAATAAAAAAAATCAATCACTGCATAATAGTCCTGTGACCTGCCATATGAATTGTACCTCTCATTAACTATGTGAAATAGATGATTCAAGGCAAAGCAGTCTTTCTTGCCAATGTGCCCTGTTCGCTTCGATAATTGTACTTCATTAGAATTCAAATATTCTAAAAAACATTGGTACTCTTTTTTTAGTTCTTCTGCTGCATTTTGAAATAGTTCCATTATTTCTCCTTTTTTATATACCCTTTATTTTTGTGGCAATTTGTTAATATTTTGAGAACTAAGTAATGAATTAAAATGTGATATCATCTATTCTTTTCCATTTAAAGTTTCATCAATTCGAATAATATCCGCACCATGCCTTCTCTTTGCACTATTATAAAATTTCTTATATCTGTCTTCATCCTCATTCTTCTTTGCATCCATAAGAAGATATATAAAAATATCTGTCAGATCATCTTTACACTTTTCCAATCCCTGCTCTGCCACTTGTCGTGCTCCATCAAAATTATTATGTTCTTTATAATACTCGATCAATGCTACATATGTTTCACTTTCCTTTCCCAGATGCGTTTCCAGATAAGAAACATATTTGTCATCCCTCCCATATTGATGGTATAATTCTGCCGCCTTTTTCTCATAATACCCGGATTCCTCCATTATCTCTGCGAAGGCAAGAAACTCCTCTGGTTTTATGCACAGTTTCTTCGAAAGATCCAGCATTGGATCATAGCATCCACAATTATCATAATAATCATGCTTAATCATGTCGGACAAAATCTTTTTTCTCAGTTCCCAGTCTTCCTGCTCGAAGTTGCCTCTTCTTATTAAGGCTTCACATATCTTCCAGACTTCTTCTATCTCCCATTGATCGTCTATATATCGCTCAAGCCTCAGTTGTTCAAGTAATTCTTGAATCTGTTCCCATGAAGATGCAAGAGTAGAAACCTTTTGCTGCGGTTTTTTCGGTACCGGTTCTAAACACTTTAAGCGGATATCTAATGCGATCTCCTGCTTTCTTTTCAGCTTTTTCTCAAACAGATATTTCTCGTGGGAATATACAATTTCAGAAAATATCTTGTTAAACATAATTTCTCCACTTAAAATTTCTGTATTTAATATATTTAGCATATAGGAAAATAGACCTTCCGGAATCGCTTCTTCAATGAGTATGCTTGGGTTGATTTTTCTGCATACCGGGTGTTTAAATATCCTGACCAATACATTTGCAAGCTCCAGGCTCTCCCATTTATCTGTCAATCTAACAACCGATGTTACCCAATCAATTGCAACATCTCTGATATTTACAGACAACATCCCCTCTTCATCGGCATCTAACACTGTAAACGGGGAATCCTCCTCGAAATCTTCCGAGTCCTCCGCTTCCACCACCTTGAATGCCAGTCCGCATACCCTGTCCAGAATATCGGCTGCAGTCTGATACTCATTCAAAATCAGTAAATCATGGCAGCCTTTAAATGTTCTGTTTAGGAATGGCATCGCTCCTGACGGGTCGTTATGCCACACTTTCCAGTCATCCATATATCTGCCGTCATCATCAAACTCATAATAATGCGTCTCATATTCAAGATAAATTTCACCACTCTCAACCTTCTCACAAAATTCCTCTATTTCTCTTTGACTTGGCATATATATAATTTTCTTTTCACCTGAAAGCGACATCAAAAAGTCCTGCTGCTCTCTTTCCGATAACAATCTTGCCTGAGATAAAATCCATTCTCCCTTTTCTGCCTCAGACATTCTGCTTAACTGCTCTTCAACCTGCCTTATAAACATCATCATTTTTCCTTCTAAGCTCCTTGTCCCTTTTTAGGACTGTTCATTATCATACTCCTTAAGTATTTCCAAATAGCTATCCAATCACACAGCTCATCTCATGCCATTGAATTCCACCCCAGGTAGAATTCGCTATTCCTTCATCACGAAATCCCATCTTCTTATACATCTTTACCTTGGACTGTAAACATGTCAGCAGAATAATGTGTCTCCCATTTTCACGTTCTCGGCGAAGATACTGGTACATAAGCTCTCGTGCCAATCCCTGCTTACGATACTCCGGAATCACATCCAAACCTAACAACATGATATTTCTGCCATTTGGGTCATGCAGATTTGCATCCGTAAAAAATTCATCTCTAAAGGAATACTCGTCCGTAGCGATTCCATTTAGAAATCCGGCCATTTTACCTGTATGCTTATCAATAGTTACCAAAAATAATTCCGGAGCCTTTGCGACACGCTCAAATATCATTTCCTTTGAGCATGCCTCATTGGGCGGAAAACAAACACGTTCAATCTCGGCAGCTTCTCCCGCCTCCTCTAACCTGATATTTCTAAACTCAAACCTTTCATAGATATCCTGATCCGGCAGCTGATATTTCTGCAAAAGTTTCCTGGAACGTTCCTTACCCTTTTCGGTCAAATATGCAATTTTACTCTTTCTCGGCTGTATAATCAGTTCTTTATTCCCAAGCTGATTCATCGTTTCAAAATCATATCCCTTCCAAGTTACTTCCATATATCTGCAGAATTCATTATGATCCTGAAATCTCGTTAGATACATCAGCATCAACGATAATTCTTCAATTGCCTCTTCCCGTGTCCTTTTTTCCATTGCCAAACCACATCTCCCTTTCCTTTTTCACACTCTCCAATATCAAATATATGATAGCAGGCACTGTGTTAAATCATCCAATTCTCTAGTAATTTATTCTACCATAAAGTATGGTTATTTACTATTAGAAAGAAGGCATTCAGTGACCCCCATCGGCATTTTTTTCTTATTCTTATTCATTGTTTACACGCAATTTCTACCTGCGATATGCCCCGTGCAAAACGGCTGGAACGGTATCGGTGGAGTTTGTTTGCATTCTCATAGTAGTTTATATCTTCACGAGACACAAATGATTCCGGATTATCATAATCAAATCCTTCTATCATTCATACCAAACGCTCCCAACTGCTTATGGAATGCTGATCGTCGTGAATAAGCTGCCCGATAGCCTTCCATCAGATTCGCTTTTCCACTTGTTTTGTCGCATTACTTCTAATTCGTTTATTACAGGTGCAATGAATGTTAAAATATTAAAAAAATTTTTCATCTCCTTAAAAAAACCGCAGATGCCAAAATTCACAATAAGCATCGCCATTAACAATTGTATGATAGCGAATCATCTTACAATGAAATGGCTCAAACACCTTATAATCAGATTTGCAAAATGCAGCCATCACCCTTTTGAATTTTATGATTTATTTAAATAGCGAGATAAATCTCAGATAATCCGCAAAAGTATTAATACAAGAATGCAACATCATTGTATGAGTTATGCTTTTTGTTTTCCAAACTAACATTCCGAGTAATAATGCCATCAAAGGATGAATTATCCAAAAATTAACTCCTGTATCAATATAATAAATATGCCCGAACCAAAATAGCATTACCTGCACTAAGCAAATCCATATATTTTTAATACCTTCTCTCTTCATATATCCCCAGAGAAATCCACGGAATAGGGGTTCTTCTGATCTTGCGGCTGAAGATAACTGAAAAAACCACATTTCTTTAATATTAAAATAAGCTTCTTCTGGGGTTAGTGCTGTCAGATCAATTTTCGGAGACCCTTGCATTATATGAACTAGTATGGGAGTAGCTATACATAAAACTAATGTAAAGATAATATTAATAATCATTACAGGTATAGATCCCTTATTAACCTTTGAAAAGCATTTTCTTTTAGAAAACATTAGTTGAACAAAATCCCTGCGGGATGGCTTGATTTACGTTTTCGCACATTGACAGTTTTATAAATAAAAAGCAGTGGAATCTTCTAAAAAAATAGTGTATTGTTTAATCACCACAAAAAAACTTACACTTTAGAAAGCCACTGCCTATGAAAATACTATCACAAGCCTGGTTTTCAGGCAACTATTTCTTTATCATTCGTTCGCCTCCTTCTGTTCTGATAATAAGACCACCCATTATCACATATTTCAGAATAGGAGAGATTAAGTTTGAAACAAAGAAGTAGAAGTAAACCAATAAAAAAGAGTATAGCAAACA
>Ga0153983_1000404_pt1 | contig 11467 bp, 12 predicted proteins | sample TSGA067MetaG_FD_104693 | JGI IMG/M metagenome (GOLD analysis project Ga0153983, IMG submission 104693) | Attine ant fungus gardens microbial communities from Georgia, USA - TSGA067 MetaG | ecosystem: Host-associated > Fungi > Mycelium > Unclassified | place: USA: Georgia, Alexander Wildlife... | reverse complement strand
TGATTACTTGTCTAAACTTCCAGATGCAATATTCAAAAAGCCTAGGCGTAGCACCACTACGCCTACGTTTTTTGAATATCACCTCTGAAAGTTTATCCTGCATACTCAGTCCAGTTATTTGCAGGATGATATACTAGTTTGATTTAGACAGCGCAGACATTAACAGCGCGTAATTTTCTGCTGTCCTTTGGATCCTGCTCTGTCTCAAAAGTTACTTTCTGACCTTCATCAAGTGTTTTGAAACCGTTTGACTGGATTACAGAAAAGTGTACAAATACATCTTCTCCGTTATTATCATCCGTAATAAAACCGAAACCCTTATTTTGATTAAACCATTTTACTGTACCATTATTCATCTTGGTACCTCCTGTATTTTTGTTATTCCGGCATATAAAATAAAAAACTCACAAACTGTTGTCAGACGTAAATTACCGACTAACAAAACTTGTGAGACAAATAATCATACATTCGAAATACTTATTCAGTATATAATACAAAGTAATGAATGTCAAGAAAATATTCGCTGAAGCCCGGGCGTTATTCGCTGAAGCCCAGAGAAGAGGAGACTTAAATTTAGCAATTTCCAAAAGCTATTGCCATATAAAGATGAATTTAGTACAATAAGAAAAACTTATGAAAAAGTGAGGGAGAAGTCATTATGAAATGGAAAAGAATGCTTATAGTGTTATGCGTATCGGCCGTAATGCTGATGGGATGTTCATCAGGTAATGAGGATTCACAGGAAACGGAAGAACAAAGTGAGCAATCTGCTGAAGCGCAAAGTGAAGATCAGGAACAATCTGAAGCAGCGGATGAAGTAGAAACGGATCCGGAAGCAGAAGCGGCAACCGTGATGAAAGAAGAACAATTTGATATCGGTGTGCGCAAGTATGCCATCAAAATTCCGGAGACGTGGACAGTATTAGAAGATGAAGATACAAATTTTTCAGCAGAAACAGAAGATGGTTCGGCTGCAGTAGTACTGGGAGGTATGTCCAAGGAGGATATAGAAAGCCTTGAGGTATTCGCTTCGGTATTTAAAGAGGAATTTTTAGCAGATGAAACGATTGCTGAGAATACACAGGTTGAGGAAGAAATTACGACAAATAACTATAGCGGACAAGTTTTCATTGCTGACTTTAATGTGGAGGGGATCCTTGCAACAAGTAAAAATCTGTTTTTAGAAACAAGCGAGGATTATGTACTCCTGTCTCTGACGGCACAGAAATCATTCTTTACAGATTACGCTGATATTGCAGATGAGATCATTAATTCTTTTACAGTTGTTCAATAGGAAAGATTGTCCATAGAATAAAAATATTAGAACAGGTTTTCAGTACGCTCCTGTACCTGAGCAAGAGAGCGTACGCCTGTTGTAGCCCCTATGCATTCTACGGCCGCAGAAGCTGTGGCATTGGCGAAACAGCCGCACTCCTTAAGACTCATACCTTCAGACAGTCCATACAAAAAACCAGCAACAAAATTATCTCCGGCACCAGTGGTATCTATGCAGTTCGTATTCGGAACCGCCGGAATTTCCAGACGCTGTGTCTGAGTCCGGATCAAGCAGCCTTTGCTTCCATTTTTAATGACAATGCAGCCTACACCGTAATCCAGAAAGACCTCTGCAATATCGTCAAGATCTGTTAATCCCGATAAGAGAGCAGCTTCTTCGTAATTGGGAAACAGATAGTCTATATATTTTAGTGCATCTTTCATATCTTCCAGCGTTTCCCCGTTTTTACAAGTCGTCATATCTGCACAGAGAGTGCAGCCTGCATCTTTTACATGAAAAAATAATTTCTCCAACGCCGCTGGGGTAAAATCAGGAAAGATAAAAATACTGGCAAAGCTGATGATGGGTGCCTGGTGAAATGCTTCTGCCGGCACATCTTCCAGGGTCAGCTTCCTAAGGCTTCCATTTCTATTGGTGATAAAAGAACGTTCAGCCGTTTCATCGATCAGTACTATATTAATACCCGTATCCAGATCGGCAGCTTGTTTGACATGATCTGTTGATATCTTATGTTCTTTTAGCTGCTGCAGCAGGAAGGTGCCGGTTAAATCCTGTCCGATCTTGGTGAGCAAATCGATCTTTTTTCCTAATCGAGAAAGAATAACAGCCTGATTTGCACCGTCCCCACCCAGCTGCAAAGTAATTGTTTCTGCGGGCGAAGAACCGCCCGTAAGCTTTGCAGGATCTATAGGAGATGTCAGGATATCACATATTGCTGCACCTATAATTGTAATATCAAACATGTAAAGGGTTCCTTTCAGTATTTTAATATATTATAACACGATATCTCAAAATTGACAAAAAAATCAAGATACAAGACATTTTCTCTTACTTGTCAATTAATGGACATTTATAAATATCTGTTGGTTGAAATTACCAATTCGGTACTTTATTATAAACTTAAGTTCTAAAACATGATTTTTATGTTCTTACAAAAGATAAAGTATTGATAGGGAGAATTAATACTATGGAACAGTTGGGGTTTTCCGATGTATATCGGCAGTATCATCGCTTGGTATTGAAAGTGGCAAAAAATATTCTGCAAGATTATATTTTAGCACAGGATGTTTGTCAGGAGGTTTTTGTAACTCTCTATGAAAAATATGAGTATATTGATGAAGATTATCTTAAATTCTGGTTACTGGCAAATACGAAGAGAAAAGCAATTGATTATTGTAAAAAGCCATATCAGAAATATGAAGTTGTGAATGGGGATGTGGACTTTGGAAAACGTAAAAAGGAACCTGATGAAAACGGAATTGTGATGAGAATTATCAGAAGGGAATTCACCAATGAGATTCTTGAAACATTAAAAGACTATAATTTTGTCTGGTATACCATTATCGTGAAAGTTGTTATTGAAAAGGAAGATGCAAAAAAAATGGCCTGGGAACTTGGGATTTCAATTGAGAATTTAAGAATTAAATTACATCGGGCAAGGACTTGGATAAGAAAATTTTACCAAGATGAATATAGAGCCTTATAAGCGTTAATCTGTTTCAGACTTTTCATCCTGTTGCTTTTCTCGAAACTCACCCATAATGTCTCCCAGAGTTATTTTTGAAAAATCTTCTTTAAAGGCAGTTACGGATTCTGAGAAAATAGGTCGTATAATGCCGCTGATAATCTTTGTGCTATCAGAAAGGTTAGCGAACTGATCATAACTTTTAAATACAGATTCAACACCCAGTTCTTCTACGGCTATGAATACATCCCATAGTGTTATTTCCGATAAAGGTTTAGCCAGTCTTGTTCCTTCTTTCCCTTTGCCGGGAGCAATTGTTACAAAACCTGCTTCTTTTAGTTTTGCCAGCAGGTTTCTATATATAACAGGGTTACCATTTAAGCGTTCTCCGATAAAAGAACTGGTAACCTTTTGATCTTTATAATAGTCGATCAGCAGCAATGTGTAAATTGCAGCTGAAAATTGTGTACTGATCCGCATCGATACATCACCCTTTCCGTAATGTATTATAGCGGAAAATGGAACGAAAGTAAAGAAAAGTATTTAAAATAATAGGAGATATTATGTATATTACATTAGAAATTGATTATGCTATTAGAATCGTTGATTTTATAGCACGGGAAAATGACCTCGCGGGTGCGTCAGCTATAGCAGAAAAAACAGGGATTCCATTGCGCTTTGCGAAAAATATTCTGCAAAAATTGGTAAAAGCCAGGATTATAAATTCATACATGGGAATCTATGGTGGTTATGAATTGGCCAAAGATAAAAAAAACATCAGCCTTTATGATATAATTGAGGTGATAGATGGTCCGATTAATCTAAACAGATGCTTATTAGAGGATGAAGTCTGTACTTGTGTACCGGATAAACAATGTCCCTATCGGGATCTGTTTAGGAATCTTTCCCGTGAGATGGAAGCAAAATTGCGGAGAATCAATTTTGCTTCGACTATTAGTGGATGGAAGAAATATAACAAAGATACAAATGTTTAGAAAATTATTACTAAAATACCAAGAGCAATGATAATAAAACCAGATAGTAGTTCCGTATGGTTTCCCTGCGACTTTAAAAAAAAGCGGCTTCCCATTAAATTACCAATAAACAGAAGTAAAATACTCATTATAAAAGAACCAATCGCAGCAGGCAAAATACTTATTCCGGCAATGCTTGCGCCAATACCAAGTCCAATGTTATTTATACTAAGTGCAAGTCCCAGCAAGATGGATTCCCGCCAATCCAGTTGTTTGTTATTGTTCTGATCATATTTTTCAGGATGTTCTAGCGGCCACCGAATGCCATCGGATGGTTCGTTTTTTTTCTTTCTGCATAAATATTTTAGAATTCCGGCAGTTCCAATTCCAATGAGTATAAGACCGCCGATTGTATTCGAGACAATTGCGGGTATAAAATAAGACATACTCTGTCCAAACAGCATAGACAGTATGGTTCCGATGCATGTAATGGAAGCAATTAAAATATTTGGTATGAGTGAAATATATATTTTTTTAATGCCATAAGAGACTCCTACAACGAGATTATCAATATTTGACGATAAAATAAAAAGGAGGATCGAGAAAAAATTCAAGTGATCATATCCTATATAGTTTTATCTTATAGTATTATCAGGACATGCAGTAGGTTCCCAAGCTCCTAGTGTATTCTAAATACCTGGCGTTTTACTGCTTACTGTGATAAGATATTTAACAAGAAAAATGACAGAGAGGAAGTGCTCAGATGGAAAAGCGATTTGCTTTATTGATTGATGCGGACAACGTATCCGCAAAGTATATTATACCTGTCTTAGATGAATTATCAAAATATGGAAATATAACATACAAAAGGATATACGGGGATTGGACGAGTACACAAAATTCCAGTTGGAAGGAAGAACTACTGAAAAATTCTATCAGCCCCATTCAGCAATTCAGCTATACGCAAGGGAAGAATGCTACAGATTCAGCTATGATTATTGATGCGATGGATATTTTGTATACGAACAATGTGGATGGCTTCTGTATTGTTTCCAGTGACAGCGATTTTACCAGACTGGCAAGCAGGCTCAAGGAAACAGGGTTGATGGTCATTGGCATGGGAGAGAAAAAAACGCCCCAGGCATTCCGGAAAGCCTGCGATATTTTTACTGTTCTTGAATTGCTGGTGGAAGAAAATACATTGGACAAACAGGAAGAAAAAGTATCCTTTTTTCACAAGACATACAGAGAAAACAGGGATGAAGAGAAACAGGAATCGAATGTCGTTGTAGATAAAAAAGCAATTGAAGAGGCCATTGTTAAAATTATAACCGAAAATCAAAACAATGACAGGGAAACAGGACTGGCGGAAGTAGGTAACAGACTTGTAAAATTATACCCCGACTTTGATGTCAGAAGTTATGGCTATAGCTTGCTGTCCAAATTTTTAGAGGAATTTCCTAAGATACGAATCATAAAGAACGGGAATTTTGTTTCAGTGACATTGTACGAGGATCAGAGTATGAAAGAAAGTCTGGATCAGTACATTGTGCAGAAGGTGAAGGAAAGCGGGAAAGAAGGCATTACTTTGGGTACTCTGGGAAATAAGGTTCATAGTACCTATACAAACTTTAAATCCAGTGATTATGGATACTCACAATTCAAACAATATGTGCAGAACATAGATCATATCGAGATAAAAGAAGAGGGCAAAGTATTAAAGGCAGTTTTTATGATTAAGGATAAATAGGAAGGGGGATGTCTATGTCGAACGAATCTGCAATTTATGAAGAAGTAATAAAAAAGTTAGAGGCGTATAAGAAAGTTTGGATGGTAACCAGATTTTGTAAAAAGAAGGGAACGCTGGGAACAGATCTAAAGAAAGAGCTGGTGACAGCAGCAGACAGCCCAATAAAAGGAGACCGTCTGCAGCTGCAAAAAAACGAGCAGGAATATATTCTGTATGAACCTTTTTATCCGGCGCAGCGGATGATTGTGCTGGGTGGGGGTCACATAGCGCTGCCGTTGGTGGAGTTTGGCGCCAGGCTTGGCTTTCGCGTGATAGTTGTAGATGACCGCCTTAGCTTTGCCAATCCTGTCCGCTTTCCTCTGGCATCAGACGTTATTTGTGATGGTTTTTTGCATGCTTTAGAGGCATTGCAAGTCAGAGAAAGTGATTATGTGGTGATTGTTACACGGGGACACCGGCATGATATGGACTGTCTTCGGGTAATCTGCAAAGGAAAAGAGCCGGATTATGTGGGGATGATCGGATCCCAGAGAAGGACAGCTATTGTAAAAGGAGAATTGCTGGAAGAAGGGATAGATTCTTTGCGCCTGGAACGGGTACATACTCCGATCGGATTAAACATTGGTGCGGTTACGCCGGAAGAAATAGCAATAGCGATTATGGCAGAGATTATTCAGTGGAAACGCAGCGGAGATCGGGGAAAGCAGGCAGCTGGTATTTCTGACATAGATTATGAAGTATTGCAGGCGCTGGCGAATCAAAACGAAGGTTCGAAAGCCCTGTTAACAATTATCGAAGCAAAGGGTTCTGTACCGAGAGGGGTGGGAGCCAGAATGCTGGTCTATCCTGATGGCAGAACAGTTGGAAGCATTGGGGGAGGCTGCAGTGAGGCTGCAGCAGCAGGCGAGGCCAGAAGAATGATAGGCACGGGCACCTATCAGGTGGCGGAAGTGGATCTGACAGGAGAAGCGGCAGAAGAAGAAGGTATGGTCTGCGGAGGTAAGCTGCAGGTTCTGATAGAAGGATTTGCCTGTTGAATTTTTCGCTTTAACGCATTAAAAAATTCCGTGCAATCATATATTAAGTTGTGTTATAATATGCAAAGATAGTATGGCGATTTGACTAGAAAAGAGGGAATAAAGAGAATTATGATTTGGGCAAAGGAAGAAACCTTATCCAGGGGGGAGATAGAAAGCATTCAGCTGGACAGGCTGCAGGAAACAGTAAGACGCGTATATGAAAAGGTACCTGCTTATCGGGCGAAGATGGACTCAGTCGGGCTGAGGCCGCAGGATATAAAAACACTTCAGGATTTACATAAGCTGCCGTTTACAACAAAACAGGATATGAGAGAGAATTATCCGTTCGGATTATTTACTGTACCTAAAAAAGAATTACTTAGAATTCACGCTTCCAGCGGAACCACCGGAAAGCCTACGGTTGTAGGATACACAAAAAAAGATCTGGATATGTGGTCTGAGTGTGTGGCAAGGATTGCCTGCATGGGCGGAGCATCCGATGAAGATGTTGCGCAGATTTGCTTTGGTTACGGTATGTTTACCGGAGCATTGGGCTTACACTGCGGATTGGAAAAGATCGGTGCCACGATTGTGCCTTCATCCACAGGCAACACAAAAAAGCAGATTCTGTTTATGCAGGATTTTGAAACCACACTGCTGGTTGCAACTCCGTCCTATGCGCTGCGTATTGCGGAGGTAGCTGCGGAAATGGGAATTGATGTAAAAAAAGAATTGAATGTACAAATCGGTTTGGTAGGAAGTGAACTGATGACTGAATCCATGCGCCAGGAGATGTACAGGACATGGGGGAAAAATATGAAGCTTACCCAGAACTATGGGATGAGCGAATTACTTGGTCCCGGAATATCGGGAGAATGCGAAGAGCTTTGCGGCATGCATGTAAATGAAGATCATTTCATTCCGGAGATTATTGACCCTAAGACAGGGGAAATCCTGCCACCGGATGAAACGGGAGAATTGGTGGTCAGCTGCATAACAAAAGAAGCACTTCCGCTAATACGTTACCGTACGGGTGATCTTACCCGATTAATGTATGGTACATGTACATGCGGCAGAACTACGGTACGGATGGAAAACCTTCTGGGACGTACGGATGATATGCTTAAAATCCGCGGAGTCAATGTATTTCCAAGTCAGATTGAAGAAGTTCTATTGGGAATTGAAGAATGCGGTCCGCATTATGAAATCTTAGTCAGCAGAAATAACCATATAGATGCTTTGGAAATCAAAGTTGAGTTAGTTGCCGATAAAATGATGGATTCCTATAAAGCCCTGGAAGAATTGGAGCGAAAAGTTAAAAATCAGATACGTGCAGCCTTAGGGCTGGACGCTAAAATTGCCCTGGTATCGCCGAATTCTCTGCAGCGGTTTGAGGGTAAAGCAAAAAGAGTAACGGATTTAAGAAAGGAAGGGAATTAATATTGGCAGAAAAAAAATTGATGCTTGGAAATGAAGCAATTGCCCGTGGAGCATATGAAGCAGGAGTGAAGGTATCTGCTGCATATCCGGGGACTCCGAGTACAGAAATCAGTGAAAGCATTGTACAGTATAAAGAGATTTATTCTGAATGGTCACCCAATGAAAAGGTGGCGGCAGAAGTGGCAATTGGGGCCTCTATCAGTGGAGTAAGGGCGCTGGTTTCGATGAAGCATGTAGGACTGAATGTAGCTTCTGATCCGCTTTACACGGCAGCGTATATAGGTGCAAACGGAGGATTGGTATTCGCAGTTGCCGATGATCCGGGATTGTACAGCTCCCAGAATGAGCAGGATACCAGGCAGATTGCCCGGGCAGCACAGGTTCCGGTGCTGGAGCCTTCAGATAGTGCGGAAGCAAAGGAATTTGTGAAATGTGCTTACCAGATAAGTGAAACCTATGATACGCCGGTGATTGTAAGAACGACGACCCGCCTTTCGCATTCTCAGGGGATGGTAGAATTGCAGGACAGAGTAGAGATAGAGGATAAGCCTTATGAGCGCAATGTGCAGAAAAATGTCATGATGCCGGCCAATGCCATTAGAAGGCATGTGGTTGTCGAAGAGCGAATGAAGAAACTTGCAGCAGACAGCTGCAGCTTCCCAATCAACCGGGCAGAATATAAGGATACGTCCATTGGCGTGATTACCAGTGGGATTCCTTATGAGTATGTCGAAGAGGCTTTGCCGGAGGCTTCCGTATTAAAGCTTGGGCTGGTACACCCTCTGCCCCGTAAGCTTATTGAAGAATTTGCTTCTAAAGTGGATAAATTATACATAGTAGAAGAGTTAGAGCCTGTAATGGAAGAGCAGATCCGCTCCTGGGGAATTGAAGCTGCAGGGAAAGAAATCTTTACACTGCAGGGAGAATACAGTGCGAATCTATTGAAAGAAGCCATATTAGGAGAGAAGGCAAGTCTAAGTAAAGCCGCTCAGGTGCCGGCGCGGCCTCCGATCCTATGTCCGGGATGTCCTCACAGAAGTGTATATTCGGTGATGAATAAATTAAAAATTCATGCGGCGGGAGATATCGGCTGTTATACCTTAGGGGCACTGGCGCCGCTGTCGGTGGTGGATACCACGATCTGTATGGGTGCCGGTATCAGTTCGCTGCACGGGATGGAAAAGGCCAAAGGAAAAGAGTATGTGAAGAACTGGGTAGCGGTAATCGGAGATTCCACGTTCATGCATACGGGTATCAACTCTTTGATTAATATGGTATACAACCAGGCTACGGGAACCGTAGTGATCCTGGATAATTCCACAACAGGCATGACTGGTCATCAGGATCATGCGGCAACAGGCAAGACACTGATGGGAGAAACGGTTCCCGCTATTAATATTTATCAATTATGCAAATCCATCGGTATTGAACATGTACAGGAAATTGATGCGTTTGACCTTCCGAAACTGCAGGAGGCGTTAAAAACGGAGACGGCTCGTGATGCGGTTTCTGTGATTATTACAAAAGCTCCCTGCGTGCTGCTAAAAGGTATTACTTTTCAGACAAAATGCAGACCCATTTCTGAAAAATGCAAAAGATGCGGCTTATGTTCTCGTCCCGGATGTCCGGCGCTCACGAAAAATGAAGATAAAACAATCGCAATCAATGAGTCTACATGTAACGGATGCGGCTTATGCAGACAATTATGCCCAAGCGGTGCAATAGAGGAGGTTGAGGTGTAATATGAAAACAAAAAATATTATGATCGTCGGAGTAGGCGGGCAGGGTACACTTTTAACCAGCCGTATCCTGGGAGGTCTTGCCATCCATGCCGGATATGATGTTAAATTATCGGAAGTACACGGGATGGCACAGCGCGGAGGAAGTGTAGTTACCTTTGTAAGATATGGAGAAAAGGTAGCGGAACCTATTGTGGAGGCAGGACAGGCAGATGTACTTATTGCCTTTGAACGATTAGAAGCACTTCGCTATCTCCATTTTTTAAAGGATGACGGAGTGTTGATTGTCAATGATCAGAGAATTGACCCGATCACTGTGGTAACAGGTATGGCAAAATATCCGGAAAATATCCTGGATACTTTGCGGGAAGGTCATCCGGTATTTTGCGTAGATGCTATGAAAGAAGCAAAAAAGCTCGGAAATTCCAAAGTATTTAATATTATTGTGCTGGGAGTTGCCGCAAAACACATGAACTTTACAAAAGAAGATTGGCTGACGGTGATCGAACAAACGGTTCCGCCCAAAACGATTGAAATAAATAAGAAGGCATTTCAGACGGGATACGAATTATAAAATGTAAAAAGCGGAGGAAAGCATATGATTTGGAATGAAGCCCGTGAGTGTATGAGCCGGGATGAATTAGCTGTTATGCAGGGAGCAAGGTTAAGGAAACTGGTGAACAGGGTCTATCATAATGTTGCGTTCTATCGAAAAAAGATGCAGCAATTGGGACTGGAACCGGGGGATATCAAAAGTATTGAGGATATAGGAAGGCTTCCTTTTACAACAAAGGATGATTTACGGGACACATATCCCTTTGGTTTGTTTGCCGTACCTCAATCGCAGATTGTCAGAATCCATGCCTCCAGTGGTACAACGGGAAAAGCAACAGTTGTGGGCTATACGAGAAAAGATATTGATGTATGGCAGGAATGTGTCGCAAGAGTGCTGGCTCAGGCCAACGTGGGAACCAATGACATTATCCAGGTTGGTTATGGATATGGTTTATTTACGGGGGGGCTTGGACTTCACTATGGAGCAGAAAATCTGGGGGCAACGGTAGTCCCTATGTCGGCAGGAAATACACAAAAACTCATCGATATGATGGTGGATTTTGGAGTGACTGCAATTGCCTGTACCCCTTCGTATTTGCTTCATATTGCCGAAAAGGTGGAAGAAAAAGGACTTTTGGATCAAATCAAATTGAAAACAGCTATCTGCGGAGCGGAGCCATGGACAGAAAATATGCGCAGAGAGATTGAACAAAAATTAAATATCCAGGCCCATGATATCTATGGTTTAAGTGAAATTGTAGGACCCGGAGTGGCATCGGATTGCGAATATCATCAGGGATTGCATGTCTATGAGGATCATTATTTTCCGGAAATTGTGGACCCGGATACCCTTAAGACTTTGGGCGAAAATGAAACAGGAGAACTGGTTTTCACTACATTAACGAAGGAAGGAATTCCGCTTCTTCGATACCGGACGAAAGATCTGACCAGCATTACTTATGAGCGCTGTGCATGCAAACGAACAATTGCGCGTCTTTCCAGGTTTAAG
>Ga0153983_1000387_pt1 | contig 11637 bp, 11 predicted proteins | sample TSGA067MetaG_FD_104693 | JGI IMG/M metagenome (GOLD analysis project Ga0153983, IMG submission 104693) | Attine ant fungus gardens microbial communities from Georgia, USA - TSGA067 MetaG | ecosystem: Host-associated > Fungi > Mycelium > Unclassified | place: USA: Georgia, Alexander Wildlife... | reverse complement strand
TGTAAAATACCGCCGGGAAGGGAAAACAATCTTTTATTCACTGGCTGATTCCCACGTGGCCACTATATTAGCTCAGGGTCTGGATCATGTAGAGGAATGATAATTGTTCATAAGTTTATTTGCAAGCGCACCGGAGACAGAAGGTCCGGTGCGCTTTTTTTGTGACAACTGATCAAACTCCACATTACAATTCTATGCCAAGGCAAGCACCCCCGTCTGCAACCAGAGTTGCGCCGTGCATAAAACTGCTGATCTCTGTCGTCATCACGTAAACCACACGAGCCACCTCATCCGGATCCGCAGTCGGCGTACCTAAAAAGCCTTTGCGCATCTCCTTTACTTCATCCGTTGCTTGCGTGTTGATCGCGCCGGGTGTAATCATCCCACCAGGAATTACACAATTGATATTTATGCCCAGAGGCTTCATCGCCCGAGCCAGGGACTTGGTAACGCCTATTACGCCTGTTTTGGACGCAACATATTCAAACATGATCGGACCCAGATCCGCAGATAACCCAGCCACAGAAGCAATGTTGACAATCTTGCCTCCATGCTCTTGCTCGGCCATGATCTTAGAAACCACCTTCACAAAAAATATGGTACCTTTTAAATTGATATCCATCATCTCTGCCCAAGACTCCTCGGTCAGATCCTGCAATGTCCTGTGGCTCCAGACTGCTGCGTTGTTCACAAGGATATCAATGGAACCAAATTCCTTAACAGTAAAGTCGACAGCAGCCTGAATTTGACTTATGTAGCGCACATCCGTTTTAATGAACTTCACCTTATAGCCTTTAGCGGAAAAGTATTCAAGGGCATTTTCGGCAAATTCAGCCGCCACGTCCGCGATAACTACACTAGCTCCCGCTTCGCATAGACGGTTGACTATGCAAAAGCCCATACCCATTGCGCCCCCGGTAACAATGGCCGCCTTGCCGGTTAAATCCAGAAGCTCCTTCATAGGCTTTGCGGCTTTTGCACCTGCAGTCATGTTGGGCACGCCGTTGATATCAATGCCCAGCACCTTTTGATAACCTTCGTGAAAAGAATACATAATCAATACCTCCTTTTTCCAATTGTCACAGTAAATTCATATTTAAAGAGTAACATAGGTACATTTTGTGATAAATTATCCAATCGTAGTATTTCTGTTAAAAGCTTCTGTGTATATAATGAAGGCATAATCCAAGCCAATACACATAATCAACAATCGAAAGGAGAACACAAAAATGGCAAAAGCAGCAAAACCAAACTTAATGCCCATGTCTACACAGAGAACTACCATATGGCACCTCCAAAAGATGAAAGATGAGGGTAAGTTGATCTCAATGGTTGGCACTGGTCCCTGTGACGCACTTTGGGTCGCGGCATGCGAACAGGCAGGCGTTGATTTCGTGCGCTACACCGCACCTGGCGAGACTTCTGATCAGCGTGTGGAAAACATGTTTATGCACACAAGGCAAATTCGCAAGATGGCTCCGAACATTTGCCTGAATGCCGTCATGCAGTCTAGCTCCTATGCGGATAAATACACCGCCGTCAAAGTCGGAAGTACTCTCATGCAGGAGGGTGCGGATTGTGTACTGCCCATGGGTGTCACGAACGATACTTTAAAGTACATGGCAGACAATTGTATCCCCGTCTTCGGTCATACTGGCTGTCTGTCAGGCTGGCAATCGGTGTGGTACGGCGGTTACAAGCGTGTCGGCAAGACAGCTGAAGATGCCATGAAGATCTTTCGTCAGGCCTACGAGTATCAGGAGAATGGCATGGTCGGCATGACCATTGAGCTGTCATCCCGTGAATTGACTGATGCCATTGCGAAAAAGCTGCGCATCCCCGTTATCAATATCGCCGCCGGAGGAGCGGCGGACGGCTCAGAACTGGTTATCTATGACCTGCTTGGTTTCATGCCCGTCTCGACAATGCCAAGTCACGCAAAATGGTATCGTTCCTTCTTTGAGGATTCCATCAAAGCATTCGGGGAGTTTGACAATGATGTTAAAACCAAGCAATACCCTGCCCAAGAACACGGTTGGAGTATGGATGAACGGGAACTGGAAAAATTTCTCAATGAACTAGAGAAAAAGTATTGATCATCTGTCAATCACCGATCAATAACTAAAAAATAAGGGCATATTGCATTGGATTAACCAAAACAATTTGCCCTTACTTATAAATTTCTATCTAATAGTTCAGGAGCTTTACAACTAATTCTTGCCGGGTGGAAACACCAAGCTTTGTATGTATATTGGCAAGATGCTTTTTCACCGTTGTCGGACTGATATACAATTTTTCGCTGATATGAGCCGGGGTAACGCCTCTTCGCATCAACTCCGCAATCTCCGCTTCCCTTGCAGTGAGCGGGTATTCCTCCATCAGTTTGTTAGATACATTTTCCTTGCCGGCTTCTATCTCTACATAAAAATTCTGATGCAGGTTGTTCAGGTGTTTCCAGACGTGGGACACAGTTTCCAATTCGTCATTTGAGAATCTTATATCGCAGAGCCGGTCCAAAACAAAGACACTTTTGATTGTGTTATGTACGTCACACAGGCTGCTGCCAAAGCTGTATCGGATCCCCTGCGGCCGTACATGCTCGACCCAAAACTGATCTTTTTCAAAATTTTCCGACCAGTCCTCAACGCAGTCCTCAATTTTGAGATTGCGGTTTCGGAAACTTTTTACCCGTTTAGTCACCGAGTATCGACCTTCCTCAATCTTCGAATAGTGTTCGTGGTATTGTTTGGTCACCTGCTTTTTGACCCCTATCAGATATTCGTCATAGACAGCACCGTTATCGTTGAGAAAATAGAGACGTGCCTGATCATAAGGAATCAATTTCTCCAGTTGGTGAAGTACTCGTTTGCTAAATGCGCCCGGCTCGTGGAAGCTGCCGCAATCCAACATGAAATCCTGCATTCTGCTCCATGGTAAGTGACCCATAGCATTTTCTCCCTTTCTCACTATTATATATTCATTATTTAGATACACATATTTTATCTCTATTTTCCACAAGTGTCAATGGTCGGCGTCTTTTTGCAGCTTGCTGCAAGAACTCTGATGATGTTCACCAATACGATGCCAATTTTTTTGTTCCTGTACGCCATATCCAACATTGGCGCAGGCCTTTATCTGACTGCTCCCTTTGCCATGATTGCAGAAGTAGTGGAGCCCCAGGAGCGACCAAAATATTACGGGATGTTGGTCACCTTTAAAGCTGTTGGCTCTCTTCTTGGTCCGCTGATCACCGGCGGTCTGATGGACACCGGATTTGCCACCCTTGCCTTTATTTCCTATTTACCGTTTCTGGTATTATCGGTGCCGTTCATTCTTGCCCTCTATCCTAATCGAAAGACGCAGCGAACTACAGGAGGCAAATTTGATTTGGCTGGTTTGCTGTTGCTAGTTATCAGTGTTACATGTGTAATCTTCCTGCTCAGCTTGGGCGGAAAGTCCTTTAAATGGCTCAGTCCAATCAGTGTCATGCTGATGGTTGTGGGAGTGGTCGGCATTATCGCACTGATTCGCATTGAAAACAAACATCCAAATCCTTCCGTGGCCATTCGGATGTTCCGCAAGAAGCGATTCACCTTCGCCTTTCTCTGCTCCATGTTTATCTCCGCATTTGCCAGTGTTTTTGGCGCTTATGTTATTGTTTATGCACAGCAAGTCATGGAGGTTTCATCAACCCTGAGTTCTACCGCTTCCATGCCGATGACCATATCCCAAGCTATCTTCGGCGTAATCTTTGGCCGATATCTGGGGAAAAAGTTTTCCGAGCGGTTCCGTCCAACAGCACTCTTTTCCCTGCTGCTGGTTACCTTTGCCATGATCCTTGTCTGTCTGCTCAGACCCACATCCTCCATACTGCTTATCTACGCAGCCAGCATTTTGGGTGGTATCGGTACTGTCGTACCTCAAAGCGCGTTTGCCAACTTTTTTCAAACAGAACTAAAACCGGAAGAAATTGGTGCGGCACAAGGCATGTTCTCCTTCGGCGGCACTGGCGGATCCTGCATCTTCATGGCCATAACCGGTGCTATGACAAATGCGGGCGGCACCATATACCATGTCTTTATTCTCGCGACGGCCTGGTGTGCAGCAGCCTTTGTGATTGGCTTCATTGGCTTTAGGATGCCCAGAGAGTCAGCTGAAGAATCCCGATAAACAGTAAACTGTACCCTTTGTCAAGTATACAGAAAAAGAGGGCGGACTCCCTCTTTTTCTGTGTCTTACTATCATGTTGTTTCCTTTTACATGCGCTGTCAATTCCTCATTGCCTCCAATGCACTCATTTTTGTCGCTTTATATGCCGGGTAAATACCTGACAACACACCAACACCCACCGCAATCAGCATAGCACCGGCAGAAAGCCATAGAGGTATGGACACCGCCATCCCTTCTAAAAAATACATTCCTAAAAAAGACGTTTCCGTTGTTCCCGTATTGATGATCAGCACCACAATATAGCTGATTCCAATTCCCAGCAAACCACCCAGCAGACCAATCAAGGCAGCTTCCAGTACAAATAAATCGCGTATCCTGCTTATCTTCATTCCCAATACTTTCATAACTCCGATATCGCATCTGCGTTCCAGTATATTTGCGTACATGGTGTTGGCAATTCCTATCGCCGATACCAAAAGGGAAATAAAGCCAATCGCAAAAAGCTGTCCTTGCTGGCGGGCTTGTTCTTCCTGCATCTGGATAATGGATTCCGTCTGGCTGTACGTTTCATATCCCAGCTTTTTCACTTCCTCTAAAACGCCCTCCACATGATCCATTTCATCCACTATGATTTTTACCGTAGTATATGAGTTTATGCTCATTCCCAAAGCTTCTGCAAGCTCCCGGTTTTCCATAAGAATGCGTTTTGCAGCAGCAATATCAATGTACACGTCGTAGCTTGATTCATTGTAGGATTTTTCCGTGATTCCGGATACAGCCGTCCGGTATTGCAGCGACGCCGGTATTTCCGGATCGTCGGTCACAGACCCCAGGATCATCACCATCTCCGTATCCAACAGGTCAATATCCGGACGATAGCTTTCCATCGCATGGTAATCTGATTCATTTGGCGGGTTTTCCGGATCAATAAAATACTGCACGGTATTTCCCCCGCACACAATCGAAGGGATTGCGTTGTTTGCCTCAAAGATACCGCCCTGCGCATACTTTACATCAACAGCCTGGGGATCCATTCCCTTCAGCTGCATATTGGCTTCATAATTTCCCGCGAATATCGTTACGGGAAGTTCTATGACCGGAGATACCACTTCGACATGCGGCAAGCTTCTGATCGATTGTATTGTACTGTCTGTAATCCCGCTTTTAGTTGTGCTGCCGGAATAATCATTTACCGTTATTTCTGACAGGCTTTGATCCGAAAGCATACTCTGCTCAAACTGTTTATAGTTGGACAAACCTATCGCAATCATTAGCACAATACAGACAGTACCGATAATCACGCCCAGCACAGTTAAAAAGGTCCGTGCCTTACGGCGCTTCAATCCGGTAAAAGCAAATTTCAGCAGGTCTTTTGTTTTCATGTCAAATCATCTTCTTCCTGTTGGCGGATCCGCTTTTGCTTTTTTTTGATATAAATCCGCATAGCGGCAATTGCAGCGATGATTCCCGCAACAGCAATTACCGAAATCCACCACTGTCCTTGATTTTTGGGCTCTTCTTCCTCCGGTTCTTCATCGGCCATCATGACAGGGGGATTGATCTTTGTACTAAACTCAAATTCCTTAGTATACTCCTGCCCGTATTCGTCCTCATAGAGCAAAAGGACTTTACCATCTGTTAAGCCATAGTTGTCTTCCCCTTGCTCCGCTTCTGTATCTGTCATATTCAATGTTCCCACAAAGACATATAAATCGCCCTTTTTGTCTGCCCCGCTTTCTATGTTCCCTAAAAATGCCGTTTTTTCGGGTAACAGACCCTGCGCCTCCACCGACATACGAACATTATAGACAGTACTTAAACCCAAATTCATCACATTCATGGAAACCGATATCGTATCTCCCGCATTCACCTCTTTTGGTATCTGCGGTTCGTCAAACTCCAGGCGGACGGGCTGCGTGATTTGTATGATCGCTTCTTCCTCGGCGGTATATGCTGTTGCTTTGTCGCCTTCATATTCAATGGCAAACTTTATTTTATGCGGCTCCGCTTTCGCATTGTGCGCCACTTTCATTTTCATGTCAATTGTAATCGTCTCCTGTTTAGCAATCTTTTTGAAATAGAAACTGCCCGTATCATCACCCACCGGAACAATATCTGCCGTTTCTCCCGTCACGGTGATTTTTACGTTATTCAAAGATTGGGTTTCATTTGTATTCCGAAAAGTTGCCAAGACACTAACTTCCTCACCAGTCATCACGGGGGAGGGATTTATCGAAATCCGATCCAGCAGGATTTTTGCCTGCGGTACAGGTTGTTTCTCCGTTTCCGGAGTGGACGACGACTCTGAACCGGGCAACGACTCTGATTCAGGCAGCGACTCCGATGTGGGCGTCGACTCTGGCATGGGGGCATCGCCGGTACTAATTTCATCACTGATTGTCACAAACACTGAAAACTCCTGTGAAAAAGACGACCCATCCGCCCATTCACCGCCAGTTGTGATAATAACAGGATAGCGTCCCATGGTTCGATTCTCAGCTAACGGTATCTCTATCGCAACCAAAAAGGAATCTGCCGTACCACTGCCGTTATTGATGGGATGGTTTTCTAACTTGACCGTTTTATCGTAGTTATTAAATCGAAAAGGTGCGGAATCCGGATCGCCCAAATTAAATGTCACACGAATTTGACCGTTTCGTACGCTTTCGGAAGCAGTAAGCGGCAGAACCACCGTGGCTGTATCATTTTCCACGGTAGGAGAATATCCCTGATTATATGGCTTGTCCATCTTTTCGTAAACATTGTCATTGTCGATAAACAGCACCTTATCCATCGAAGATGGCGGTTCATTTTCATTGTCCGCCAACGCTATGCTTGGCATTAACAGCATGGTCATCAATATCATGGTCAAAATCAGTTTTAATTTGTTCATCCTCATCCCTCTCCTCTTTCTATACTGACAATCTCCCCATCAGCAAGGCGAATAATCCGATCCGCATATTTCGCCTTTTCCATATCGTGCGTTACTAACAATAGGGTGGCACCCTCCTGCTGCACAATCTCTTTTAAGATGTCTGCAATCTGCTCTGCCGTGTGGCTGTCCAGATTACCGGTTGGTTCGTCGGCAAAAATAATCTGCGGATGTGTAATGATTGCCCTGGCGATCGAGACACGCTGCTGCTGTCCTCCCGACAACTCATCGGGGTAGTGCTCCAGATGCTCCCGCAAGCCCAGCACGGACAATATTTCCCTGGCTGCTTTCGCCCTCTCTTGTCCTGCGATGCCCCGTAAGATTAATGGAAACGCTGCGTTTTCAAGAGTGGTGAGCGTATCTAACAAGTTGAATTTTTGAAAAATGAATCCCACATGCTTTAGCCGAAAGTCCACAAGCTCATCCTCACTCATTTTATGAACAGGCCGCTCCTTCACAAAGATTTTTCCTGCCGTCGGTTTCTCCAACCCAGCGATAAGATTCAACAGCGTGGATTTGCCGCTGCCCGATGTTCCTACAATAGCGATAAGCTCATTGGGGTAAATGTCAAAGCTGATATCACTTAATGCCTTGAACCGTACTTTTTTTGTTTTATATATCTTCACCACATTACGCAGACTGATGATTGGTTGTTTTTCCTCCATATACTCACCTAATTACCTTTAATATGCCCGCATCCATCTCACAGACCGTATCGCAAAGCTCGTCAATATCATTGGCATTGTGGCTGGCAAGCAGGATTGTTTTCCCTTTTAAGCGCAATCCTTTGATTAGTTCGCGCATATCTTTAACGCCGCTCTTATCCAGACCGTTGAACGGTTCATCCAGGATAAGATGCGCAGGATCTTCCATGATTGCCTGCGCAATACCAAGACGCTGGCGCATCCCAAGAGAGTATCTCCCAACATGCTTTTTTATGTCAGGATCAAGCCCCACCCGGCGCATCGTCTGCCGTATTTCCCCATTACCGATTTTCCTTTTCAGGCTTGCCAGTATCTGCAGGTTTTTAAACCCTGAGAGATTCGGCAGAAAGCCGGGCGTTTCAATGATGATACCCATATCATCCGGAAAGTCCATATCCACACCTACCTGTTCGTAATCAATAAATATCTTTCCTTTGGAGGGAATCATAAATCCGCACATGCATTTAAACAACACCGTTTTCCCCGAACCGTTGTTGCCGACAATACCATGTATTTTTCCGGTCTCAAAGGTATGGTTGATGTCTGTCAGCACCGATTCGCCATTAAAGTCTTTATATACATGTTCTACTCTGATCGCTATGTCCTTCATTATGTATCACTCCCCGTAAAATTAAAGTTGTATTTTCTCATAGAGCGCAGGGCAAGCAGAAAACAAAAAACAATAAGTCCGGCGAATATGAGGTAGGTCTGCCACAGCCGCGGCAAGAGGTCATACCCAAAATTGTGCATGTAATATGTGGCATGATTGAGCGGTGACAGCCATCCCACCGCCACATTTGCCTTATACATAAGCTCATCGGACAGATGAAAAATCTGTTTAAATATCTGCGGATTGAGCATCAGGCCGTAAAGACTGAAAACAAAGACACTGATCACTCCCCAAAGCTGACCTCGCCGCAGGTTCACCACAAGCATGATAGATACCATCAGCAGCGTATATAAAGTCATCAGCACGAATATGGCTGCCATGCATTCATATGGATACGACATTTCCATTGTTTTTACGGAAGATGGCAGGGCAACCGCTTCACCTGCACCGGAGTATCCAAGCATTGCAGCTGTTTCACTCCACATATTTCCGATAAAGCTGTTATGTACGCAGATTAGTGATGTTGCTGCAAGAATAAAGGCGATGTACAGCATTGTGGCAAGCGTAATATATATGATTTGTCCCCATATCCATGTGGCGCGGTTAATACGCGCCAGATAAAACGGCGTCCCGACGCAGATAAAGGGCATGTCAGCGAATAACAGAACCAGCAGTAATGAAGACAGCATAATACTTGTCGCATCGCCAAACGTCCACACAAATGCCTCCACAAGCTGCATCGTTGTACCACACTCAGCAGCAAACTTCACGGCCTTGTCGGAAAGCAGGAAGCAGAGAATGAAAGCAAGCGCGAAGGTGATAAAGACGCGGGGATTCTTATTCCATTGACGGAAATTATAATTGGATACGGACCATGCCTGCCTTAGTTTACACATCCTGTAATTTCCTTTCGATGATGCAGCCATATAGAAATCCCGCTGCGATGATGAGTTCCGTAACAAGCAAAACCACCCCCCATGTGCCTCCCACCCAGTCAGAAACAGGGTTTACCCATTCCTGCGGATTCATTACATACATATCTTTGAAATACCGCTTTGAAAGTATCACAAGCACATAATACAGGATAAAAGGTGAAGCATAGGCCATGTATTTGCTCATTGTCAAAGTGGCCAGCGAAGCACCAATCAGCGACCAGAAACAGCCGCACAGGAAAAACACAAAAGCACGTATCATCAGCTCCACAAAGTTTTGCTGCACGGTTATATCATCCGCCTCAGCTATTTCCATTGATGCTTCTGCTGATTCTTCCGCCACTGCTTCCTCCGGTATTTCTGTCGGCACCTCCATCGGCAGGAACAGTACCACAAAAATGAAAAACACTAAAATCACGCCGGCGAACAGGGTCAGCCCGCCTGCGAGTGCCGTCGTAACAACCTTTGCATTTACATAGTTTTTCTTTCCGGCGCGGGGCAGATATTTGCGGATGAAGCGGCTTTTATAATCATCCAGAAATCCGGAAGTAAAAGGAATGGCACAAAGAAGCGGCAGTGCCAGCAAAACCATGTCCGAGGACAGTGCGGTAAACACTAACTGCATCACAAATCCCTCTTCCAGTCCGGTCTTGGCAAACTCCCCCTGAAACACGGGCAGTATTTGTTCAAACACACCGAAGAAAGCCGCGGCCGCCATGCCGGTGACACCGACAGCGAATCCCCATGATTTTAGAGCACGATTGATATCCGCTAAAAAGGCATTAATTTTCAATATCCTAACCCTCTGTCAATAATTGAACCATCGATAGCGTTGATTGTAAGAAACGATTTCCCCGATGTTAGCGGGATTCCTTCTCCTTCTGATTCTTCCGCAGAATAAACAACAGTAGGTCCTAAAAAATCCCATACCGGCAGATAGTAATAGCTGTCCATTGAATCTTCCTTCGCAACACGCATCATATTTAATACAATTCTATTGATTTCTATTGTTTTACCACTATTCTGAGAGAGTTCAAATTCATCCGCAGTTTGCGATCTTTGCAGTTGGCTTTTTGCGATTTCCTTTATTTCATCATAGGATATGATTGCCACGTTCTCATTCAAAACGTTAAGTATTTCCGGCGGATACTCCCACAAGAAACCAACCACACCTTTATCATTTACCACCACTCGTATATTTTCTTGGTTCCAAGGTTCTCTATATTCTCCCCCGTCAGCCCCAAAAGCCTGTGTTCCCTCATAGTCATAAATGGAAATACTTGGTATTCCACCAATCAACCGCCCCAGCGTAAATACATAACTTGCCTGACCATCTACCTGCATCTTACCGGCAGATACAATTTCACATTCAGATATACCACATGCGGAAGCTGCTTCCAGAGCTTTACGTTCTGCCTCTTCTCTTGAAGTAGTTATATCCAGTTGTTCAGATATCTCAAGTGGCTTGCTTGATGAAATGTCACTGCCCATGACTTCATATTCCATTGCAGCAAGATTGATCTCTTTATAATTAACCGTATAAAACTCCATTGGTGGTGTTTGACCGTCTCTCACGATTATAGATTCTCCACCGCCATCATCAGGCTCTTCCAATTCAATTTCTTCAATCACTGATGGTTCTCCTGAAACAGCTTGATAATCCGCTTCAAGTTGTGCAATCATATCCTCAAGCCGGAGGATTTCTTCCTCCAGATTTGATGCTACTACACGCTGCCCCTCTTCCCCTTCTTCCTCTGGGTATTCGCCGTTTCTTTTCAAATATTCAAGATCTGCCTTCTCTTTTATTATCTCAGATTCAAGCCACTCCGGATCGCTTAAAGAACTGTCATAAAGTGTTGCATCGCCATAAAATAAGCCGATTGCATTTTTCACTTCTTCCAGAGTGAAATAATGAGGAGCACACGATACAACGGGAATTTCTGCTACTTCCGGCATTTCCACCACTGCATTGATATTTATCGTTACCTTATCATCACTACTGGTTAATTGTTCCTGCCAGTCAGCTTCAGGCTCCAGCGTCTCAGCCGGCGTATCCTTTGATAAGATTGCTTCTTCCAATTTGCCATCCTTTTTGTTTGTTACAGCCGGCGCATCAGGAGTCTTCTGGCATGCTGATAAGGTTAGTAATAAGATTAAAATAATTGCTAGCAACGTGCATCCTTTTCTCATTAATAATACATCCTCTCTCTGTTTTCTATATATAGTGAATTTTGCTAAGGAACCTCATATAAATGTTCTGTTTCTTCTTTATTCTTTATAAGAATTATT
>Ga0153983_1000386_pt1 | contig 11643 bp, 14 predicted proteins | sample TSGA067MetaG_FD_104693 | JGI IMG/M metagenome (GOLD analysis project Ga0153983, IMG submission 104693) | Attine ant fungus gardens microbial communities from Georgia, USA - TSGA067 MetaG | ecosystem: Host-associated > Fungi > Mycelium > Unclassified | place: USA: Georgia, Alexander Wildlife... | reverse complement strand
TTCAAGGTCTGCAAAGTAAGGATATAAACTCGCGATTAGAAATGCTTAAAAACCAGGAAGCGGCGGTATGTGGATGAATGCCGAAACCACACTTGCAATGTGCGGGCTTATTGTGGTAAATGTGTTTTCATACCACTCGGTGTGTTTCCTGAATACGTGAAAAAAGGCTTTTCGATTATTCCCGCACACCATGGAGCGACATTGATGAGAGAAGTCATGACCAGGGCACCTTTATCGGCTGTATTTGGAAATGTGCAGAACCAGACTGTCAAAGGTACCCTTATGACCGCACAAGAGATTATTGATATTTATGCTGCTGAAAATGGAATATATTATGTCCTCGATGAAAACAGAATTCCATTTTCGGTTATGCTTACAGTGGTTGTCGGATCAGGACTTCTCTTTCTTATCATCAGTATTATGATGATGAGCCGGGCAAAAAAAAGATGACGTTACAGCAATTCCCGAAACAATTCTTTTACACTGGGATAAATCTTAACAAACTTTTTATATTGCTTTTCATATTTGTCTGCTAATTGCGGCTCTGGTTCTATTGTATCAACTACTTTTACAATCTTTGAAGCTGCCTCTTCTACGGAAGCAAATTCTCCATTTGCGACGGCGGCCAGCATTGCTCCGCCAAGAGCAGGTCCTTCTTCTGATTCAATGATATCAACTTTAATATTTAAAATATTGGCAATCATTTTTTTCCACAGAGGACTTTTTGCTCCGCCTCCGCAGATCTTTGTCCGTTCAATCCGGATTCCCAGGGATTTGGCTATTTCAAACGAATCACGGATGGCAAATGCCACCCCTTCCAGTACCGCCTGTGTCATATCAGCACGATTGCTGTCCATCGTTAATCCGATAAATGTGCCCCTTGCGTTCGGATTATTGTGAGGAGATCTTTCTCCCATGAGATATGGCAGAAAGAAAACCTGATTTTCTCCCAATACTCTTATCTTTGCCTGTTCAGCCGCATAATCCTTCGTTCCAATGATTTCATCCATCCACCATTTGTTGCAGGAAGCAGCGCTGAGCATACATCCCATTAAATGATACGCACCATCCGCATGTGCAAATGCATGAAGGGCATTGTTTTTGTCTACTCCAAATTTCTTACTGGAAATAAAAATCGTTCCGCTTGTTCCCAGGGAAATGTTGCACCGCCCATCCCCTACGGTTCCGGTGCCAATTGCCGCTGCGGCATTATCTCCTGCGCCGGCCGCAATTTTACATGTTTCCGGAATCTGCAGCTCTTTTGCCAGCTCCGGCTTTAAGGTTCCCACTTCCTCATAGCTTTCAAAAAGCCGGGGCATCTGCGTTTCCTTAACAGCGCAGATATCCAGCATTTCCGTAGACCAGCATTTATTCTTTACATCCAGCAAAAGCATTCCGGAGGCATCGGAATAATCTGTGCAGTGTACCCCGCTTAGCATATATGCCAGATAATCCTTCGGAAGCATGATTTTGCATATCCTTTGAAAATTCTCCGGCTCATTTTCTTTTACCCACAAAAGCTTAGGTGCTGTAAAGCCTGCAAATGCGATATTGGCAGTATACTGTGATAGTTTTTCTTTTCCGATTGTCTGATTTAGATAATCCGTTTCTTTTCCGGTTCTTCCGTCATTCCAGAGGATAGCCGGCCGGATTATATTATCATTCTCATCGAGAATCACCAATCCATGCATTTGCCCGCCGAAGCTGATGCCGGCAATCTGATTTTTATCATAACCCACAATTAATTCTTTGATCCCTTTTACCGTCTGTGTCCACCAGTCTTTTGGATTTTGCTCAGACCACCCCGGATGGGGAAAAGAGATTGGGTATTCTCCGGATACTACCTTCTCAATGTTTCCCTCTCCGTTCATCAGCAATAATTTTACGGCAGAAGTGCCTAAATCAATGCCTATATATAACATGCGCTTCTCCTCCTATGCAAACGGATTTTCAGTTGGATAACGAACACCCTTCGGTTGGTTATATCCTATTTCCTCCACCGGCACACCTGCATATTTAAATACTTCATACAAGGTCTTGCCAAAATTACCGAAGGCAACCGCACCATGATGGGGATAGTTTCCTTCAATCAATACATGGCGGTAAAATCTGCCCATTTCCGGAATTGCAAATATCCCGATTCCCCCAAAGGAACGGGTTGCTGCCGGAAGGACTTCGCCCTGGGCTATGTATCCGCACAGCTTCGTATCTGCTGTACTTTGCAGACGGAAAAATGTGATTTCACCCGGTGCGATATCCCCTTCTAAGGTTCCCTGGGTTACTTCTTCCGGAAGATTTCTTGCCATAATCATCTGATATTTCATCGAACAGAACGATAATTTCCCAGCGGGTGTATTGCCGCAATGGAATCCCATAAAAACATCCTTATGTGTATAATCAAACTTACCTTTAATGTCATTTTCATACATATCTGCCGGTACTGTATTGTTAATATCCAATAAGGTAACTGCATCCCCACTTACCACTGTACCGATAAATTCACTGACCGCACCATAGATATCGACTTCGCAGGATACCGGAATACCTTTTGCCGTCAGCCGGCTGTTTACATAGCAGGGAACAAATCCAAACTGGGTCTGGAATGCGGGCCAGCATTTCCCGGCAATGGTTACAAACTCTCTGGATCCTTTATGGGCATCTGCCCAGTCCAGCAGTGTCAATTCATACTGTGCTAACTTGGGAAGAATCTCCGGTTTTTTATTTCCTTCTCCCAATTCCTTTTCCATATCCTTTACCACATCGGGAATACGGGGATCATCTGCATGCTTGTGAAACGCTTCAAACAAATCAAGTTCGGAATTTTCTTCAATTTCAATGCCCAGATTGTATAATTGCTTGATTGGTGCATTACATGCCAGAAAATCCTGCGGACGTGGTCCGAAACTGATCACCTTCAGATTTTGAATACCGATGATCGCTTTTGCAATCGGCTCAAATTCTTTGATCATAGATGCCACTTCTTTTGCTGTTCCAACAGGATATTCGGGAATATATGCTTTTAAATTACGCAGCTTTAAGTTGTAGCTGGCATTTAGCATTCCGCAGAAAGCATCTCCCCTGCCCTGCACCAGGTCATCTCCGCTTTCTTCCGCTGCTGCCACAACCATTACCGGTCCATCGAAGTATTTTACTAACAGAGTTTCTGCTGTCTCCGGACCAAAATTTCCCAAAAAGACTACTAAGGCATTACAGCCTGCCTCATTTACATCAGACAATGCCTTTTTCATATCCACTTCACTTTCCACAACGGTCGGACATTCATAGATAGCTCCTTCATATGCTGCTGCTACTGCTTTTCTCCTGTTTTCCGATAATGTCATGGGAAAGCAATCTCTGCTTACTGCTACAATTCCTAATCTAAGTTCCGGCATATTCTTCATTCTTCTTATTTCCTCCTTTTATCCTAGTTAGTTTATTGATTAAACTATTTCTATATTGATGGTATCATTTTTTCGAGTAATTGGCAAGGATTTTACTAATCCCCTATTGTAATATCATTATTAAAGTGTTTTTGAGAAATCTCCCCCACTTTTCCATTATCCAAAAGCTCAGAAAATGCCATATCCAACCGGAGCATAAGCTGCTCATTTTTTTTATCCAGAAAAATGGTACGGATATCCCCTTCATAAGCAAACGTATAAGATTCGACATTCAGATATTTCGTTTCATCAAGAGCTTCCGGACTCATTTCTGCTATTGCACAGTCATAGATTTTGGCATCCAATGACGGGAGCAGATTTTCATTTGTTGTGTCGATAATTTCTAATTTCACACCCAGTGCTTCTGCTATTGCCTTCATACACTCCACATCAAATCCTTCCGGAGTGATCTGTTCATCATCCAGATATGCAAAAGGTTCTTTATCAAGGCTCATGCCTAACTTTAAACTACCAGGTTCCAGTGTCAAATTCTCAATCGGGGTATCATCGGGAACCGATTCCCGTTGGCATCCCATCAGGTTTATCAGGATAACAGCTATTAACAGAAGGTAACTTGTACGCTTCATATCTACACTCCATTCTATACTATGAACTCTTATTGTTCTTTAATAAAAAAGTACCATTACCTATAATTTTTGTCAACAGACAATTACGGTATCTTGCATGAATGACCGACAAATGATATGATGAAGATGTTTCTAAATTAACTGGGGAAGGAATTTAATTTACGACATGAATTGGAATGGAAAACCCTATCACTCTCTAGACTTTATGTTAAAAGAACGTTTTGGAGATAAAATTTATAAGTTGGCATTAAATGGCGGTATGACCTGTCCTAACCGGGACGGTACTCTGGGCTTGCGAGGCTGTATTTTCTGCAGTCAGGAGGGCTCCGGCGATTTTGCCGGTGATAAATGCCAGTCCGTTACCAAGCAAATCAACGAACAAAAAGCAAAGCTCTGTCAAAAAAGAAATGCCCGTTATTTTATCGCTTATTTTCAGGCATACACGAATACCTATGCTCCCATCGAATACCTGACTGCTATTTTCACGGAAGCAATCGAACATCCCGACATTATCGCACTTTCTATTGCTACCCGCCCGGATTGTCTAAGTGCGGAGGTTTTAGAATTATTGGACACTTTAAACCAAAAGAAGCCTGTCTGGATAGAATTAGGTCTGCAGACTATTCATCCCCAAACTGCCCAATACATTCGCCGCGGATATGACCTTTCCTGTTTTGAAGAAGCCGTCCGCAATTTAAGAACGCTGCATATCGAAGTGATCGTCCATACTATTCTCGGACTTCCCGGAGAAAATGAGAACGCACTCATACAAACTATGGAATATCTGAACAAACAGGATATCCAGGGTGTGAAGCTTCAGCTGCTTCACATATTAGAAAATACAGATCTTGCCAAGGATTATAAAGCTGGTCATTTCACAGTGTATGAGATGGAAGAATATATCAATCTTGTTATCTCTTGTCTGGAACACCTGTCCCCCGATATCGTTATCCACCGGGTAACAGGAGACGGACCCAAAGATCTTTTACTGGCACCTCTTTGGAGCAGTGCAAAAAGGACAGTTCTTAACACTCTTCATCGTACCTGTAAAGCCCGCAGTACCTGGCAGGGAAAGGAGTTTTATGGCAGAATCACTGACTTTATATAAATTAATTATTCTATTTATGTTAGACAGGGTGAATTTCCCTTTGAGAAGTTCCCAAATATCAGAATTCGTACTGGAACGTGAGTATATGAACTACTTCCAATTGCAGCAGGCAATTGCAGAACTCATTGACTCAAATCTGATAGAATCCAAAACAATACGCAATACTTCTCAATTTCATCTGACCTCTCAGGGAAAAGAAACAATTAACTATTTCGGAAGGAACATATCTCCTGAAATCCGAAAAGATATTGTACATTTTTTGACTGAGAATTCTTATGAGTTACGTAATGAAGTATCTACGGTCGCTGATTACCGCAAAATTGACACGAATGAATTTACAGTCCGCTGCTATGTCAAAGAACGGGATATAAATTTAATTGATTTATCGCTTACGGTTCCTACAAAGGAAGCCGCCGAGGCTATCTGTTCAAAATGGGGCGCAAAAAACCAGGAGATTTATGCTTATTTAATGAACGAATTGATGTAATCCAGGTATTTCCTAATCTCCCTTTCATAGCCATTTTCAGAAGGCTCATAAAAACGGCTGCCGATAATCTCTGAAGGCAGATATTGCTGTTTTACATAGTGATTTGGATAATCATGGGCATATTTATAATCTGCTCCACGGTTCAATTTCTCTGCACCGGAATAATGGGAATCCTGCAGATGGGGCGGAACCGTAGTTTTTTTTGTTTTCACAGAGTTTGTGGCGGCAAAGATAGCCATACAGGCAGCATTGCTTTTCGGAGCAGCGGCTATGTAGGTGGCTGCCTGCGCCAGTATAAGCTGCGCTTCGGGCATACCGATCCGCTCAACCGCAAGGGAAGCCGAAACTGCTACGGTGAGCGCATTAGGATCGGCATTCCCGACATCCTCGGAAGCGCAGATCATAATTCGGCGGCTAATAAATTTAATATCTTCTCCGGCATAAAGCATTTTAGCCAGATAGTAAACAGCCGCATCGGGATCCGAACCTCTCATGCTTTTAATAAACGCAGAAATGGTATCATAATGATTATCTCCTGCTTTATCATAGCTGACTACCCGCTTCTGTATACATTCCGATGCCGTATCCAGATCTATATGAATCTTTCCGTCTTCTGCACGCTTTGTTGTAAGTATTCCCAATTCAATTGCATTCAGCGCAGCTCTTGCATCTCCTCCTGCAATATCCGCCAGGAATTCTTTGGCATCTTCCTCCAGAACTGCCTGATACATCCCCATTCCTTTTTCTTTGTCATGCACCGCCCTGTCTAACAGTGTTTTAATATCTTGTTTCTCCAAAGGATGTAATTCAAAAATAATCGATCTGGACAATAATGCACTGTTCACTTCAAAATATGGATTTTCTGTAGTCGCTCCTATCAATATCAATGTTCCGTCCTCGACAAAAGGAAGCAGGTAGTCCTGCTGGCTTTTATTGAACCGGTGGATCTCATCAATAAATAAAATAGTTCTTTTTTCATACATCCCTAATTGATCCTGCGCATGTTTTACGACGGCCTCCATGTCTTTTTTCCCGGAAGCTGTGGCATTTAGCTGAGTAAATTGTGCACTGGTAGTATGTGCTATTACTTTTGCCAGCGTAGTTTTTCCGGTTCCGGGCGATCCGAAAAAAATAATGGAGCTAAGCTTGTCGGCCTTTATCGCCCTGTAGAGCAGCTTACCCTCTCCAATGATATGCTCTTGTCCTACTACTTCTTCCAGCGTGGCAGGGCGCAATCTGGATGCCAGGGGCGATTCCCTCTCCAATGTGTTTTCTTTCATATATTCGAATAAATCCATGTCTTCTCCTACTTCAAAATTCTTCATAGTTTTTATTAACGATACCACCAGTTTCATACTTCGTCAAGAATATGAGGACCATCGGGTGCATATTTTAAAGGTGCGGGGTTATACATGCTGGCCATCAGGATGCCGCTGTGGGAGACGATATGCTTCTAAGCAAACAGTCAAAGCGTTGCCCTGTTTGCGTGAAACATATCGTATCCCATGCTTTACAATATGCTCATCGCTCTGTGATAAATTTTTTCCCTGTTTTTTCTTCTGATACAATTTTGGATGATTACTTTGAGACTCATGGCAAGAATTAATAAAACTCCCACCGTCACCCACCATATTCTTTTTTCCTTCATATATTTTCTCTTTTCTGTATGTCTTTTTAATTCGACATACTTGTTTTACTATACCCTAGGATTTCACATTTTCTGGAATTTTATTCGACAGGATCCAAAGAATGCCGGAAATGAAACAATTACATGGTATGCTTTAATTCTTCCAACTTTTCATCCGCCTCAATCGCTTCCTGGGTAAAGCTGTTATTTTTCCACCAAGTCCACACTGCACTGATTACTGTAATGATGGTGGTAACTATTTCACACACTTCGTCTTCTGTAAATGGCAGTATATTTCGCCCGGATATACTCAATATTTGATTTACCAACGCAAATAACAATACGATTGTCCTTACAATCGTTCCTGTTTGAATGTTTTTCATATTCATCACTCTTCTTTTTCTATATACCTTATAGTATGCAAAAAAACAAGACCCGTTAAGGGTCTTATATAAATGCAGGATACTTCTTTATGCAATTTTATTCTTTGCCAATTCTGCCAGCGTTGCAAAAGCATCTGCGTCATTGATAGCCATATCTGCAAGTATTTTTCTATTCATATCGACATTGGCCAGCTTTAAGCCATGCATAAACTTGCTGTAGGATATGCCATTCATTCTGGCAGCCGCATTAATACGGGCAATCCATAAACGTCTGAATTGACGTTTTCTTTGCTTCCGTCCGGCATAAGAAGATGTCAATGCTCTCATTACCGATTGCTTTGCAACTCTATATTGTTTTGATCTGGCACCTCTGTAGCCCTTTGCCATCTTTAATACCCGGTTATGTCTTTTTTTAGCGTTTGCTCCGCCTTTGATTCTTGCCATTCTTAGTTCCCTCCTATCCTATAAATAAGGTAAAATTTTCTTCATGTTTTTTACATTGGTCTCATCTGTAACCGTGGATTTTCTGAGATTTCTCTTTCTTTTCTGAGACTTCTTAGTTAAGATATGGCTTTTATAAGCTTTATTTCTCATTAATTTCCCAGTACCTGTTTTTTTGAAACGCTTGGCAGCAGATCTGTTTGTTTTAATTTTAGGCATTCTATATTCCTCCTTAAACTTGTGTTTTACTTCACTAATTCCCAGTTATACCCGCAGACATTTCTATTTTAACGTTTTTCGGTTAAAAACATGGTCATACTTCTTCCCTCAACCTTAGGTGCCTTTTCAATTACTGCGATATCGGACAGGTTCTGGGCAAATTCATCCAGAACATGTTTGCTTGCATACATATGTGCCATTTCGCGGCCGCGAAACCGCAGTGTTACCTTCACTTTGTCACCTTTTTGAATGAATTTCCTTGCTGCATTTGTCTTTGTATTCAAATCATTGGTGTCAATATTAGGAGATAAGCGCACTTCCTTTATGCCTATCGTTTTTTGCTTTTTTCTGGCTTCTTTTTCTTTTCTGGATAACTCGTATTTATACTTTCCGTAATCAATAATTTTACAAACCGGCGGTTTTGCAGTCGGTGCAATCTTTACTAAATCTAATCCCAACTCTTGTGCTTTTCTCATAGCTTCTCTTGCAGACACAATTCCCAACTGTTCTCCATCTGCTCCAACAAGACGAACTTCCCTGTCTCTGATTTGTTCATTAATCATTAAATCGCTAATAGTGGTGCACCTCCATAATAATTGAATAGTTGATAGCTTCTTACTCCCCCTGGAGCTGTTAAATGCTGCATACCTTTTTTATTAAGCAGTAAAAAAATAAAGCAGATAGTATTTCTATCCACTCAATATCATGATAATAAAGCAGTCTTCGACTCCTTTTACTATTTACAATATTAACCGTTGGTCACCGCCTGTGCCAAGGTGAGAGTGGATACTCTTCTTGATTACTTCTTTCAAATCTTTGATATTTTATCATGCAGGCCTGCTAATGTCAAGCAGTTCAGCGAAATTTACATAAAAAACTTTACTTTTCCAAATATGTTGATACAATAAATAGAAAAAGGAGTTTTATGATTACTGCAATATTAATGGCCTCCGGCTTTAGTAAAAGAATGAACACAAACAAACTTCTGCTTGATGTCAAAGGAAAACCGATGATGGAACATACCATGTCTGCCATCTTACAATGTCATTTTGACGAACAGCTTCTCATTGCAAGGGATGAGCAAGTAATGTATTTATCCAGCCAATATGAATTTAAGCTGGTCAAAAATGAGAATGCTCACAGGGGCCAAAGTGAATCGATTCGCCTTGGTGTTTCTAATGCAAAAAAAGGGAATGCGTATATGTTTTTCGTTGCCGATCAACCATTTCTGTCTGTTAATACCATTATGCAGCTAATAGATGCCCATAAAAAGAACCCTGCTCACATCATTGTTCCATCCTATAATGGCAATAATAAAAGCCCTACTATCTTTCCCGCGTCATATCGTAATAAATTACTATCATTAAAAGGAGATATTGGGGGGCGTTCTTTCATTAAAAATCATCCTGAAGAAATCTACACTCTTTCAATAAATGACAGACTATCCTTTGTCGATATTGACACCTGGAAATCCTACCGGCAGCTGCAATGAAACAATAAGCACATACCGTTCTTGTTTACAATCCCTTTACTCTCTTGATATACAAAAATGCCTCCAAAGCCGCTCCTCCTAAGGCTCTTGCCTTATCTGATATGGTTATGCAAGCATCTTTCTCCAATTCTCTCGGATCAATATCTCCTGCTTTCATGCCCGGGAAAACTTCTGTTTCTGTTGCCAAAATCCCTCTTAGTATTCCAGCAAAGGGTGCCTGCACATCTATTCCTTTTACAGAAAATACGACCTCCCCTATTTTTAAAAATTCCCCTATTTTACGCCTGTGCCGTATAATTCCTGCGCATGGTGCTCTAAGAACACGCTCTGCTGACTTGCCGCCTAACACTCCCGGTATTCCCGTATTGGACAGCGGCTCCCCATGTAAGATCAAGCATCCCAGCTTATGCCCACGCATAGTTTCTATCGCTGCGCTCACTGCATCCGGAGCATGAAAGCCTGGTCCCAGCCCTATTGTAATTGGTGCCATTCGTTTATTGGTGTCCAGATTTCTTTTTGCCAAAATTGCATCAATCACACAAATGGGGCGAATTTCATCTATATGTGTACCGTTCGGATCTACAATTACGGGAACTTCTCCATTGCTCCAACATGCTTCCAGATTGTGTCTTGCATAGGAAACGTGTCTGGAGGTTATATCTTCCACTTGCATAATACCGGTTTCTAATGCAGTTGACAGAGCCACCGTCCTGCGTATCGCAGTTGGTTTTTGAAGCTCTAAAACAACGACGCGCATGCCGGCTCTGGCGAATTTTTGAATCACCCCAGTGGCTATATCCCCACCGCCCCTTATACAAATGATCTCTCCATCATATGGCAAGCTTTTCTTCGTGCTGCCTTCATCGGATTGTTCTTTCATCCGGTCGTCCTTTCGTTCACTCAATCTTTTACCCGTTAACTAACAAATACCTCATATTTCCCAAGGTGCAGAGAACCTATTATAATTCTGTCCAGGGTCTGCAGGAATTTTTCCGGAATTTGTTCAATAACAGAGATGGCCGCCGCCCGTGTTGCTTCTGATTCTATTTGGTTAAAATATAATACTCTCCTATGGAAACTGTTCTTAAACAAGCCTCTTTCATCTGCGATCCATCTTCCAAGATGCTGCGGCATTATTATATTGCCCCTCTCTATACCAGTCATATCACAAAATTCTTTTACCCGTAAAACCACCTGGTCATCCACCTGTTTACCCAAACTATGTACAGGTAATATCCCTATAGTTAAAGTTGCATAATCGGGCGTACATGGTTCCGTATCCAGGTATCCTTTCAGCGGTAAACTTCGCGAACCATCTGCCTCCAGCAAGGTTATCGGAAATCTTTCAATAAGTGCTTTTAGATCTGACTCCGGTACGGAAAAGCACTTCTTTTGCTCAGGGTCATACCCGGCAATAAAGTAGCCGCCTTCTCTTAAATCTTCCTGCAGCAGCTCTTCTTTTTGTTCCAGGGTATAAATATAATCCACTTGCCCTTCCTTTGGATAATACATCTTTGTTATGGTTGTCAATAATACCGCTTCTCTTTGCAATTCTTTTGCTAATTTATATACCATCGTGGTCTTTCCACCACACCCGGTAACCGATACTACATCCCCTTTAAAGATAGGGATTAGTCTGCCAAGCCGGTTTCCTAATACTGTTTTATACACTTTTGCTGCTCCATGTTCTGCCAGATAGAGTATAGTGTATTCAACCTTTTTCTCATCTAGTTTCTCCCAGCTTAACACTACCTCCTGATCCTCCACTCTGAGGCATAGGCCACAGCCACTTTGTATGGCTCCGGGCAATGGCATAACCAAGGCCGATATTTGCTCTGCTAATAGAATTTTTTCCGCCA
>Ga0153983_1000383_pt1 | contig 11672 bp, 14 predicted proteins | sample TSGA067MetaG_FD_104693 | JGI IMG/M metagenome (GOLD analysis project Ga0153983, IMG submission 104693) | Attine ant fungus gardens microbial communities from Georgia, USA - TSGA067 MetaG | ecosystem: Host-associated > Fungi > Mycelium > Unclassified | place: USA: Georgia, Alexander Wildlife... | reverse complement strand
TCCCGGGGATCTGTTATCGCAACCTGCCACGGTTCTCCCTCCGGCTTACTCCCGTACGTGACAATACTGCCGCCTACAGATATAACTGCGCCGGATATTTCTGTTTTTTCACTTAGATAATTCCGAATCACATCGCAGCCAATCCCTTTTCCTATCGCTCCTAAATCTATGCTTACATTTTCCGGCAGCAATACTCCTTCTTCGGAGTATTCAATCTTTTCATAACCCATCTCCACAAGCAGACTCCCAATCTCTTCAGCTTCCGGCACTCTTGGATTTTCCCCGTCTATATCCCATAATCGGGTAATTTTCCCAATCGTAGGATCAAAAGCTCCACTACTGTCTTGCGCCAGCTGCAGCGCCTGTTTAATATAAGTGTCGGTTTCCCCTGAAAGCAATACCTTCTTACCGGTTCCTGCTTCTGCATTCAGTAATGATATTTCAGAACTTTCTACTCTCCATGATAAAATATTATTTTCAAGCTCTGTTAACTTGCTCAACACTTCTTCTGTTACATCTTCACCATCAGAATAAATCGTCTCTGAAATCACAGTTCCCATGGCAATACCCGCATCCGTATATTGTCTTACTTCCGATGCCGTAATTTCTGTCTCAGTATTAACGGTCACCGCGCTGCTATTTTTGCATGCCGATAATAATAAGAAGAGCATACATATAGTCCCTATTGCCGACAATATTTTTTTATTTCTGGAATTTCTCATTTGATTTTTCCTTTCCTTAAAATCTATCTTTAAATTTAAAGTATGCGGTTTAAAAAGTCAATTAATTCGATTCAAACGATAAAGATTATCATTTTCATTAAATGGATTGACTTTTATTGCGTAAGTAACTATTATAAATTTAATTTTTACAGTTACAATTCAACCGAAGCGAAATTGAGCTTACGCTGAACGGTGACAATTTACACATGAGGAGTCCATGATGTCAAAACCTGATTTAGTCAACAAAAAAAATAGCCCGGAAGATTCCGGGATGACCCGGCGTGACTTTCTAAAATTTGCCGCCACAAGCGTAACCGGCATGGCTGCGGTTACATTATTAAATAAATTTTATTATCCCGTTTCGGCCGCTCTATCTACTACCCAGACCGACACTTCCACTCAGGCTATTATAAGACAGACTGATAAGTGCATTGGCTGCGGCAGTTGTGTAGAGGTTTGCGAGAATACACAAAAAATAGGTATTTATCAATTATATAAAGAAGACGGCAAAGCATATAGCGATACCAAAGGACATGTATCTCTTTTGGAAACATCATGTATTAATTGCGGTCAATGTGTTAAAGTATGCCCTGTTGGAGCGCTTACCGAAAAGGATTCGCTTAAGGAAGCACTGGCCGCCCTTTCCGATACTTCCAAACATATTGTATGGCAGATTGCCCCTTCTGTTCAAAATATGCTTGGCGAAGAATTTGGTCTCTCTTCCGGTGCCGATGTAACCAAAAAAATCGCCTCCGCAATGAAGCTCTTAGGCGGAGATGCTTTTAATACGGACTTTGGCGCAGACGTGACCATTGTGGAAGAGAGTTATGAATTTATAAACAGGCTTCAAAATGGCGGTCCCTTCCCAATGATTACCTCCTGTTGTCCCGGTTGGATTAAATATGCCGAGTTTCATTATCCCGATTTGTTTGATTACATCTCTTCATGCAAATCACCTCAACAGATGTTTGGCGCTTTGGTCAAATCTTATTATGCAGAAAAAAACAATTTAAGTCCCGAACAGATTTTTCACATTTCTGTGATGCCCTGTACCGCCAAAAAATTTGAATGCAGCAGAGGTGAGATGGAAAATAGTTCCGGAATCCGGGATGTTGATTTGGTATTAACCTCCCGGGAATTTGCCCAGATTTTAAGAAGTAAGGGGATTGCCTTAAGTGATTTGGAAGACACAAATTTTGACCAATTAATGGGGGAATCCTCAGGCGCCGCAAGAATTTTTGGAACCTCCGGCGGTGTTATGGAATCTGCTCTGCGGACAGTTGTTTCGCTTCAGACCAATAAAACCTTGTCCTCTATTTCTTTTGATTCTCTGCGAACTCAGAATGGTATCAAAACCGCAACCCTGGATATTGGCGGCAGCGAAGTTCGTGCCGCAGTAGTCAACGGCATCGGGAACATATCTTCAATGATGAATGATGTATTAAACGGAACCTCTCCCTATCATTTCATCGAAGTCATGGCGTGTCCCGGCGGTTGTATCGGAGGTGGCGGAGCGCCTTTACATACCGGTAACATGACAATGCGTCAGGATGGTATATACCGCAGCGATAAGTCAAATTCCAGCGCTACCGCTTTAGAAAACAATGCCATAAAACGCCTGTATGGAGATTATCTTGGCAAACCTTGCGGCAAACTGTCTGAACAATTACTGCACACCTCATACATCGACCGAAGCGATGACTACGTCACCTAGTAATCCTATACTAATTTTTCTTACGGTCTATGACATAACAAATGGCTATACTTATCTCATACAATAAAAACAACGGTATTGCTACCATAATTTGCGATATCACATCCGGCGGGGTAATCAATGCTGCCACTACTAAAATAATCAAAATCACATATTTTTGTCCTTTTAAAAGCCAGCGAACTTTTAGAACTCCAAATCGTGTAAATGCCGCCAATATCGTCGGCATTTCAAAAACAATCCCAAACGTAATAAACATAGTACTCAAAAAGCTTACATAACTTTCTATGGTAATGGTCGCATCAATGTTAGGATTTATGTTCATTGAAAGAAAAAATTTCAGCATCGATGGTATCATGACTTTATCAGCAAACATGATCCCCAGTCCAAAAAATACCAGTCCCATCCCCAGTAATATCGCAGCAATGTGTTTCTCTTTTTTCTTTAATGCCGGATATAGAAATGCTAAAAGTTCATACAACATTACCGGCAGAGATATAATCAGCCCACATATCATCGCAATTTTTACATGCTGAACCATCAATTGAGATGGTTCAGCATAAATAAAATGATATCCATTTGCAAGTTTTATGAGATTGTCTAATATCCGTGACGAAAAATAAAGGCTGGCTATTGTTGCTGCCAAAAATACAATAAATACAATCACTAATCTTTTTCTTAATTCCTCCAAATGGCTTAATATGCCCATCTGCTTTTGTGCTTTCATAAGACTCTCCATTCCAATTCAAGTACGCCTACTCTATTCTATCAGCATAGGATAAAATCTTCAAGCTTATTAATGAAAAAGATTATCATTTTCATTAATTGATTTTGCTCTATTTACATGCTATAATTGCTTCATTATCCATTAAGAAAGCGAGGTCTTATAATGCGTATCGGAACTAGCGAGCTGCTTATTATTCTTTTCATTGCTTTTATAATTTTTGGCCCAAAACGTCTTCCTGAAATTGGCGAAGCATTAGGCAAAACCATTCGCAAATTTAAAAGGGAAGCGGATATTGATGAACATTGAACCAATAAAACGCCGGGTCATTTTTTGTATCGCCATTATTGTCCTTATTTTTATGGCCTCTTTAGTGAGCTTAATTGTATTTTATCAATCTGCCTCACCCGGCACTTATGCCTATTTATATCAAGATGGCGTGCTTATAGAAACAATCACTCTCTCTGACATAACACAGAACTATTCTCTTAAGATAGAGGGAACCAATGGTGCTTATAATACAATCGAAGTCCATGACGGCGAAATCGGGATTGTTTCTTCAAGCTGTCCTGACGGTCTATGCATGAATATGGGATTTATACATGATGATTTGCTTCCGATTACCTGCCTTCCCAATAAGCTGGTCATCAAAGTAGTTTCTGAAGAATCCGATACCGCTAATCAGGCTCTTGACGGAATAACATATTAGTCATATGAAAGTAGGAAATCTAAAAGATGAGTATAAAGAAAATGGTGACCTTAGCTCTATTTACGACAATTGCTTTAACTATATTCGTAATCGAATCTGCCCTGCCTCCCATCGCCCCGATTCCCGGTATAAAATTAGGACTTGCAAACATTGTTACCTTGGTTGTCTTGGTTCATTATGGTTCAAAGGATGCCTTCTTTGTCTTAATGCTGAGAATTATTCTGGCAAGTATTTTTGCCGGTCAAATCATATCTTTTGCATACAGCCTGTGCGGCGGCTGTCTTTGTCTGCTTTCTATGTGTATCTGCAACAAGCTGTTACATAACAAATATATTTATGTGACCAGTATTATCGGTGCCATTTTTCATAATATCGGACAGATTACCATCGCTTGTGTTTTACTGCAAAGTTTAAGCATCATGGTTTATCTGCCGATACTGTTGATTAGCAGCATTATTACAGGACTTTTTACCGGGTTGTGCAGCCATTTTCTGAGTCCATTCTTTTCTTCTAAAAAAGGATTGCTATAAAGGGACATATGCAGGGAGAGAAATTTAGCTTAAGACTGGGAACGATTTGGTGTTTCCGCATTCATAATTTTGTTTTTAAAAATAAGCGTAATTAAGAGAAAAACAATGAAAATACAAGCAACAACAAGGGCCGTCTGATAATCGCCTGATGCCAATTTTGAGCCCAGCAGGGCACAGATAAAAGTTGATGGAACTGTAGCGGCAGCCATATAAACGATATATTTTTTATAAGAAATAGTCGTTTGCGAAAAAACAAAAGGAAGCATACCATTAGGGAAAAATGGAATGAGATATAAGATAAATACCATATTTTCAGAATGTTCTAAGCTCTTAGAAGAAAATTTACTTAGAAAATGAGTCTTCTTACTTGAAGATTTGTTCTTTAAATAAGGCAATATTGTATTCCCAAGCTTTCTTGCCGCATAAAAGATTAACAAATGTCCGGAAAGAAAACCGATAAGGCAAAGCAATGTCCCAATCCATACACCATAACATAGACCCGCCAAAATCTGTACCGGAGATGCAGGAAAAAAGGGAATCAAAACTTGAAGAAATTGCAGACCGATAATAATAGGAACTCCTTTGGCACCATAGGATTTTATATATTCAATCATCTTTGACTCATTATTTGTAGACTGTATGACTTGCTTCAGCAATGGCATAAGGTCAACCACTAATATAGAAATAAGTACTAACGAAATTGTCAACGCCAGGATTGTAGTAATTTTATTTTTGCTTATATGCATGTCAAACCTCCAAAATAATTATATTCGTATTTTTTAGTCGCAATATCTACTGTTAATTATAACACAGAAAACAGCTTTAGTATTCTTTTTAAGGTTTTTTATCCTGTTTCCTCCATTTGAGCAATTGACTTACGCAGGCTGCCAACTTTTAGTGCTTTTGCCACTTCAATAGTAAGGATGAATTGATGATTACCGCAACCGAGCCTACATTATGTACCAGGGCACCAACAACCGGGGTAAGAATACCGGTGATTGCCAGGGCAATCGCTATAAAATTCAGGATCATGGAGGCAGCTAAATTAATATTGATTGTACGCATCGTCTTTTTTGAAAGTCGTAAAAGATGCGGAATTTCTTTAATATCATCACCTACAAGGGCAATATCCGCAGCTTCGATGGCAATATCACTGCCAATGCCACCCATTGCAATACCCACCTGCGCTGCCTTTAAAGCCGGGGCATCATTGACGCCGTCACCCACCATGCAGACAGGTTCACCATTTTTTTCATATTCATTAAGGGCTGTCAGCTTATCTTCGGGCAGGCAATTGGATTTCACGTCGGCGATTCCGGCAATCTGAGCCATGTGCTTGGCTGCCTGAGGCGCATCGCCGGTGAGCAGTACTGTTTTGACACCGGTGTCCTGTATTTTTTTAATTGTATCTGCCGCATCCGGACGTAACGTATCGGACAAGGCAATGAAACCGGCCATTCTTTGTCCTACCGCTACATAGATAACGGTACAGCCCTCATTTTTCGATTCATCGGCAGCTCCAACCAACTGCTCCGGTATTAAGATGCCGGTATCAGATAATAACGCTTCATTTCCTGCGTGGATTTTCACGCCTTTAATTTCGGCTGCTACTCCCCGCCCTGCCAGCATTTGAAAATGGTCGGGTTCCCCGGGCATCGTACCATACTTCTCTTTATAATAAGCAACAATTGCTTTTCCCAAAGGATGCTCGGATTGTAATTCGGAAGCGGCCGTTATCCGCAGCAATGCTTCGTCATCTATATCAGAAACACAGCTTTCAACTTTGGCAACAGCGAGGCGGCCAAATGTAAGGGTGCCGGTTTTATCAAAAGCAATCCTTTTTACCCCGGCAAGACGCTCCAATGCATCACCTTCCCGAATCAAAATCCCGTATTTGGTCGCATTCCCAATACCCGCCATAATCGCGGTAGGTGTCGCCAATACCAGGGCACAGGGACAGAATACAACTAAAATGGTGACTGAACGGATAACCGCTCCGGTCACAAGCCATGTGATGACTGCTGCCACAAGCGCAATTACAACAATCCAGGTCGCCCATCGGTCTGCGACACCAACGATTTTGGCTTTCCCGGCGTCTGCTGATTCAACAAGTCTTATCATCCGCTGCAGGGAGCTATCCTCACCTACCTTCTGCGCTTTCATTTCAAATGTGCCGAATTGATTGACCGTTCCGCTGGATACCGTATCACCCGCCGCTTTATCGACCGGAAGGGATTCTCCTGTCATAACCGACTGATCTACCGAGGTCTGCCCCTTTGTGATCATACCATCTACCGCAATGGTTTCCCCGGCAAGCACCCGGAGCGTATCGCCTAATCGAATCTGATCGGCGGGAATAATCTGCTCTTCCTGCCCACGTATGACACGCGCCGTGGCAGGTGTCAAATAGATGAGTTTTTCAATACCGGAACGGGCTTTCGCTACGGTACGCTCTTCAAGGTAGGCGCCAATCGTCATGATAAAAGCAACCTCTCCGGCTGCAAAAATCTCTCCGATAATCACTGATGCAATGAGTGCGAGCGATACTAATACATCTGCCTTAATATCAAATTCCGTCACAAGACCAATAATTGCCCCTTTAAGAATAGGTATTCCGCAAAGAATAATGGCAATCCAGGCCGCATTGATAGGCAGATTACCAATATCAAAAAAACTAATCACTAATGCAACGAGAGAAACACCCAAAAATAACAATATCCGTTTCTCCTCATCTTTAAAAAAAGCTGTCAAAGTAAACACCAATCCTCTCTATACCCATAGGGGTATATGCATATTATACCTATGGGGGTATACTATGTCAATAGGAATGTATCTCACGACATCCGGGAAAAGTGTTCCACCGCCTTGGCAAACTCGGATATGGTGCGGTCGGCATCCCCGTGTTCAATTCCTTCACGGACGCAGTGATTGAGGTGACCCTCTAAAACAACCTGACCGGCCTTATGCAGTGCGCTTTTTGCTGCATTGATCTGGATTAAAACATCTTCACAGGGAATATCCTCATCTATCATTTTATCGATTGCCTTGATTTGTCCCATGATTTTGTTCAACCGTCTGTGTAGATTATCTGTATCCATACATTGACGCATAATCTCATTCTCCTTCTCGTTTCTATACCCATAGGGGTTATGATATACCTATCATTTTAGTGTAAGAATGCCCCGCTGTCAAATCAGCGAGGCATTCTATTCGCTATACCCGGTCCCGCTGCCGGTATATGTGCCACCCTGATACAAAGATCCTGAAGTATGACCGGTCGCCGTGAAAACTTGCGGAGAAACTACGATGACAGATATCCATACAAAAGCGCAAAGGGCGACAATAACCGGCACTTTCCGGTATATCCGGCCCTTCTTTTTAATGAAATACAATCATGGTGCTTTAAAATTGTCACCCGCTTCCTACAATCCTCCTTACAATTCTTATTTTGACATATGGCTTTGGGATGTTTTCTAATTTGCAAAATGCGCTGCCCAGATGGGCAACGCATTTTGTTCATAAATATTTGATTCCAAATTCAACAATGGTCATTATTTCAGGACGTTCCAAATGCAGACCACCGAAATCCTTGTCACCGGTAATGAACACATCAACATCGGCAATGATTGCGGATGCAAGAATTGGGTAGTCCTTTTTATCGCGGATTTTTGGATAGATGTCCTCGTCGATTTCATTCGGCGTATATGCGATTTCGTAGCTGAGATGTTTGAGGAACTGTTCAAGTACATGCGTCCTATCAGGGAACTTGAACTGGGTTACTGTCCATAATTCATCAATAATCCGGCTGCTTAACACAATACTATGCTCATCCGCGATTCTTGCTGTTAGTTTTGAAAAGTTTTTGCCAGCGAACAACCCGGCGGAGATTAAAACGTTTGTGTCAAGCATTATTCTCATGCGCATCCTCCCACGTTTTCCGGCGTACCTGGTTTACGAGGTCAATGACATCCTGCTCCGATGAAATTCCAGCCTGTTCAGCGGCGCCTGACATTCCGCGTCCATATTCTTCAAAAGCGAGACGGTTGGAGTTCATGAGAATGATGTTTTCACCCTTTTCCATAAAAATAACTTTATCACCCTCTTTGAGTCCTAGCTTTTTCCGGATTTCAATCGGAATGGTTACCTGACCCTTGATAGAGATTTTTGCAATGTCCATAGTGAAACCTCCTTGGTAGTTTTGTTTTCTTTACTTTCTTTACTTTATTATATACTGTTTCATCAAAAATATCAACTCCCGAAGGTGAGGATTCTTACGAAAATCAGCATTTTTTATAAATGAAGTTTCCACATTAAATATTACCGGTTCAGTCTCCCACCGCCCATGGAGGTGCCTCCCGTTTCCGTCAGGGTGCCGCCCATCCGGTTGAAGGTGCCGTCGCAATCAACGCTCTCGCTGCCAAAATTGTCTTTCCCAAACATATCGTCGGAACTTGAATCGTTGCCGATGCGTTATCCCAGGATACATCGGTATCCTCCTCGGTATATTCAGTTTCGATGGCTGTCGTTCCGGTGCTGCAGCCGGTTATAGATAATGTAAGAATTACTCCTAGCGGGATTTTCCTTTTGAGTCTGTCAGAAGCCCTATTGCATATAACAATAAGCCGATGCCAACAAAGCCGAACCCGGCAATCCGGTAAATTTCCAAGATATTGTTTGTTGTTCCATAGATTTCCATAATCCCTTTCATGATACTGCCAACTGTTAGCGCAGCAATTCCGGCATTGTATAAGTTTAGCGAAAGCCTTCCGGGAACCCGCCGGCCATAGCGGGAGATTAAAGCAAAGGGCAGTACCCCACCGGCCAGCGGAAATACAAAGGCATAAATCATATAGCCGGAATAAACTTCATGGCTGTAGTGCTCATAAACCGCACCAAAAAGCACGCAGAATAACGAGACCAGAAGGTAAACAAAGGCGGTTTTATCAATGTGTTCCTTTTTTAGTTTAATATCCGATATAAACAATGTCGCTCACGCTCCTTTCCTTAATGGTTTTACCGTCCGAAGTCGGATTATTGATGACCTCGCCGTTAAAGTACATCGTGGAGGAGCCGCCACCGTCCAGGTTATAGGCTATATCAGCTCCCAGACTCTGCATGAAGCCGGCAAGTTGGTAAAGGCTCAGACCCTCGCTCTCATCGGTGCGGCCATCGGAAACAACAAAAAGATAATGAAGGTTATCTACGACTGCAATGGCTGTTCGCGGATTGCTGGCTTTTGCTTTTCCAACTTCCTCGCTTTCCGAAACCGAACCATTCATCACAAGTGCCGGTCCAAAAGACAGCACTTGAAGCGCACCGCTTTCCAGCAACGATGATGCCGTCACCTCACCCTCCGTGATAATCGTGAAAGAACCGTCTTGCCAAACGACCAGAGCTTCCTGATCCTCTGACGAGGTCTCCCGATAAAGCTCACCGTTTTTCAAAACGTAACCTTCTGTCTGCGAGCCGTAAAAGTCCCCGTTAATGGCCAGAATCGCATTGTTGGCTGCGGCGATTACAGATGTCTTTTCGGTGATATTTCTGCCATACGCGCTTTGCGCAAAAGCAGTTTGCAGATATTCCACGGAGGAAAGCTGAACATCAGCCACGTAAATGGTTGTGTCATATTCCCGATACTCCGTAATCGTGATGCTTATATTCTCATCGCTGTAGGAGTTTTCGGTAACCGTTCCCGCTTCAGTGAGTTGTGTGTCGCTATCATCCGCAGCGGTGTCGCCATTACTGTCACTTTCCTCAGCTTGTACGGCAGTGTACACGCGGGTTATGACAAAGGTGTCCAGTACTGTATATAATGTAAACGATGCCAGGAGAATTGTATAAATAATTGCCCAGGCAAATTTCTTTTTTAAAAATCTCATCTTATTATCCTTTCTGGCACACCTTAACTGGGTCTGCCTCTTTCTTCCTGAAAATCAAGAAGCGCTGCGTAAGCCAACTCATTATAAAGAAGAGCAGCTCGGTAAGCAGCTTTGCCCCATACCGGTTCATATTCATCAGCTTGACGAGCATGCCAAGGACCAATGTGTTGCCGGCAAGGATTGCCGCTGCCAATATAAAATATTGAATGGCCGATTTCCCAACACTTTTTTCGCTTTTGAATACAAGTTTACGGTTAATGCTGTAATTTACACTGACGCTGAATATGCGCGCAATAATATTTGACATCGGCAGACTGACAGCCACACCAAAGCCTCCGGTTAAAACAATCAGCAGACTGTAAAGGCTATAGTCAACCAAAAAGCTGACAAGAGAGGAAGCGGAAAACTTGATAATCTCCTTATAGACCCGGTAAGAATCTTTCACCGTATCGAAGTGTGATCCGGCATTGTTATCAATGTAAATGGTAGAAATCGTGACTTCTTCAATTGGCATCTTTCTGCGGGCAAACTCCAGTAAGACATTCATTTCATACTCATAGCGTTCTCCCGGGATATCTAACAATGACGGAAGCAACGCGGCGCTAAAAGCGCGCAGACCGGTTTGGGTATCATGCACATCCACTTTTGTGGAAATACGGTACACGAAGCGGGTAACGGTGTTGCCAAACCGGCTTCGCAAGGGAACGTTTTCCTGCATCCTGCGACTGCCCAGAATCAATGTGTCCGGCTGGCGCTCGGCCTGCTCACAAATCTTGATAGCATCGGAAATCTGGTGCTGTCCGTCGGCATCCATCGTCACAACGGTGTAGCCATCGCTAAAATGCTTCTCAATATATTTCAGTCCGGTCTTAATCGCCCGTCCCTTTCCACAGTTCCTCGGGTGTCGCAATACGACAGCAAGATCAGCCGTTTGTTTAAATATATTGGCAAACGCCAGGCCACTACCATCGTCGACAATAATTGCTGTGAGTCCGCCTCCCGGATCTTATCAAGCAGATTAATCAGCAGGGGTTCCGGTTCATAAGCGGGTATCAGCGCAATTCGTATTTTGCTTTCCAACAAAATCAACTCCTTCTTAAATATCTTCTTAATATTCTCTTAATGAAAGTATATGAAGATTTCATTAGAAAATAATTAGAAGAAGTATTCGCATCGCCGCCACCCTTTTTATAATTACTGCTGATAAAGCTCAAAGCCAGCTTTAACTTTCGGTATGACATAGTGGCTGCCGCCTCTTCCGCCGACGTCTTCTACCATCATGACGATGAGCAGCGGCTTTTCACTTTCCTCTGCATTCATGGCAATAAACCAGCCCAGCTCGGTACCTTCGGTATCATCTTGTGAAGCTTTGATTTCTGCCGTTCCGGTTTTACCGG
>Ga0153983_1000381_pt1 | contig 11735 bp, 14 predicted proteins | sample TSGA067MetaG_FD_104693 | JGI IMG/M metagenome (GOLD analysis project Ga0153983, IMG submission 104693) | Attine ant fungus gardens microbial communities from Georgia, USA - TSGA067 MetaG | ecosystem: Host-associated > Fungi > Mycelium > Unclassified | place: USA: Georgia, Alexander Wildlife... | reverse complement strand
GATATACGACGACAATCGTTGCGATACCTTACAAATCACTCATTCGCCAGTACATCTTTTCTTATTATTCCTTCCCAGCCCAAAAGTCTATTGACAACTCAAAGAATATGAAACTGATTTTCTCCTTATTTGCAGTCAGTCAGGTGCCATGTGTCGGCATCACACTGTGATGACCAAAGGAAAGGAAAACCCCATCCATTCTGCTGCAACTGTGACACCACACCATGTCGACTTCCATTCGCCGAGTTTCTGCCATCTTTAATACATATTGTTACGCTGTAATATGGCGTTCATCTGGCGAGTACAACATCCGTGTCCATGTCGAAATCAGCCCTTATGCCTGTCAGCAGTCGTACCACCCACTCACCCGTTGCCTCCCTTGCAGAATCCAACTCGACCCAATCATCAACTGGCTGATATCGCTTCACTGGGAATTGTAATGAACAAAAGGGGAGAAAAACAAGTTGCCAGCATATGAAAGCAAAACAGGAGGACTTGCAGTACATGGGGCCGTTGGTCCATGATAAGCCCAGTTGTACGACGACCGTCAGTATCCAAGACAAGGTAACAGCGACAATAGACTTTATCTCAAAGATCAAATCCAGCACTCACAAGACCCGTCCAAAATCCATCCACAAAAAGCAAAAACGCACAGTCCAATGATGATTCATGGGGATAGTCATCGACTCGGAATGATAACGCGATCTACAAGTGAAATGAAATACAAGCGGTTCGTTCTTGGCTGGGTTTGGAGACAACTCACACCAATAGAAGATGCTGAGGTTGAGAACAAGAACAAGTTGGGGGGAGGAGGAGGAGGAGGAAGGCAGCCAGGGTCACATACCGTCGCACTCACACTGCCATCATCAGCGTCGCCAGTGCAGTTCTTACTAACGGCATTAATAATGCCAATAATGCCAGTGACGTCCTCGATGAAAAAAGGGGGAGAGATCAAAGAAGAGACCAATGAAATAGAAACGTCGGAATCGGAGGAAAAAGCATTTGATGAGGGGCAGAGTAGCCATAACAACTAGAACGACGACGACGACGATTATAAAGCCTAGAACTCCAGCCCAAGGTCAAACGAGGTTGGGAAAAGGCTTACAAGTCTCAGCTCAGCTCGGCCTCAAAAGAAAAAGTCGTAGTCGGGTCGGGATAGACAGTCGAACGAGGTGAGTTTTCTAATTTTGTGGTGTTGAGATTCGATGTAGAGATGACGATGATCATGACAGTTGAGGCTGTGACATTACTGTAACAACTTCTCATTCGCCACTACCATGACAACTGAGATCTGGTGTCTCTTCAACGATGAGAAAGAATTACTTGGTGCACCCCTTGCAGCAAAAGCTTCACATATTGATGGTCTGAAGGTAGTTATTGAGGAACAATGTTCCCATCTGGAGAATGTCAAGGCTGTTGATCTGGCTGTTTGGCGATGCAAGAAACTGTTGTTGTCCACCCAGGTCACGAAAGAGCTGCAGGAAGACCTTTTGAAAATTGACCTTCTCAATGAGGAACAAGTTGTCGAGCTTGCCAGCGGAGCTGAAATTGCAGATCTTGGGCTTGGCGAAGACGAAGTATTGCTAGTCCAAGTTCCTGGTGCGTTCTCTTGTTCTCAAGTGTGTCTCTTGTCCTTCTCACTCATTTCCTCTTTGATAGATACATCTCCAAGAACTGAGGAGAAACAATGACACAGAGGCACCGCAGGCCACGCTGTCCTTGGCCACACCCAACCATCTCAACACCTTCTCAACTTACCAAGATTTGCAACTTGACCCGGAACAGAAGATATTGGATGACTTCCCACGACCTGACCCGAACATCCTGCCCCTTGCCCTCTTATATAACAGGTTTGGTCGTTTTTATGATCATATTACAAGCGCAGCAAGTTCACAGACATTCCATCCAGACCTGAAAATGTTGGTGGACCAACTTGTTGCAAAAGCATCTGAGATTCAAGACGAGAAATACATACAACAAACCCTAGAAGGCATTTTATACGAAATCCTTTTCCCATCGCAAGAGGTAGAATTCACAACCATTTTGGATTCGAGTCGTGCGAGATGCGATGGCTACGTCATCGGTCCACATGATGGGTCGATCTTTATCGTTGAGCTCAAACGCCAGCTAACCACAGCTGAGCCCCAAATGACAGCACAGAGGGCCGCTATATCTACTTGGCCTTGACCTCTGGCCCAAAACCTGAGAAGATTGTGGTCAAATTTATGAGAAAGTATGGGAAAGAGCTGCATGAATTTTGTGCAAACCAAAATTATTCACCAAAGTTGCTTGCCTATGAAAGGCTGCCAGGGGATTGGATTGATGTCGCTATGGAGTTTGTTGCTTCAGTATGTCATTTCTTGGAGTCAAAGTTTATACAGGAATGCGGACAACGGTGGCTCGAGGAAATGGACGAAATGGCTGCCACGATCCGTGGAGCTGGTTATGTACATGGTGATCTTCGTCCTCCAAACTTCGTGGTTGATGGGAAGAAACTTCTTTTGATTGATTTTGATTGGGGTGGTAACGAAGGTGATGCAACGTTTCCTGATATCGAGCTTCAGAGAATAATACGCATTGACTGAAATGACACAATGATTACCAAGGCGCATGATGATAGGGTATTGGCGCATACGAAGGCAGAACTACAGAGAAGTTTGAGTTGACCTAAGTACATAATACTTGCATTGAGCATCATCTGTTCCAAGATGTTTGTGCATGAACCTAATGTACGCTTCTCGAATGTTACTAATATGAGACCACCTTTTCCTTATTTTACTCCCAATCACTGATTTAGTTACTCTAGTTTGAACCTAAGTACTTTGGCAGAGGACAAGATGCACCCTGTTTGCAGGTTTCCTACTTCCTTCTCCTTTTGCTCAAGTTTTCTCAACCACTCTTTGTCAATGCATTCCATCCACTTTCTGCCGAATTTTGAGTTATTAATAACATGCAACAGAGTCAGATGTGGGCATGATCGGATAGGATTACGCTGGCATACGGCACCAAGTTGGTCTGGAGCTTGTTGAGGTCGACATTGAGCAACCCGTCGAAATACAGGGACGCCATGACAGAGGATACCACCTGAGCAATCAATATGGTCATCCGGGATGACACAACGACTATCAACATACCAGTGATGATATCAACGCGATCCATGACAGAATTGGGAATGGAATTTGACCAGCAGCAAGATGAGCATCATAATCCAGATGCTTGGCGATACCGACACCGCAGGGACAGTACAGGCCAACAGCGTGAACCTGACGCATTGTTATTCAATATGAAAACTTTTTCATCATTTTCAGTGTGACGCACCTCATCGAGAAAAGTCAGTGCACCATATCGCTCAGCCAGATCACAGGTCTCCTTGGTGGGTCCGATACTGCTGCACATGGAGTAGACGCTCTCACAAACAATGAGGAGACCACTCGTTGTCATACAGATTGCTCTTTGTTTGTTCATAATCTACAAGCACTCAGATATCAGTCGGTGCCCCTAGACAATATACATGCCTTCAAGCAATGCCTGCACTGAAGCCCAAGTATTTTCTGCCTTCAGTATCCCAAACATATGATCCTTTCCCATGCGAAATAACAAACTCGGGACGGGCATAGTCGCCAAGAAGGGGAGCTCTAGGCACTTTGCTCTGTTTGTACGTTCAAGTTATAGAACGGTTCAGCATATCTGGTGCTAGGGGATGTAATCCATAAAAACTGTGAGTCATGAATACATTCATTGAGAATTTGGCACCTACAGAAAGTGGACGGGTGTACGATATACTTAAACTGATGCTTCGAAGTATATGGTGCCTACAAGAGGTAGCACAAATCAGAAGATACATTATAGAATCTGCGCTTAGTCGACGTAGGAAATCATGGCCTCAGCGACGAGTTAACAGGTAATGAGGTATAACGACTCAAAGTAATGGACGACGGCATCAGATGTGGGTACATATAAATTACCTAATCTCAATCTTCTCCTCTTGAGTATGATATTCAGGTCAAAACTGAACTGTTGTGATTCCAAAATCTGCGTTAGGAATATAGTATCAACGAGATCGAAGCTAAGGACCTGTGCTGTGAGCAACTACATTTACAACGAACATGTCCTGTCAAATGACTTGACTTCCTAAATGACGTGAAGTGTATACTCTAGCAATCAGGCATGTTCTAAATAAAAAAAAAAAAAAAAGAATCAGGCACGAAGACTCGGATATCTATAATAAGATTTCGGTCAAATTCTTGTAAGATGCCGGTGTGGGTACCCGCCGTACATAGTTCGCGTGGACGAAGCCTACTCTCCCCAAGGGTACTGACCAAATCATCCAGCCCCTTTTTATCGGTGTCCGTCTCCGCATTTTTTGCTATGGTGGCTGATACTAACCACAAATCAGTCAGGTTACACAATGAATATCAGGCACGAAGACTAGACCTTGCTCTAGGATATCTATCCGAAGATGTCCCTCAAATTCATTTCTGAAAGCGTCAATTTTGTTCTTCAGTGTAATCGCTTTCTCCATTTGAGAGTCAACAAAGATGTACTTGGCTGGGGCCAACTCATCAGTCACAAATCCACCCAGATGAAGATGGATGGATGCGTACACCTGCAACTTTTCAGCCAGCTCCGAATGAAAATCACCACTTCTTCCATCATATTCGGAAACTCTCTCATAGTCCTGTGCAGTTGATCTGAGATTGGGACTTCCTTCAGCCTTTCGAGCTGGCCAGCGAGCACTTGTATACTCTTTGCAAGGTTTTTCATCACTTCATACGATTCCTTTTGAGTCTTCCAATGCTGCCAAAACAATCAGTGATCTTATTGATGTTATAAACAGAAAAAGGGCCAACTTTGAATACAACCTCGATACAAGAGAATATGGCATGTGTGACGGGATTCAGCTGCTTCAAGTCAGACAACATACAGGAATAATAGTCAACAATCAATCACCTTGCTGATTGCGGTCCCTAGACTAACGAATATCCCAGCATCGCTTGCAGAAGCAGAACAATGCAGAGTGGACTGTAACTCGTTCAGTTTTACCACCAGCTTATTTATCTGTTGATCCACCGTATTCATATCGATGTCGTGACTCTACAATTGTATTTTAAGAGGAAGTCATAGCAGTGATAAGGATAGCGTACCTTGATGACCAGCCACAGCTGTAATTCGTGGATTGGATTATCAAATTTCACCTCAAAATTTGCTAAAATCTTCTGAGTAAATCAGGAGCGATCGAGGTAAATATTCCCTCACAATTGGTTCCTGTTCTACAACACAGGTGTTTCTGCAAGTCATCGAACTTGACTTTAGCTTTACATATGGGTCCCTCCTCTGAACCACGCTGACGAGTGAATAATCCTTGGGAGCGTTTTTTGTGTATTTCGATATTCAATTCGTTTCCTTCCACAAGCATGCTACACCACATGAACATGTAGGACTGATCAAGCACAATGACCTCAACTTACCACCCATTTTTCGTGAGCTTCAATCGCTGTTCACCCTTGATCCATTTGCGCAATTCTCTTTTAATGCAATCATTGACATTGTAAGAACATCTGACAATGAGTGAGTGGGGAGATTTATTGAGCTTTCCGATTAATTCTAAATATCAATTTAGCCCCTGATCGACTGAGCCGATCGACGATCGAACAAAGTGATACTCACTGTCAACTTGGATGGCTGAAAATGGTTCAAGCGGATTTGCCATAACTTCAACTATTGAACACAGAGAGAGAGGATGAAGTGGGGGACGTTATCGCGCGAAGAAAGCTGTGGCTCACGTGGCAGATACTATCCCATATTGTGGGTTTTGGCCAGTCACATCTAGTGACGCCTAGGGACAGCGGCATGAACAACTTCAAACTCCACATGAGAATCACGACAATGAAACCAGTTGGAAGGCAGCAAGTCAAGTATTCAATAAGATATTCAACTAAAAAGGTACATGTGATAGCAGTATACTGTAGTATATACATTAATTTTCTACTGAGAGCAGTTGCCGCTGCCCAGATACTGTTGAACCCCCCAGAATGGAGACTATCCATAGCTTCCTGAGTCTTGATTTCATATTCCTGGTCTTCAGTAGCCTGTCACTTGCATCGAGCCTGGTGAGCCAGGGGCATGCTGAATGAGGCCATACTCGATGCGTTGATTGGGATCAACCAAATTGAAACTCAGACCCGGCTTGAATGGCAAAGCGTGACGCTGGTCAGCTCCGATTGTACAAGATCGTCATCCTGATGCACAAATTGCTAGATGTTGGTATCTTTGAAAGTGGCCAAAACACTGAGCAGCCATGCAGGACCCTGAAAGTGGACAATTTGCCGCTTGAATTGTCATTATTTGTTGCTTATTTACAGCTGCCGTCTTTTCACGTATTTTGCCTTAAATGGGTATCAACCACTCAACAACGCTGCCCCAGTCCTTGCAGATTGCGGCACAGTCGCACAACTCCTTGGCATCACAAAGTCTCCGATGCGTAGCTTGAACCAGGCCTGTCTTGTCTCTCTCCGTAGCCTCACATTAAGCCCCTCCACAATCCTCCTCTCCGATTCTTTATTCTCTTTCCAAGTCCAGTATCACCCTGAAAACAAAGTCCCAAATAGGGAAACAGCTGTATGGTTCAAATAGACTTCTCAACAGACTTGCACATGATGTTCTGCAACCAGCTACGAGAGAAGGTTATATCAAGACTACGACCATGCTCGGAGACACGGCCAGTGCTTGCACCTCCTGGTTGGCAGTATCAGTACTAACTACAGTGACAGATTGGACTGGTTTTTGTCGCCCTCCTTCCCTTTTATCATACCATCTCTCGGTCGTGCTCAACACCCCAGTTCATCTTCCCCTTACCGCTGACATACTCCTCGAGGAGGCCTCCATATTTGAGGTATCAAAGAAAATACCTTGCGCTGTAGACGAGTCCCTGTCAAAGCAGCAGAAAGATTTTTTCTTGTGTCAACACTCTGCAGCTTTTCAGCGCAAACTGTCGGTCCTCTGAAGAAGTTTCAGTAATTCGACTGCATCGAGCACCAATAACGGTGTGAAGAGTGAATTGAACAACAATGAATTAGACAATCAAAAAAGATATAGGCTATGCAATCTGGTACCATAGAGAGGAAGATCGGCATTAGGGAACGGAGAAGAGAATCTCGCAAAGGAGCGTTGAAAATGGTGTCGTCAGGAGTTATGTATGCCCTCTCATCTTTTTAATTGAAAACTTCCACTCACATACACTGTGCAGCTCGAGTGGCCGACCTCAATTCCCTGGCCCAACTCATCAATAGCATCATTCTCTACTCCCTCCTCCGTTACTCGCAACAAAACTTTTCATGATGTCAATCATTTCGGTCTCAACAAAATCAAGAAACAGGAAATTGAATACCTTGCAGCAGTCCACGAGAAAGGACTCAATGCGGACAGGGAGACATATACTGACAAGGTTAAAGGTTTTGGTCTGAGTCTCTCAATCCGACATAAGGCACCCGGGTAGCTGTGTCTCATTCGACCTGAAAGGTGTCCGGGTCAAAGGTCCAAACATGTAACAACCTGGTTATATTACATATTTTATAGACATCAAGTTTGAAGAATTGCCGTTCCTACTCCTGGCACCCGATGGCTTGACTGTCGTCTTCATTTCCCCGCTGCATGTTATTCACAAAACCAAAAGCTGGCCAAAATTTCTTGACAAGTGCTCGATAATCAACTGCAGTGCTTGGTTCTAATTTTCCAAAGCCATGGTTGAGCTCTTTACCAAATTCAATGATGCGGTAATGCCCTTTTTTGGCTCCCCCTTGTGCAGACTAATGTTGATCTAAAATCAAAGGTTGTGCAGTCGTTTGTTGGAAAGTGGTTTTTTCTGGAAGGCTGCAGAAAGCTCAAGGAACATAGTGGTTCATGTTTTATGGTGTGGATTCTGTTCTGATAAAGTCCAGTCGTCATCCTCACTGGCTGTCATACACTGAACTTTGTGCAGGTCTCACGACATGGGTGAGCAGTTTTGAAACATTGACGTATTAAAGATGTCTGGACTCTTCTGTCTCTAAGAGGAGCTAATAGATTGAAAAGCCGTTGAAGATCGCCAGCATATTACCAAAGCACATGAGGTGCGACTTCTGACCAAGGTGGGAATACAAGGAAACTATCGGGATTTGAAGTGTGGCCCAAAGTGCTGAAGATAGTGTCAAGAAGCTATGGTACGATCGGGACACGATGCATCGTTCGTTGTGCTCAACTTGTAACTCGGATACTTTGTGATGTGCTTACATCAGACGCGACTACTTCTGTATCGTACTGGATGTTCATATCAATATGATACTGCTGCTCTAGAGACAGAGATGTGAGAAATGAGATTTTCTTTGTCATGGTCGTTCATAAAGTGTCGACAGTGTAGACTTTCATGCTTTTTACTCTCTCGAGCCTACGACTATGATATTCTCTTTTTCTTGGTTATTGCAGCTCCCCTCCATTCTGCGTTGATGCAATCTACCGTGATGTTGGTATTGACTGCCATTGCAACTGGTCGATCATCGTGTGATCAACATTACCAAAGACTGCACCGTGGGACTATCAAGACAATCCCATCATTGATCACATTGTTGGAACTATTCGTGCATGGTCCTGATCTCTCGATATATTGGTTGAAAGCTGAGGAAAATGGATAGAAAACTGAGTTATTGCATATTGATGTAGGGCTGGGCCCATAGTGGATATAAAAAGTGATATAATTGATTTTCTCATATAGAATATTCAGGGCGGGTCTTAGATCAATAATTGTGATAGAGTCTGTCGTTGTCATCGACACACTACACACATACAATATACATGTCCAGTTTAGTATCTATTCAAGAAGGGGAGGTCGTTGCGACACCAAGCCATCAATCAAGTTTTAATTCAAAGGATTCAGAAAAGATGAATTCAAAGGCCCAATCAAGTTCTGAATCACAGAAGACGAGGACCACTGCCCGTTCCAAGCTGATGGAAGAGGTAAAGCGCATAGGAGAGGATCTTAGAGCATTACGCCTAGACTTCGACAGCACGAACAACCGATTTTCGGAGAATGTCCGCGAAGGAAATAAAGACACCTTCGACGCATGGCAATTCTTGTTTGCTGATGTACACAATTGTATTGGTTGGTTGCCAGAATCAAGAAGTGATATGAATTTACGGCTAAAAAATCCACCGGGAAAGCGTTGTATGTTTCAAGTTGTTCCGAGAATGATCTTCCTCACACAGTTCTACAGTAATGACTCCCTTGAACGAACGCTTCGAGCAATTCACAAAGGTAGTCAGGCAGCTGCAGAATGACCGCCCTGCACCCTCTGACTTTGCACGGCACTCGGTTTGGCCCGAGGCTCAAAAGGATGCTCCCATCCTCTGTCTTCGTCCTCCCAATGCAAGAGGTCTCCCATTGACCACACTGCATGACGTTTTCCTCCACTTCCAACGCGAAATATCCAGGCCCCTGCCAACAACTGAAACTGTGGCAGTTCAGATTGCTGCCTTGGAACTTTGTTCTAGAATGGGAGAAGCTTTCGAGGATGAAAGGGCGCGCAGCAAAGCTTTTGATGAATGTGTCAGTGGCGTTCTCAAGAAGGGAGTGGTGGAACGTTACTTGAAACCTACTCTGCTCGGCCGTTGCGGCAAGGTTGATCGTTGTATTGAAGAAGCTAATATACCGATAGCTCTCCGGGAGGATAAGCTGGAATTTGGACATGGAGGGTCTGATGCATACATGAAAATTGCTCGTTGTTACGACCTGGTTGTGGAGGTCCTCACTGACGACAGCACAAAAGATTCAAATTCAAATGCCAGCAACTTTCTCACTCAAGGAGCTCCATGTTTCTTGATCTGTCTTATTGGTACATGGTTTTGTTCACTCATCCTTGCATCTGTTGACTTGATTCTGCCCAGGGCCCATGCTGGTCATATGTGGTGGGTTTTTTGATGGTCACAAACCAGTCGTCGAACCACTTGGCCAGCCTGTTTTCATGCTCGCCGATCACACCCGGACTCGTCAAGGTGAAGTAGCAAGGCTGTTAGGGGCACTAGCCAGAGGAATCTCATCTTTGCGACGGTGAGGGCACAATGGGAATGCGTTTCGACCTCTGCCACTTATACAGTGTTGCTTGCAGGCTCGTGAGTGAACCTTCTAGAATCTCATTTGCACCTTCGACTCCTCGCATCTACGGATCATGCACATTACTCGAACCAGAAGGCGAAGAGGGGACTCTGACGTTTGTGTCCAGGCCCAACGATGCGTACCAGCGACTATTTCTTGCCACTCTGTCGTCTCCTTCCATTCCCGACCTTCAAGTCCTTGTCAAGCTCGTCCCTCGTTCCTATTCACGGGACGCCCACAAGCATATGGCAGATAATGGGTTAGCTCCCAAGCTGTATGGCTATGCAGAATTGGAAGGTGCACCAACTGCGTATGTCATGGAGTACCTTGACCCATGCACTTGGCAAACATTACACGAATTTCTCAAGTCCAATGCGACAGCCGTGGATCGTACTCGATTGCAAGAGGCTGTTTATGGCATCATTGAAAAGCTCGAATCGAAGAATTATGTTCATGGTGATCTTCGAAGCAACAACATCATGATTCGAACTGATGTAAAAGAGAAATCTATGGACCTCAGAGTGATTGATTTTGACTGGGCAGGGGAAGCAGGACAAGTTCGTTACCCGGCAGAACGGAATAGAGACATTTGGTGGCCTGGCGAAGCAGGAGGACCAATTGAGAAAGATCATGATTCGAGAATGGTAAATTCCTGGAAACTACAGTAGAATAATCATATGTATCTATTAATATATTCACCAGACTTGAGCCGTAAGAGAGCATAGATGTTCCCTTAGCTTGTTGTGTGGTTCCGTAAAAAAGTATTGGGACGTCTTTTACAACTGAGTCCTACTCCTCCTAACCCTCAGTTCCCAATGGGTTCGATGCCTCGCATTACAGGGGTTCTTTGTTCAGTTTATCACTTGATTTACAAGATGGGGACTTCCTGCATCGGCTCTTCAAAATGCCATCGAAAAATAAACCGAAGAAACTACGTCTATTAGCAAATGATACTACGGATGCCTTCCAGGATATAGTAGAGGGTGATGGGAGCGAGTATGAATGGGGCATGATTGATCAGATGCAACTTTGGCGGCACGATGCCCTATGCACCATTCATATGAGACTGCTGCATTTTGGAGAGACAAAATCTTTTATTCACATAGCAAAAGCAAAATGTATTATCTATTTGAGAGATCATGGGGTAATGTTCACAAAGATCCCAAATGTCACGCCCTCTGTTTATCAGTGTTGGGCAACAAGTATATTGTACATACGAGTCATAATAAGAGAAAATCGCAGCATATTAATATGAGCACCCAGTACGTTCGTTGCAGAAGTAGCCGGATCTGGTGTAAAGTACTCGAGTTCCAAGTTGAGCACATGCATCGCATCCTGACTATATTTGACACTATCTGGACCACACTTCAAATCCCAACAGTTCCCTCGTGTTCCGATCTTGGTCAGAAGTCGCACTTCATGTGTTATGCTAGCGATTGATCCTGATGTTGTAGTGTATTGGCACGTAGATCACATTTGAAATGAGATTTATCAGATATGTAAGCTCAGGCGTCACGAAGTAAAGTGGATGACTTGGTATATATTTACCTATCAGATATGTAAGCTATATACATCTGTGAGTTACCATAGTCTAAGAGAACACAACATATAT
>Ga0153983_1000380_pt1 | contig 11738 bp, 8 predicted proteins | sample TSGA067MetaG_FD_104693 | JGI IMG/M metagenome (GOLD analysis project Ga0153983, IMG submission 104693) | Attine ant fungus gardens microbial communities from Georgia, USA - TSGA067 MetaG | ecosystem: Host-associated > Fungi > Mycelium > Unclassified | place: USA: Georgia, Alexander Wildlife... | reverse complement strand
GCAGGGATTCCTCCTTTGATTGTTACGCTTGGAATGCAGTATGTAGCCAGAGGATTGGTATCGGTATTAACGCAGGGCGTGCCGATTTATCCGCTGCCGCCAAACTTGATGAAAATTGAACAAACGAAGCTGCTAAATATTCCTATGGTTGTAATTGTGGCAGTTTGTATAGCAATAATCGGACATATTATATTGGTCCATACACCTTTTGGAAGGGCCGTATATGCCCTTGGTGGAAATGAGGACGCAGCCCGTATTTCAGGGATCCCAGTGAAAAAGACGAAATTTTTGGTTTATGTAATTACTTCTACGTTGGCCGCATTTGCCGGGGTATTTATGGCAGCCCGCCTGGGATCTGCAGAAGCAGCTGCAGGAAACGGATATGAATTGACAGTTATCTGTGGAGCCATTATTGGTGGTATCTCAACCTTTGGAGGGATGGGATCGATTGCAGGAGCTACGGTAGGAGCTCTATTTATGGAGATATTAACGAATTCTTTAACCTTAATGAAGGTGTCGGTGTATTGGCAAAATCTTGTGGTAGGTGTGGTCTTAATATTGGCAGTGCTTTTGGATCAGTACAGACGACGATTAATTTTGAGAAATTCCATGAAAGGATAAGGAGGCTGTACTATGAATGGATCCAGGATTGTATTATCTGTCGAGCATATTACAAAGAGATTTCTGGGAACGGTAGCATTAAAAGACATATCGCTGCAGCTCTTTAAGCATGAGATATTGGCGATTTTAGGTGAAAATGGGGCAGGTAAGTCTACTCTTATGAAGGTTCTGAGCGGATTATATTCGCAAAATGAATACGACGGAAATATCTTTGTCGGGAATCAGCAATGTCATTTTCATTCCCCAATAGACTCAGAAAATTCCGGTATTGCTATGATTTACCAGGAATTGAATTTGGAGTTGGATCTCTCGGTTGCGGAAAATATTTTGCTGGGACGCCTTCCCCATAAAAAATCCGGATTGATTGACTGGGAAGCAGCTAAAAGGATTGCGCGTGAAACCCTTAATAAGCTGCAGGTAGATCTTGAGGTTACGATGACAGCAAGGAGTTTAAGTCCGTCTATGCAGCAGTTGGTAAGTATTGCGAGGGCATTGGTACGTAACCCCTGGATTTTAATTCTGGATGAGCCTACTTCCGTATTGACGGAAGGTGAAACGCGAAAGCTTATGGATATATTAAAGAATCTCCGGGATGAGGGACTTTCCTGCATCTATATCTCTCATAAACTGGATGAAGTTTTCGAATTGTGTGACCGTATGGTTATATTGCGGGATGGACACTATATTAATACCTATCACAAGAAGGATGGGTATGACAGTGGAGTGATTATTGAAGAAATGATCGGAAGAAAATTGGATCACATGTATCCCACGTTATCAGATAGAACTATTGGGAAGGAAATATTAAGAGTTGAACATTTTTGTGTACCCCATACATTTGCATATGGGAAAAATATTATAGAGGATGTTAGCTTTTCTTTACGAAAGGGTGAAATATTAGGGCTGGCAGGACTAGTTGGATCGGGGCGGTCGGAACTTATGAATGCACTGTTCGGGATACTGCCGAAGAAAGGAGGAAAAATATATTTAGAAGGAGAGGAGGTTGTAATAACCAGCCCTCAGGATGCCAAGACATTGGGGATTGGTTTATTGACAGAGGATCGTAAGAAAAACGGATTCGTAGGAACTATGTCAGTCTGCCATAATATGACATTGACGATTTTAAAGACTATTTGCAGCAAATTTTTAATTAGTAAGAAAAAAGAGCGTAAAATCGCAAAAGAATATTTTGACAAACTACATGTAAAAGCCCCTGGTATGGATGTGTTAATTACCAATTTATCCGGAGGAAACCAGCAAAAAGTAATTTTGGCAAAATGGCTGATGACTGACCTTAAGATTGTTATTCTGGATGAGCCTACCCGAGGTATTGATGTGGGGACAAAAGCAGAAATCTATAAACTGATTTTAGATTTAGTATCAAAGGGAATCAGCATTATTATGATTTCCTCAGAATTACCGGAGCTGCTTGCGATGTGTGACCGATTCATAATTCTTGGAAAAGGGAAGGTGCTAAAGACACTGGACAGAGAAGAAGCAACTGAAATTTCAATTCTGAAGATTGCCTCCAATACATAGGAGTGAAGGGAGTAAGTAGATGAAGAAAATTATTGCAGTATTATTAATAAGTGCTATGCTGCTACCATTAGCAGGATGCCAGAGCAGTAACTCAACGGCATCCAATAAGAAAGAAGGAGAAGAAACAAAAAGTACCACAGAAGATACGGATAAATTACACTTTGTTTATGTATCGCCATTACTGGCACATCCCATCTGGCTGGTTTCCAAAGAAGGATTTGAGCAGGCCTGTGATGAGCTGGGAATTGAAGGTGACTGGGTGGGGCCTCAGAACATATCCCCGGAAGATATGAGTAAGCTGGTTGAAACAGCAGTTGCCCAAAAGGCAGATGCAATTATTACTCAGGGATTAGTGCCGGCAGAACCTGTGCAGACAGCTATAGAAGCGGGGATTCCGGTTTTGGTCGTAGATTCCGATATTGCAGATGTGGATCGACTTGCATTTTTTGGAAAAGATGTAGTGAAACAGGCAGAGTTATTATATGATTCCATCAAAGAAAAAGTAGGGGAAAATACAAAGATCAAAGCATCCATACAGGTCGCAGCTCTCAATTATCAAACAGCACACGATCAGATTGAAGCAATAGAAGAAGTTTTTGGAGCACATCCGGGAGGATTTGAAGTATTAAATGTTACGGAATCTAATTCCGATAAAATGACTTCTACCACAGAATGGGAAAATACGTTTCAGACATATCCGGATTTAAATGTAGCAATTAATTTAGCCGCTGAGGCAGGACCGGCTTGTTCTAAAGTAGTAGAGGATAAGGAACTAAGTGATCAGGTATATGTATATGGTGTGGATGATACGGAAGAGACTTTGGAATTGATTAAAAGCGGAGAGCTGGACGGTACAGTCGTAACTTCATTCTTTAATTACGGGTATCAGGCAACATATTGGCTATATCAACACATTACGGAAGGTAAGACTCCTGAACAGATAGTAAATGATGCCGGAACGATTCTGGTCACTTCGGATAACGTAAATGATTATGACGAGGAATTACGGGTGAAAGTAGACCTTCAATAGGAGCTTAGGAAATGAATGGATATGAAAGGATAGACCACGCACTAAAAAGACAAAAAACCGATCAGATCCCGGTTATGCTCCATAATTTTATGCCGGCAGCAACCGAATCGGGTATCAGTATGGCAGAGTATAGAAGCGATGCGAAAAAAATGGCAGATGCACATATACATGCGGCGCGTAAATATGGATTAGATGGGATTTTGCTGGATGTGGATACCTGCCTGGAAGCAGGGGCGATTGGTGTTCCTGTGGCACTGTTGGAAAATGAACCTGCTGTTGTACTGGGATCAGCATCGGATAATATCGATGAATTAATTGCGATGATGGAGCCGGATAGGCTGCTAAAATACGATAGAATAAAAGTCTACCTGGATGCGATTCATATTATGAAGAAGCGGGTAGACGGAGAATTGTGGATCAGAGGAAACTGTGATCAGATGGCATATAGTCTTGCCATGCTGGCCTATGGTATGCAGGATTTTATGGCAGCTTTGCTGGATGAGGAACAGGAAGAAAAAATAGTGGAATTGATTGACCGCGCGTATTATGTACACTTGAGCTTTCATCAACTGGTTATGGAAGCGGGAGCGGATATGACTAGTTTTGGAGACAGCTCGTGCGGTCCTGAGCTTATCAGTCCTGCTCTGTATATGAAATATGCCAATCCCTATCACAAGCGATTGAGAAAGGATCTGAAGAGGCTGAATATACAGACGGTATGCCATATTTGCGGGAATCTGGATCTTATCATGGAAGAAGTAGCAAAGGTAGGATTTACAGGTGTGGAAATAGACTATAAGACGAATATTGAACTTGCAGCCAGGATATTTAAGGAACGATCTATTGTTTTTGGCCCATTAGATCCGACCGGCATGTTCTATCGGGGACAACCGGAAGAAATTGAAAATGAAGTAAAAAAAGTGTTAGATTGTTTCGAGGGAAATGGTATTATAATAGGAGCAGGGTGTGCACTGTCTCCGTTCACTCCCGAAGCAAATATAAGAACCTTTTTAAAGGCTGTAAAGTCATATCAAAAGTAAAGGGCGGCTGCAAAAATTTCAAACATTGAATTTTTGCAGCTATTGCCTGTGTAAGTAAGGTGTTCGCAGCAAGAAAGGAGAACAATGGGGTCCATAAGGAAGGAAGTTTTGAAAAAGTTTTCAGGTATGCAAAGTAAGTTAATACTATCTTTTTCCTGCCTGCTGTTTCTTAGTATTCTGATTGCGCTTATTGCATATGGCGGGAGTAGGCGTATATTAGCTGTTTATCACAATTATGTAAATCAGTACGAAGCGTTAAGTGATTTTTACAGAAATATTGAGTCGGCCGAATCTTATGCAAACGCATATTTATATGATCGCTTAGAGGCACAAATGAGCGGCTATCAGCAGTCGGTACAAAAAGCAATGGACAATTTGAATGTACTTAAAAAAAATACGCAAAAGCAAGAGCTGCGTACCGAGTATAAAAAATTGGAGAATATGGTAGATAATTATAATTCTTTATTTTTTCAGATAATCAATGGAACCTCGTTATTAACCGATGATCTTGGCTTCTTCAGGCGGATACCTGCCAATATTCAGTCAACCTATATTGCTTATACTGAAATGATTACAAGTAATATGAATGAAGAATATAAAAATATCAATAAAAATTTACAGCGGCAGCTGACAGTAACCGGATTTATTATTGTGCTGATGATTCTGGGAGCATTGCTTGGATCCGGGGTGGCGGTACGCAGCATTACACAGCCGATCGGCAGATTAGTGGAAAATGTAAAAAGAATCAAGCAAGGGAATTATCAGATAGAGCGGGTAAAAAGTCCGGATGCGAAATTACAGCTGCTTAGTGATGCGATTGTGGAAATGGCTGAGGGAATACAGGAAAATATCGCCTATATGGAAGAGCGGGCTACATTGGAAAAGATTTTGATTGAGACTGAACTTAAAGTATTACAAGGGCAAATAAATCCGCATTTTCTCTTTAATACATTAAATTTAATATCTAAAATGGCATATCTGGAACAAGCCCATAAAACAAGTGTACTGATGGAAAAAACTTCCGATCTTCTCAGATATAGTTTGGAAAAGTCGAAAAGCACATCGGATTTATCAGGCGAAATAGAAAGTATTAGTAATTATATGGAAATTCAAAAAGTGAGATTCGGACACAGAATTCAATTTATGCTGCATGTGGAAGAAAATCTTCCGAATGTAATCATACCAGGGATGATTCTTCAGCCATTAATAGAAAATGCAGTAGTGCATGGAACACAAGATATGGTGGATCGGGCTCAAATCAGCATGGAAGTGTTTATGATAAATAAAACAATTCACATTATTATAGAGGATAATGGAAAAGGTATGAGCAGTGATACCGTAGAAAAAATTTTGTCTGAGAATAAATCCGGTATTGGAATCCAAAATGTACAGAAACGGTTGAAAATGTTTTATGGAGAAGAAGGGAGGATACAGATTGAAAGCAGTGAAAATTGTGGAACTGCAATTACTATCTTGATTCCTATTACCGGGGAGGAACAGCATGTATAGGCTGATGATTGTGGAAGATGAGCCGGTGGAACGGGAAGCATTAAAACTGATGATTCAAACGAACTGTCAGGAAATATCCATCATTGATGAGGCTGGGAATGGATTCGAAGCAATTGCAAAGTGCAGGCAGCACTTACCCCATATAGTATTGATAGATCTGAATATGCCAGGCATTCATGGGCTGGAAACAATCCGTGAACTGCAAAAAATGAGCAGCGATTTTAAAATTCTGATTTTGTCTGCGTATAATACATTTGAGTATGCCCAGGAGGCAATTAAACTGGGAGTGGAAGATTTTTTGGTGAAACCTGCTAAAGTGGCAGATATCAAGAAAGCAATTAGTAATATTGTAGATAAGATGGCTCGGTCCAATACCGCAAAAGAACAAAATACTGCACTTTTGGAAAAGATGGAAGAGATCAAGCCAATTTTGGAGAGCAATTGTATTCATGGCATCGTAACGCAGAAGAAACAAGAAGAATTAAGAAAAATGTTTTCTTTTTTAGAATTCAACATAGAGAGTGGATTTTGCTTTGCAATAACCTATGAGAAGAGTCCCCGTATGATACTGGGATCTGTTAAAAGGGCATTTGAAGGGATGGGACTAACCTGTATCGGGGAACAATTTCACCATTTTTTAATCTTTTTCATTTTAGAAAATAGAAAATTAGAGGAGAAAAGAAGAACAGAAGTCGGAAAGTTTGTGAATATGTTTTTAAAAGAAGAAGGCTGGGAAAATTGTAACATTGGGATAGGCAGAATTTATAGATCATTGGAAGAGTTATACCGATCCTATCAAGAGGTCATTTCTGTGTTGGAGACAAATAGAAATGTGGATGGAGAATTGTTCTTTTATGAACATACCTCTAAGCAGAGTGAGAATAAAAAAGTAAATATCGAGCAGATGGCAAGACAAGCTTTGGATTTAATTAATAAAGATGAGGATAGTGCAACAAAGGAATGTGTTGCTTGGATTATAACAGAGTTGATTTTAAAGCAGGATAAACTTGCCAAAGCAAAAGAGTATCTAAATCAGTTGATGACGGTCCTCATATTAAAGTTGCAATCATTGTATCCGGATATTGACCTGGAAGGCGGTCTTCCTTATGAAACAATTATGAGTTCCGGTAATGGTCAGGAACTGGAAGCCTATTGCGTACTACGGATAAACTACTTTCGAGATGCTGTTTCCCAATATAAAATGCCTGGTCATAATTTCATTATTGACCGAGCTTTAGAATATATTGAGAAAAACTATCAAAATGGTATCAGTCTAAATGATGTGGCTGAAGAACTGGGAATATCTATTTTTTATCTTAGCAAAATCATAAAGAAAAATACCGGAAAAAATTTCACGGATATTCTGTCTGAAAAACGGATTGCGGTTGCTATGGAAATGCTAAGTGAGAACCGAAGTGTGAAAGAAATTACTTATGCAGTTGGATTCAATAGCCAAAATTATTTTACTAAGGTATTTAAAAAATATGTAGGGTGTACTCCACGGGAGTATCGAAAAAATGATTCAACATACTCTTAAGCTTCTAGTTCCGCTGTGAGATAAAACATATCACCGCGGTAGTAACTCTGAAGATATTCTCCGGGAAGATTGTCTTTATTATTGACTTATTGACGTGATATTTTTAAAACGATATAATAGGACGTATGAAAAAACAGGAGTCAGAAATGAAAACTTCAGATTTTAAATACGATTTACCAGAAGAATTAATTGCACAGGATCCTCTGGAAGACCGGTCGTCTTCCAGATTATTACATTTAGATTTAAAAAGTGGTGTCAGGAATCATGATGTTTTCCGTAATATCATCCATTATCTGAATCCCGGTGACTGTCTGGTTGTCAATGATACGCGCGTGATCCCGGCCCGTCTCTTTGGCAGCAAGGAGGGGACAAACGCTGGAATCGAATTGCTGTTATTAAAAAGAAAAGAACAGGATGTATGGGAAACCTTGGTGAAACCAGGGAAAAAGGCGAAACCGGGGACAAAAATCAGTTTTGGCAATGGTTTATTAACAGGTGAGATTATAGGGATACTGGAGGAAGGAAACCGTCTGATTCAGTTCTCTTACCAGGGAATCTTTGAAGAAATACTGGATCAATTGGGAGAAATGCCCCTGCCTCCTTATATTACCCATCAATTGGAAGATAAAGAACGGTATCAGACAGTATATGCCAGACACGAAGGCTCTGCGGCAGCACCTACGGCCGGGCTTCATTTTACCAAAGAATTATTAAAGGAAATCGAGGAAAAAGGTGTAAAGATTGCCCATGTCACTCTGCATGTAGGGCTTGGAACCTTTCGACCTGTAAAGGTGGAAAATGTGCTGGATCATCATATGCATGAAGAATATTTTATCATCGAAAAAGAACAGGCAGCACTGATAAATGAGACAAAAGCACTTGGGAAAAAAGTAATCGCCGTAGGAACCACAAGCTGCCGGACTCTGGAAGCGGCAGCAGATGAAACAGGCATTTTGCAGGCGGAAAGCGGATGGACAGATATCTTTATTTACCCGGGATATCAATTTAAGATGATTGACGGATTAATTACCAATTTCCATTTGCCGGAATCCACGCTGTTGATGCTGATATCTGCTTTTGCAGGGAAAGAAGCAGTTATGGATGCTTATGAAGAAGCGGTGAAAGAGCGATATAGGTTTTTTTCTTTTGGTGATGCGATGCTGATAGTATAGGAGTGTACTTTCATTTTTGCGTTTGTCATATCTCTTATCCTGTGATAAAATAAGGAAAGCGAAAATGAATGTAAGAAGGAGCGGTGGGAAGGTGCATGAAAAAAGTAGGGGTTGTAACGGATAGTAATAGCGGTATTACTCAGGAACAGGCGAAAGATATGGGAATCCATGTTCTTCCAATGCCTTTTTTTATTGATAAGGAATCTTTTTTAGAAGGTGTTACATTGTCTCAGGAAGAATTCTATGAGCGGTTGGCAAAGGATGCGGATATCTCTACCTCACAGCCGTCTCCCGGTGATGTAATGGAATTATGGGACAAGCTGTTAACAGAATATGAAGAGATTGTTCATATCCCCATGTCCAGTGGATTGAGTAATTCCTGCCAGACAGCTCAGGCATTAGCTCAGGAATATGATGGAAAAGTGCAGGTGGTGAATAATCAGAGGATTTCAGTTGTCCAAAGACAGTCCGTGAAGGATGCCCTTGCGCTGGCCGAATCCGGTAAAGATGCAGTTCAGATAAAAGAAATTCTGGAAAAAGAAAAGCATGAATGCAGTATTTATATTACGTTAGAAACCTTGAAATATCTGAAAAAAGGTGGTAGAATCACTCCTGCGGCGGCAGCGATCGGAACCGTTTTAAATCTGAAACCGGTACTCCAGATCCAGGGTGAAAAGCTGGATGCATTTTCCAAAGCACGGGGGAAAAAGCAAGCAAAAAGAATCATGCTGCAGGCAATGCAGCGGGATCTGGAAGAGCGTTTTTCATCTCATACGGAAAAAGAATTGATGTGCTTACAGGCGGCTTACACAGGGAATCCGGAAGAAGCATTGGAATGGAAGGCAGAACTGGAGGATTATTTTAAAGGGATGAGTGTTCACATGGATGCGCTGTCTCTTAGTATTGCCTGTCATATCGGTCAGGGGTCTTTGGCTGTTGCCTGTGCAAAAAAAGTGGAAATAGACTAATGCTGGAGGATATATGAAACAGATACTGGAATATATAACAGAAGAAATGACGCGTGCTTTTTTGGAAGCACAGTATGAAGAGAAATACGGAAAAGTTACGTTATCAAACCGCCCTGATCTGTGTGAATATCAGTGCAACGGAGCAATGGCGGCAGCAAAGCAGTATAAAATGAATCCTTTTAAGATTGCAGATGAAGTTGCCGGCAAGCTGAAAGGGAATCCGGTATTTTCAAGTGTGGATGTCGTGAAACCGGGATTTATTAATTTAAAACTGCAGCCGGAGTATTTGGCGGAGTATTTAAATACCATGCAGAAAGATGAACATTTATCGGTGGAGAAGTCAAAGGAACCGAAAACGATGATTCTGGATTATGGCGGTCCGAATGTGGCAAAACCATTGCATGTAGGACACCTGCGCTCGGCTATTATTGGTGAAAGCATCAAGCGGATGGGACGTTTTCTGGGACACAATATGATTGGTGATGTCCATCTGGGGGACTGGGGCCTGCAGATGGGATTGATTATTACAGAATTAAAAAGAAGGAATCCTCAGTTGGTTTATTTCCAAAAGGATTATAAAGGAGAATATCCGGCAGAGCCTCCATTTACGATTAGTGAATTAGAGGAAATTTATCCGGCGGCCAGTGCATATGCCAAAGAGCATCCGGATTATAAAGACGAGGCGATGGAGGCTACCCATCTGCTGCAGCAGGGAGAGCCCGGATATAAAGCACTGTGGAACCACATTCTGAACGTGTCCTTAAATGATTTGAAAAAGAATTACGAAAAGCTGAATGTCTCCTTTGACTTGTGGAAAAAAGAATCCGATGCCCAGCCCTATATTCCGGAAATGGTGACGTATTTGAAGGAAAACGGATATGCGCATCTGGATCAGGGAGCCCTTGTGGTAGATGTAAAAGAGGAAACAGATACAAAAGAAATTCCTCCCTGCATGATTCTAAAATCCGATGGTGCATCTTTATATAACACTACGGATCTTGCAACTATCGTAGAGCGAATGAAACTATTTCAGCCCGATGATATTCTTTATGTCGTTGATAAGCGTCAGGAATTGTATTTTACCCAGGTGTTTCGCTGTGCAGTAAAAGCAAAACTGGTGGAGGAAAATACAAAATTGACCTTTCTTGGGTTCGGGACGATGAATGGAAAAGACGGCAAGCCTTTTAAAACAAGAGAAGGCGGAGTCATGCGCCTGGAAACGCTGGTTGAGGAAATCAACCAGGCAATGTATCAAAAGATTGTTGACAATCGCAGCGTAAAAGAAGAAGATGCCCATAAAACGGCACAGATTGTTGGACTGGCTGCGATTAAATATGGAGATCTCTCCAATCAATCCTCCAAAGATTATATTTTTGATGTTGACCGGTTTACTTCTTTTGAGGGAAACACGGGTCCTTATATTTTATATACAATTGTCCGGATTAAATCAATTTTAAACCGTTATGAAGAAGAAGGCGGTGACTGTACAAAAGGATGTATGAAAGGAGCGGTCAGTGACAGTGAAAAAGCACTGATGCTGGCATTATCCGGATTTAATGGTGTAGTGGAAAATGCATTTGAAGAAAAAGCACCCCATAAAATTTGTTCGTATATTTATGAACTGGCAAATGCCTTCAATCATTTTTATCATGAAACAAAAATATTGTCAGAGCAAGATGAAAGTAAAAAGTCATCCTGGATTCATCTGTTGATGCTGACCCGGGATGTGCTGGAGACCAGTATTGATTTGCTGGGGTTTTCGGCTCCGGAGAAGATGTAAGTTTAGAATATCTTTTTTAGCAGATTTAATTTATTTTTATAGGGAGCATATCTTAGCGGTACATCAATCATGCGGGATTTTCTCAGGATACTTTTCTTATGGGAAAAGGTATCGAAGCTGTCTTTGCCGTGATAACCGCCCATTCCGCTTTCGCCGACGCCGCCGAATGGCATGTAGGAAGTCGCAAGATGAACGATGGTATCGTTAATACAGCCGCCTCCGAAGGAAATGTCGCGCAGAATCCTTTCTTCACGCGAACGATCGGCGGTGAAACAGTAGAGAGCCAATGGCTTTGGGCGTACGTTTATTAAGCGAACGACCTCATCAAGAGTTTCATAACTAAGCACCGGCAGCAGCGGACCGAAGATTTCTTCCTGCATGATCGGGTCGTTCCAATCAATATCATCAATAATAGTGGGAGCAATCTTTAAGCTGTCTGCATTTGACTGTCCCCCGGTGATTATCTTTCCGTCGTCCATTAGACTAAGCAGTCTGTCAAAATGTTTTTGATTAATGATTTTAGGGAGCTCTTCATTATGCAG
>Ga0153983_1000379_pt1 | contig 11750 bp, 9 predicted proteins | sample TSGA067MetaG_FD_104693 | JGI IMG/M metagenome (GOLD analysis project Ga0153983, IMG submission 104693) | Attine ant fungus gardens microbial communities from Georgia, USA - TSGA067 MetaG | ecosystem: Host-associated > Fungi > Mycelium > Unclassified | place: USA: Georgia, Alexander Wildlife... | reverse complement strand
GAATGTTGCTAGTACATTAGAAAAACCAAAATACATAACAGTTGCCTCAAAAAGATCTTATTTTGTGATAAATGCTGTTTTCCATTTATTCTCTTATTTAGTGTGAACATTGTTGTATTCCCACCTCAAATCAATTTTGGTAAAGATTGAGGCTTTGCTGAGTAACTCAATCAAGTTAGCTATTCTAGGGATTGGATAGTAATTTTTGATAGTGATTGCATTAAGGACTATATAGTCTATGATAGTATTATGCTGCTAGCAAATTTGCTGTAGAAAGTAGCATTTGATATGCTTTATACCAATAGATTTCTAATCAGAATTTGCTCTAGAACATATTATAGATCCTTAGAACATACCAAATGGTTATATGAAATAGTGAGCAAGTAGAAATAGACCTAGAGCTCATGGCAGGAACTCAAGAGACAAGCAAGATGAGCTGGCATCAGGTTATAAAGAGAGTTGTTAGATGACAATATTTTAGATCCACTTTTGGTTGGAACCACCTAGAGAAGATAGTAGACTTGAGCTCTAGAGCCATTAGTATACCAGGAATGGACTTAGACAAATAGGCCTCTGATTGCAAATAAGCATTGATAGTATTGGATCAGATATATTTAGATAAATGACATCTAGAATGCAACTTAGAGAAATTAAGCAGTAGTTGGAGCTTACTAAACAATTGACAGGTAACTAAGGAGTTCTAAATCACAAGCCAATAACAGAAGGAAGAACAACAAAGTATAAAGAAGATTCTAGAAGAAAACAATGGTGGGGATACATCATTATTGATAGGAAGGACCTAGGGGAATGTGTAAGCCTTGGGAATTTAGAGGAACTTAGGGAGAGAAGGAGTCAATAGAGTATCTAGAGAGCAAGGATAAAGAAGAGGAACCTCTTGGTACTTACCTCTATCATCACTGTCTCTGGAATCATGAAATGCAAATCTAATGAGTGTAAGAGTTCAGAATTAATAGGATGTCTTGAGAGAAACACAGAATATACCTAGAACTCAATCTAGGGAAGTATAGTAGATGCAACTTGGGCAGGCTTCAGAGAAGACAGCAGACTAGGAAAGCTTGGCTAGGTGTATACTTGGATTGCATCACACCTGTAAGAGTGTTGGGGGTGCAAACAAGGGGACAACTGAGTGTGGAGAGTCCATGAGTAATCAACTAACTGTATTTTCTAGTTGAGCCAGTGCTATGGTGTGTAAAGGTTGACACCTTAGGAAGACTATACAATAATAATCTAGAGAGATCTTACCTTTTTTGAAAAAACAAACATTTATTATCTAAATTAAAGCTGTATATAATATCTAATTTCTCTTTTAACTTAAAACCTTTATTTCAGTTATCTTCCCTCAAACCTTTAGTGTACAATTAAGAGCTGGTACCATATCTTATTATTTGTCCTAGTATCTAATTCCCTTTTGCATCCTTTTAATGTACTCATCCCAACATTTGTTCTAGATCTCTTTGTCACAGAGACCTAGTTGCACATTGGTTTGACTTGGAATAAGATGTATCCTATTGCAAACCAATGAGTACATCTAACTAATTACAAACTTATATACTAACAAAATGTTCTAGAAACTTCTACAAGATCACAGTATTGGCTTGATTTTCTAACACTCTTAGATATAGTAATGAACATTGAAATCTTGTCTAATAATAAAATGCAATTGATATAGTTGATCCTATATGTTCTTTAAAGTAGTAGTTCCAGACATATGTCCCTTGCTTTATACCCAAGTATGATAATGCTCCTAATCTTTTTTCTAGCAGATATAATTTGGGGAATAGAAAAATATATCCTTATCTCCATTTGATCCTCCAGTGGTAGAAGGCTTCAAGGGGATAGTAGGTTCAGATAAGGTAGTTGGTCTAGGAGAAGAGACAGATAGTTTAGGAGGTTTAGGTTCATCTTCAGTTATATACTGCTAGAGACAGTGAGCCTGGAGAGTAGCTTTCATCTGCTCAGACCAGGTAAAATAGTTTTGTTTAGTTAATTTTGGAAAAGACCAGACATTGGTAACTGGGTCACATTTAGGACCCATAATCTATTGTAAATATCTTGTAGTATATGTAATGTATGGTAAACAAATATGAAGTCCAAAGAAAAATGAATTACACTAGACAATTTTATGATATACACTAATTAAGTAATCAAATGTATTTGTCTCCTATATTGATACACTGATGCATTATCTTGCAACAGTAGTGCCAATGAAGGAATTGAGTTCTGGTATAATAACTTAGTCTGAGATAACTTAAATACCCTTCTTATCTGAGTTAATAAAGAGAACTCAATAGAGTTCTCATTAGATTTACTGTACTATTTATACACAATACTAACACTAACCCTAGCTAGTATTCTATACATCCTAATAATAAAAGAAAAGAAAAGAAAAGAAAAATAAATATTGACTTAGCTATTTTGCCAAGTCATAATATTTCTAGTACTATTAAAACCATAGAAATCATTGAAAAATTAACAGAGATAGGTCCAAATAAAGTTTGTAACAGTTAACTACTGAGATGTATTATGTAGGATGTACCTTTAAGCAATTTGGAACAAGGATCTTATTAGTGAGAGAGCTAGAAATATGTGCTAATAAACTCATTGTATTGATTTTTTTGAATTTTAGCTATACTAATTTTGTATTTTATGATGGTGGTTGTTGTCAAAGATGGAATGGACAGATGATAGAGGAACCAAAAGGAAACTCTGGTGAACAGATAAAGATGTTGGAGCAGAGTACAACTTTAATGAATAACCTTAGCTTTAACTTATGTGTTGCACCCTGGTTTCCTGTTGTGAGATTGGTCACTTATTTCAGAATAGAAGGAAGTTGTCAGAACAGAGGTCCTAGGGATATAGAATAGAGACTGGAGTAGACAGGAATAGGATTAGGACCAAATAATGTTAATTTACCAACTGAAAAAATATACTATAACTACTCAGTACTTATAGGAAGTTTGGAATAGGAGAAAAGTAGTCTACTATGATATTCTACTAATTATAATTTCAGGAGAATTATTAGGAGAAATAAATTACATAATTGTTAGATTTTCAGAATATGATAGTACTTTCCCTCTAAGACTGTGCCCTTAAAGCTTTCATACATAAGCAATTCAAATATCACCTGATTCTGGTCTTAAAAATCTCTTTTTTGCATACTCTCAACCTGAAACTTTACTACTATGTCCTTTATTCCACTTTAAGTACTACTCTTTTTAATTCTGACAATAAGTAGTATGAGATTGAACTAGCTAGAAAACGTGCTAAGACAGAGGCTTTGCTTTGCCAACAGAAAGGAAAAAAATGGCTTGAGCATCAAGCCTGAAGAGAGGCAAAAATTGTGAAATGGAAAAGATTAGAAGAAGAGACACAAAGGAAAGAGGAGAAGGAAGAGGTGCAGAGGAAAGAGAAGGAAGAAGAGGCACAGAGAAAAGAGAAAGAACACTAGAGAGATCTGGCTTATTGTTTTAAGATGGACTACATTGTTGCTGTCGAATAGCAATGTTACAAAAATTGGTCCAAGACTTTCTTGCTCCCCTCAAATCCTCCTTTCAATGAGAAAATAAACCTTATTGATCTTCTACCTTTGACTAAGAGGTAGTGTGTTTGATATTTGCCCTAAGAAACTCTAGAGGCCTGCCAATGATGTGAGGAGTTAGCAAAAGAAATAGAAGTGGCAGTTATTGGTAGAGAAAGTCCTTGCAAGAGATGCACAGACTTCAGAATCTTGTGTATACCCCCAAAATTTGCTATAAGTTCTTTTTTTTTACTTAATTTCTGTTACTTTGTTAAGTTTCATAGTCATGCAATGTTATGTGCTTTCTATGCCAAGGCTAAGGTTACCTGTAAGCCTTTTGATGTTGACAAGGCATATACAAAGGCTAAGGCAGAAGCAGTTCAAAGGTCCAAAGCAAGGAAGATAAAGCAACAAATGGATACAAAGTAGAAGACAGAGGTTTCAAGAAAGTTAGAGGACTTGAGTGAGTTGCAGGGTTTAAGAAAGGATATTTAGAGGATTGCAATAGCATTAGAGAAGTTGACTGGCATAGAGGGCCAGGATTCCAATGATAAACAAATTTTATGACTAGAGTCTGAGGGAGAGGAGACAAAGGTATAGGGAAGCAAGAAGAAGAGAAAGCAAAGAGAGCAGAGGTTAGATGAAACAGAGAAGGAGAAAGAAGTTAGAGGACAAGAAGAGAAAAATAGAATGGAGAGTATAGAAGAAGAAAGTAGTAGTTTTTCTCTGGTCATATACTCTGTTGGGACTAGAGCTAGATAGTTTTGAAGAAACTTTTAATCTTTTCTGTGGGTACAAAGTGGATGTAAGTGATGATAATTAATAAAGCAAGAATACAAGTATTGAATAACCATAAGAGAGGACTGCAGAGGAATACAAGTACTTTAGTTTTTTGCAATGAAGACTGCTTTTGAATACAAATAAGTAAGTCAGTGCAACAGAAACTGCACTCCGAGATGTATACAAGTACTCAACAAATTTTTTTTATTTTTAAAATGGAGTGAGTATAGAGAAATGGAAGCTAAGAAGTGGAATGAAAGTATTATCAGAGTTGTAATAGTTCCAGTTTAGAGATATATTTGAGATAAAAATCGTTCAGTAATTTCTTTGCATGTTCTAGTTCTGTTGCTGGTAACCATTCAGAGTTGTTATTAATATCTTCATATCCCAGTCATATAACTTTGTATAGTAATTTGCATGCCCTCCAGCAGTCAATCTTAGAGTCAACTATCTTGGAGATTTCATATTCTGGTTCTCCATTGATGATTACAGGTACTGGCGTTAGCTCAGAATACTGTGGAAAGGTGCTAGGTATAGCTGGTTTGAGCATAGAGATATGGAACACAGGATAAACGGCTTTTATGGTGTCTGGAAAATGAAGTGTGAAGGATTGTGGACTGGGCTAAGCAATTATTTTATATGGTCCAAGGTACTTTTTGGAGAGTTTCTTTGAAGGGTGAGTCATCTGGAAGTATTATGCTCTAGTGAATACTGATTGCCCAACTTAGAAGTCCAGTGGTTGTTATTGATGAGAGTTGGCAAAGGGTTGATATTGTTATTAGGCTTTGGCAATTTCCTTTTTGAGCATGCCTTGTAGTTCATCAAGATCAATTATAAAATCGCAGGCATGAGAGGAAGCTATATCTTGTTCTGGGTATACACTGAGGTTAGGATAGTATCCTTTGTTAGCATAGAATAGGGAGATGCCAGTAGTAGCACTAGGAGCATTGTTGTAAGTAAACTCTGCCAGGGGTAATAGTTCAGACCAGTTGTCCTGTTGGTAGTTATAATATATATAGAGGTACTGTTCTAATGCCTGGTTGGTCTGTTCCACTTGACTGTTTACCTCTGGATGGTAGCTACTGGTAAAGTGAAGTCTTATATCCAGGGCAGTACCTAGAGAGTGGAAGATGTAAGAGACAAACTCAGAGCTATAGTCAGACATGACATGAGATAAAACTCTGTATTTTAAAAAGACATAGATAACAAAAAGGTATGCTAATTCCACTGAAGTGATGGTATTGTGAGTGGGAATGAATATAGCTTGTTTCAACAGGCAATCTACTATGACTAGGATAATGTCGAAACTAGAGGAGGAAGGGAGTTTTTTAATAAAATCTATAGAAATTAAATTCCATAGATGTTCTGGAATAGGAAGTTGTTAGAGGGATCCATATAGTCTGTGATGCTGTGATTTGGATCTCATACAGGTAACACAAGACTTACAGAACTTTTGTATGTTATTGCAGATATTTAGCTAGGTATAATGTTTTCATACAAGCTCTAGTATCTTATTTTGGCTGAGATGTCCTACTTGAACATGGTCATGGTAATACTGAAGAACTCAGAGGCATAAGTTAGTAGTTTCTGGAACATACATTCTGTTATCAAGTCTAAGAAAATCTGTATTGTCTTTTAACCAATGTCCTTCCAGATAGATTAAATGATCAGAGATAGAGAGGTCAGAGGGAAGTGCTACTAGGATATTAGAGTAAAGTTGGTTTTGGTCCAATATTGTAGTTGTGCAAAGTGTCAGAGTAGTGAGAATAGTTGCTCAGAGAGATGTTGCAATTTGTTTATGAGTAAAAACTGGATGGAAATTATGAGGGTTTACTGAAGCATAGCTATTATTTCTTCTTTTGGATAGATGTCCCATTATCTAGTGAGTGTATCTGGTTTGGTACCAAGACATTTAGGGCAGAAGCAAATTATGAGATTGAATTGGAAGAGATATTCCGATCATCTTGCTTGTTGGCAAGTTAAAATCTTGATTATTGAGAAATACTCCAAGTTTTTGTGATCTGTTACAACGTTAATTGGTGAAGTAGACCCTTCTAAATAATATCACCAAATTTTGAAGGCTTTGAATATTGCAAGTAATTCTTTGTTATAGACATTATAGTTGAGCTCTAGAGCGAAGAACATCTGGGAATGGAAGACTATAGGGTAGATTTTATTTTCTTTAGTCATAATGGAGAGAATAGCAGCAAGAGCATAGTTTGAGGCATTGGTTTCTATAACAAGTTGTATGTTTAGAACCCAATGCATAAGAATAGGAGCAGAGATAAAGGCTTGTTTTAGGGTATTAAATGCTACTCTACATTTGTTGTCAAAATTCCATGGAGTGTCTTTTCTAGTAAGATGAGTGAGTGGAATGACTATGTCTGAATAATTGAAAATGAAACACCTGTAAAAGTTGGTGAATCCTAGGAAGAATTAGATATCTTTTATTTTTTTTGGTTTTGGCTACTCCTGAATAGTTTTCACTTTAGCGTTGGACATAGTCAAGCCAGATGGTGATAAAACATAGCCTAGATACTCTATAGAGTCTAAATGGAATTTGTATTTTTCTGCTCTTGTATATAATCCTAATCTATGGAGTCATTTCAATACTTCTTTGATATAGCTCTAGTGTTGCATGATATCATCGGAGTAGATCAGGATATCATCTAAGTAGATTACTACACACATATCCAAGAGATCAGAGAACATGTTGTTCATGAAGCATTAAAAGGCAGCTGGAGTATTGGTTAGTCCAAATGGTATTACTAACCATTCAAAGGCTCCATAGCGAGTTCAAAAGGCAGTTTTCTATTTGTCTCCTTTGGTAATACATACCATCTAGTTTGTATGTCAGAGGTTGATCTTGGTGTAAATATAAGCCTTACAAGGAGAATCTAGGAGGTCGGAGATTAGGAAAAGTGAGTATTGGTCTTTTTTTGTGATTTTATTAAGTTTGCAAAAATCTATACAAAGTCAGAGGAAACCATCTTTCTTTTTTACAAATAGGACTAATGCTCTATGAGGAGATGATATAGAGTAGATGAATCCATTGGTAAGATTTTTGTCAGTGAATTCCTTTAGTGTTTCTTGTTTGAATTTAGACAGGGAATAGATAATTCCTACCAGAGAATAAAAATCTTTTTCCAGCTCAATCTAGAGGTTGTAAGGGTGGTGGAGAGCGAGTGTTTCTGCTTTGGACTTGCTAATAACATTGGCATACTTGTGGTATTTCTCTGGAATGAAAGATAAGTCGATCTTTTTAGAGATGGTAGTAGATTTGGCCTATATTGTGGGATGGAATTAGAGGAAAAATGCTGTTGAGCCTGAGAGGTGTAAGGCCTGGAGTAGAGCAGGCACATTGATAATTGCAATATGAGGTTACTTGGGGTTAGACAAGGACATCTCAGATGGGATGAACTATAGAGAGGTTTCCACTAGAGAGAACAGAGGATTTACCAAGGTTTCAATAAGAGGAACAAAAGCTAGACATTAAAGTAAAGATGGTAGTTGGAAGGATATTGACCCAGAAACCCAGTCAATTAATGGATTGTAGCAGGTGAGCTAAGAGTGACCTAAGACTAGAGAACAACAAGAATTAAGTGGAGTGACATAGAAGTTAAGAGTCATGTATTCACTGGAAGGGAATGTTACAGGCAACAATACTATCTCAGAGATACTATTATTCAAGGTTTCATCCAATAAGCATAGTTTCACAGGTGGAGTAGGAGTAGTAAACAGAGAATATTTATGAACAAAAGCAAAGTCCAAAAAACAATGTGTAGATCTGGAATCTACCAGTATTTGGATGGGTATAGGCTAGAGATAGTCTGGAGCATACACTAGAGGAGAAACTAGGGATATACAAAGAGAGTTGGGATCAGAAAGAGTAGACACGTTGAGACGTATTAGGCTTATAGTTACACAAATAAGTTCAATGCAACCTCTAGTTTGTGCTGAGTTTTGAGGGTTGTACTCTAGTTTTCTAAGAGGTTCTCAGAGAGCAGAGTTTCTTGTTCCTTCAGAGTAGTTAGTTATGCCCTTATCAGTTGTTTTCTAGGACATCTATCTACTTTGTAGTCCTTTGATCCATAATATAGGCAGAGGCTATTGTCAACACAGTGCTTATGCTCATTACTATTCAATTTATTGTCTTTGCCTAGTTTGTCAGAGAGGTCAACACACAGAGTAGATAGAGATGGTGACTTAGTAATAGCAGATATTGGTTTGGGGGGTTTTAGGGAATTCCATGAGAGCACAGATTATGATGGAATTGTGGATGACTGGGAGCAAAATGGAGCAGAGCTTTGTGAAAAGGTAGAATACTAAGTCATATTACTCTGTTTTCAGTTGTGACTGTTTGTTGCCTCTCTCTCTATGTTCTGAAGACAATCCCGTTCACGATTTCATTCCCAGTGGCGATTGTCAAAGGTGATTGCCAGTTAGTACATAGTATGGAAGAAAGTGGATTTGTTATGTTCCCAGTTTGCTATCAGATCCTGAAGATGATTTGGCAATCCCTAATAGAAACAATGGCAGAGGACTAAATCACCCCATTTCAACTGTACTATGTATTGTATGAATTCTATATTATAAGTTGCAATCTTATCTCTTGGCTTTATGTGGAGGTTATCAATAAGATTGGCAGTATCTCCTACTGGGTCCAAGAGTCCAAAATGGACCCAGAGTTTGTCTACAAAAAGCTGCCAGGTAAAGAGCTAGAGTTATATGTAGCTGAGGTCTTCCTGTTGTAGTGTGACTTCAAACCAATCTTGTGCTACACTGGAGAGATAGGTCATTGCAAAATTGATTTTTTCTTCATCAGTGGGAAATTGAAGAGCATTAGCACAGCAATAGGAAGTGATTGAGCTTGTGGGGATTAGAGCCATTGAAGGTGTCCAGAATATAGGCCTTTGATTGGTGAGGCTTTGATACCAATTCTTGGTTAAGGTTTTCAGACAATTGTCAAAGAGCCTCAGCTAATTAGTTATTAAAGAGATTATGATCAGCAATAGGAGATGGAGTTTGGAAAATGAGATTAGGAGTAGGAATAGGAGCATCGACCTAGTTTGGGTCATTGTCAACATAAGAGATGATGATAGAATCTATATTGTGGAATTTCAAAGAGTTCACTAGAAGTGGAGATAACAGGGGATATACCAGAGTACGAGGTGTCTTGACCTCCTTGGGAGGCCAGAAGTAAAATGACTGATAGTTTGGTCAGCAAGAGGAATAAAATTACTCCTGAAAGAGGGAGCTGCAAAATGACAAGACATCAGAACTATAGCATGATAGAAACTAGTGTAAGTTTGTAAATTCTATCAAAGATAGAACAGATGAATGATAAAGGAACCAAAAGAAGACTCCAGTGGACAGATAAAGACGTTAGAGCAGAGTATGACTTTGATAAATGACCTTGGCTTCAACTTATGTGTTGTATTCTAGTTTCCCATTGTGAGATTGGTTGCTTATTTTGGAATGGAAGGAAGTTATCAGAACAAAGGTTCTACGAATATAGAATAGAGACTAGAGTAGACAGAAATAGGATTAGGACCAAATGATGTTAATTTACAAACTGAGAGAATATACTGTAACTACTCAGTACTTATAGGAAGTTTGGAATAAGAGAAAAGTAATCTACTACAATATTCTACTAATTATAATTTCAGGAGAATTATTAGGAGAAATAAATTACATAATTGTCAGATTTCTGGAATATGACAGTTATATTTTGTAGAATCTGATTTCAATAAAGACAACTGATAATCAAAATTAGTTGAAGTCTTAGTAGGCTTTGAAGATGGTACAATACTTAACCAACCAGCTGATTGTTTTTTCTAGACTGGGATATCTGTGTTAATAGTGGACATATATATCAAATCAGTTTCTAGAGTACTACTCCCTCTCCATGGTTATTGGCTGAATCTAACACACCTTGATAAAATATAAGCCAGTATTGAAAGTGTCTTTATGGAAGTATTCCAGCATATTTTGCCAACTTATTCTCACACAAAAAAGAATTATCAGGATGATAACAACAGCAACTGAAGTTCTCTTGACCTTTATCAGGTTTACTATGACATAAAAAACACAGAGGGTTTTTGGTGATAGAGTGCATGTAATATACATATGTTTGCCTCCTATCTGTAATGAGATATGATACAATGTCTTGAGGAAGGCATAAGGAGAAGTTTGTATGTAGTATATATAGTAGTCATAGAAGTCATAAGGACCCTAACCTTGTTCTAGTTAATATATCTTTCTTTTAACTCAACTACTGGGTTTAGGAAAGATTATAACATAAGAACAAGATTTCCAAAATATACTTAGCACTACAATACTATTCAACATGATTCTACTTGCCACTGTCACTGCTTTTCTAACAACTATCATAGTCTTTTTCTTCAACTCCCTATCCAACACCTAAAAAGACCTGAGAAGTGAAACCAAAAACACCTATGTAACTAGCATACAAAACTTCATTAAAAAGTCAGAAAAGACTTCTTTGATGAACCCATTCAACAAAGAATGAAAGAACCCAATGATTTTGAAGAAGACTTGGATAAAGTAAGAGCCTGGTATAGGACAATGATACTATTCTTCCAAAGCAATGATATCCTGAAAGAATGGAAAAGAATTGAGATAGCATTAGAAAAGATTAAGAGAGAAAAAGAGAATTGAGCTCAACGTATAGATTAGAAAGTTTTTACCTTTTCAAAAGAAGTGGAAGAGGATCAATCTAAACAACAACAAGGATCCCAATATATTGACCATGACAAACAAGTTCCTATTCAAGACTTGGGAGCAAATGACCAATAAAATGGTATAGTTTTTTATATCAACAGAAATACAAATGCATGCAATCAAGAAGCTAATCAAGTTAAAACAGAGAAGTAAACTATTTGACAATTATTGAACAGAATTCATTACCTGGAGAGAACTAACAAAGTAGCATTGGTGAGCTTATTCAAGAAAGAAATTCATCTAATATTGGTATGGAAATTAATTAAAATTGGCCAGCTAAAGAACTTAGACTTATTAGACAATTGGTATAAGAAGGCATTAAGTTTCAAAAGATCAAGAAGAGAGGCAATTAAGGAGTCCAGAGGTGATAGGAGGGTCAAAGTGAATTTAGGTAAGGATAGGACAACTTCAGTATTGGATGTTCTGAGACAAGACCCAAACACAATAGAGGTAGATAAATGCAAAGAACAGAGGAAGTGCTATAATTGTAGAAAAACAAGTTATCTTGCTGCAAGGTACACCAGACCAAAGAAGGGGAGAATAGAGATAAGAATAATAGAGGAGGTAAAAGAGGATTTTTCCCAGGACAGGGAGTGAGCACTAACTCATCTGTCTTTGTAGACTCAAAAATTTGATTACCTGATGAATCAACAAGAGAATTTTTGGACTATTATAGTATAAGGAAATT
>Ga0153983_1000378_pt1 | contig 11759 bp, 10 predicted proteins | sample TSGA067MetaG_FD_104693 | JGI IMG/M metagenome (GOLD analysis project Ga0153983, IMG submission 104693) | Attine ant fungus gardens microbial communities from Georgia, USA - TSGA067 MetaG | ecosystem: Host-associated > Fungi > Mycelium > Unclassified | place: USA: Georgia, Alexander Wildlife... | reverse complement strand
GTGACAGCTGTGAGGTCCTAGCAACTCAGTAACACTGTGGACAACTGTAAGTGACTTTATTGAAAGAAACAATAGCTAACTATCACCTGTGGACAACTGTAAGTGACAGAGTGCCAACTTCAAGTCCACAGGGAATTACACATTAAGTCAGGTGACCTACTACATAATCAATCACCAACATATTACTGAGAGACTGTCTAGAGCACATCTGACAATGTCAGCTGACAGAAAAATGAAACTGAGATACCTAGGACCTATGATAGTATTAAGGAAACTATGTGGAGGTGCCTATATTCTAGCAGAGCTAGATGGATCAGTTTGGCAAAATAGAGTGGCAGCCTTTCAAGTTATACCCTACCTCCCAAGAAAGAAAATAGATTTTATCAGAGAAGTCCAAGAACTTCTAAATACCTTAGAAGAAGACTTAAAGGAACTTGTAGCTGAAAGGGAAGAGATCCCTTTAGAAAACACAAACACAATCATAAATTTATAGCAGCCCAGTTACAGAACAAAGAAACTATGGACTACAAACAATAAAGAAAACAGAAAGACAGTTTACCTAGTAGATCTAGAAGCTGTTTTAGCCTCATAAATGGCAGTCAAGCAGTCATGCTCTTCAGTAGCATCCTTGTAATTCCTAGCGGCATTCTCAAGACAATAGATAGCTTATAAGACATTTGAGGAGACAAATAGTAAGCTGACCTCGAGTATAGAAACAGAGCAGGCGCGAGCAGTGGCTTTTTGCATACTAATGCCCTGTTTATAAAAATCTTGAGTGGCTTAAAAGATGGCATGAGCTAAGACCCATGAATTAGAAAAAAGGGATAAAACAAGAGAAGAGTAGATGACATACTCTCCTTGACTAGGATGTCATCAGAGGCAACAATAGGAGCATACTAAGAAAAGAATAATCAGAAATGGTGAAGACAACAACAAGTAGGATAGAGTACAGTGCAAGACTAGAAAGCACGGTTAAGGAAAAGACAGTAGCAGAAATAAAGAACATACTAACTCCTCACAAGAGAGAGGCACAAACAGAGCAGGAATAAGGTCTAGATAGGGGTGCCCAGCTACTAGACTAAAGAGAGAGATAATATTACAACCTAAAGATATAAACCGAGTTAATAGAGAAAAATCAAAACAGAAAGAAAACATACCAGAAGGAGATACCTCAGACAAGGAGGAACCGTTATGAAGCTGAGCAGGTGCCATAGTCTTAGACTTTTTGTTAGGAAGAATGACAGAGCAAGGAGTCGTATCAACCACTGGAGCTTGATTAATAGTATGCTTGGGACAAGATACAGGTTTTGGAGATGGCGGTGTCATGCCATACAAATCTTTAGGCAAAGTAGGTGACAATTTACACCTTAAAATAGAATAATTGGCTCGAGAGGAGAGCTCAGCCCTTTCCCAGAGATGTTCCTTTAGACACCCAGTTGTGGACTCGAGCATCTAGCTTGAGTAGCAGGGTAGTAGCTGTAACCACTGCTACATACACCTCATAGATGCTTGCCTAGGCGCCCTGTATCAGATTTACAGCAGATTTCCCTTCTAGAAGTGCTCTCGAGAATGGAGGCAAACTTAGATAGATTATTGTGACCCGAGTGACGTCCTATCTCAGCAGCCAGCAGTGTTATTCATAGAGCAGTTACTATCAGAGCTAAGCCATCATCACTGATGGCTAATTATAGCAGGATCAAGGAAATTGAGCCACTGTGGAGTTGCGTTGGAATAGCAATGGAAGGAATTGGGAATCTGGAAGAGCAAAAGGATATAGAGGAGGTAGAAGAAAAGAATAGAAAAGAGAAAGAGAGAGGTAGTAGGAAGGCTAGATAATGTGCTCGAGGATAAGACAACTCGAGATCACTGTCTCCATCTACAGCCCAGCAAGAGGCTCGAGACCTGACCATCATGTAGAGAAGGATTCTGGGAGTAGGGTTAAAGGATCAGGAAGTAGCTACCCAGTGTTCAGAAAGGTGCCATCTCATCATTGTGGCCTTACTAGGTTTGGGAATTTGGAGGTTTTCTTTGTCTCACTTTCTTTGTTGTCTCTTTGCTTTGTAATCATAATAAAATACTCTAGGGTACAGAGGGGAACTCAAGAAATCATACCCCTACTATTATCCCTTCCTATTGCTCTAGAGCTTAACAGCTATTTTGAGTGACTAAGTTTCTAGTTTTCTAAGTCTTCTTCCTTCTCTTCTAAAAAACCTATCAAACCTCTCTCAACAGGAATTCAAGCCCCAACAGACTTAGGCATTTGCTTATATTAGGAGTTAATAGCTCACTACATGTCATTGGAGCTGGCTTCTAGTTGTATGGTCAACTGAAGAAGAGCTCACACGATGGCACAGGAGTTCTAGGTAGTTCTGCTGTATCAATGGCGAGCCAGGCTACTAGACTAGGTAAGGACAGTAGTATTATGACGCGAGATGAATGCGTGTCTTAGAGATCCTATTATAATAAGATCTACCTCAAGTGGACTCTTATAGAATCTCTTTATCTGTTCTTTTGGTTATTCGACCTCCCCCTCTATTTCTAAGCCCCCTTTGTTATTTGACTATCTCCCCAGTGTCTACTTGTTTAGTGCACAACTGTGAAATATCTCGGAGATTATTATATTTTCATTTGTTATCATTCTTGTCTCAAGATCAAATTCTCTTTGATCCCCATCATCTGGAGCCCACCGCGAGGGGAGTTTCAGATTGTAGGGAGCTTTTGTTATTCTACACTTCTTAGCACCTTTTGTTATTTTGTCACTTATTTTTATTATCATTCTTTTCATTATTATTTGGTATTATACTAATAACTAAAAACATATTTCAAGTCCTTGTAGAATGCAGAATATAGAATACAGAAATCCTATTAGAAACAAGAACTATAGTCACTTAACCTTAAATCAGTATAGAATACCAGAATATAGAACCAGATTGCGCTTGAGTTTTGACTCGAGTGTGTATGTAACCAGAACTGAAAGCATTATTTATTTGGTGTCGTCTTGTGGATCAGATAAAAGCACTAGTTGCTAGAAATAACCAGAATTCTTTGGGATCTAATGCTTTGGAGAAAGAGGCTTAGGCATTGATTGAAATATCAGACTAGATCAGAGATGCCAGTACTATTTGGTGTAGGGGATTGGATAGAACAATTGTCATGGCTTTTGAGAATAGCCTCAGAGTCTGTGATATCATAGAATTATGGAACAAGATACAGACAGGAATAGTCTATAAATGGCCATTAGACAGATAGAAAAATGCAGAGATCAGACAGAGCTTATAAGTTTATTGCTCAGAAGTACTCAGAGAACTGGTGCCATTATTAGTTGCCAAGAACTAGAATTGCCATTGAGACAGGAGATCGTGTCTATAAAAGCACCTTTAACTATAGATTTGGTTATAGAAGATATTGGATATAAGAATTACTATAAAAGAGATGCTAGTTAGAAACAGACCACTAGGAAGGCAAAAGCTAACCTTTAGAATAGAGATTGCATATAAAAACTGGAATAGATAGGCACTAGTGGCCATATAATCAGAGATAAAACCAGACAGAATAAATCCAGAATATAATTCAGATCAGAAATATTGAGAACCTATAGACGGAGATCAGCAGCTAGAATTAGATGAGATAAACTAGGAGACTCACCATCTACCAGATGGTGGGACTACATTAGGATATCAGCAATAATATTGCACTAGAACTAGAATTAATATCAAGAATTGAGAGCTGTGAGTTCGAGATTTATTATAAGGAAAGGCATAAATGTCTTCTTATAGAAAGAGGAACGATAGCCTACTCAGAGAATAGAATAATTCATAAAGAAGTGGCAAGTGTACCTTAAAAGAAAGTCATGGAACAAAATAGAATAGCTTCTAGAAAGACTGGGATCGTAAACAGAAGACTAGAGTCATCTGGAGATATAATAAGGAAAGACGATACTAGACGCATCTCAGAATAAAGCACAAAGTGCCAAGATAGAAATGACCCAAGGAATGGATAACTAGAAAACCAGAACTGCAGACTAGAAAAGCTGTTAGAGAGCAGTAAATACAGATAAACAGACAGCACATATGGAGACAGGAGATACATGGCAAACAGACAGAATAGCTATACTAAATATAGTACAACTCAGAATACCAGAAAGAATAGGGAATGAACCCTTAGATGTCACAATGTGACTAAAACCAGAAGCGACTTTGCGAGAGAAATAATGGAAGTGGTTATAAACCAGTTTATTACTTGGAGAAAGAAAGTTTGACTATTCAAAAAGACTACAGATTCAGTAGCAAAGTGGATATTAAAAACCCTATGGGAAATCAGAATTAATAAGAAAAGAAGAGTCATTTGAAAGAACATACCTAGAAGTAATACCCCCCAGACTCCACTATGATAGAAAACTAGAGCTCCAAATAGATAACTATATGGACAGACAGATAGAAATAATTTGAGTAGATATGTTATAAATGTGTTGTGGTAGTGGATGTCTTAGGAACTCTCAGAATCAGATGGAACTAGTTTTGGAATCATTAGAAATTGATTAGAAAACAAGATCGGAAAGATATTGGACTGAGAGACTCATCTCATAAGACCAGAGAAACAGATAGAGCAAATACCTTTGCCAGAAACAAAAATGCCTTGCAAGGTGTTAGAAAGAATAAAGATATAGAGAATGACTGTCTTACCAGAAGAGCTCCTAGTTGAGAGCCAAATAGATAGCAGAAAGGGAACAGCCAGGTTTGGCACTCTAAGAATATTGGATAACAGCTCATCGCATTAATTTGGGAAGCTGTAGAAGGAGAACAATAAAAATAAAAGTCAGAACAGTCTTAGTGGGAGCAATAGTAGTCATAGAAAACTTGACATAGTATTAGGAACACTAAATAACCAAGAAAATGGAATGGAGAAATTGGATTAGAAAGTGTTTCGCAATATAGAGAGCCTTGAGCCCAATAGGAAAGAAAACATAAACAAAAGATAGAAAGACACACTTAGAGCCTGGAGAAGCCACTTGTATCATTGGATAGAAAAGTCATGATATAGGATAGTTGTTTTCTCATTCTAGGTGATTAGTCAGAAATGGGAAATCATAAGCATAATGCATTTGGAAAAAGGAACTAGAAACTTGAACATGCCATGCAGACTGATTAGTCAGCAGAAAAGCAGACTTTGAAAGACTTTAGAATAAAGATTGGTCTTATAAGATCAGACTCGAAAGGGAATCACAGAGCTATGACCATGAGACATGGCAAGAAATAGAATTTAGACGAGATAGAGACTCAGATAAGGTCACTGGAGACACACTTGGATAAGTCAGAAATGAAATCAGAGATGTTATAATGACTAGAAGCTCTTAGAGCAGTATTAGAGGTGTTAAACACCAATTTTGAGAATTTTGAATGGATTTTGGTGGAATTAGACATGCCCTATAGCATAGAAGAGATACCAGAATGATACAGACAGGATTTCACTGTCAAACCTATGGAAAAATAGTGTTTTTCAGATGAATAAAGAGATTAGAAGAAAGAAAAAGACCAATTCTTATTACTTACTATTTTGGTTTGTGTGGGAACTCAAGAAATTATAATGCAAATGTGCAAGGAGCACCTAGTACTATAATTTGGACCTAGAAAGTTGGAAAATTTTGAACCAGAATGATACAGACAGAAGAGAGTTTGGTGATTTTAGACTTATGAGACACCAAACCCAGAACAGGTATAACAAGGTTCTCTCTTAGTTTCAAGGAGACATACCTAGAGGATTGAGATGCTTTAGACATCACTAGTCATCAGAACAATGATTGGAGATATAGATGTGTTTGGACTAGCTGTTAAAGATTGCGGCAGTCAAGAACAGATGTTAGATGCTCTTTAGATGTGGAATTGTCTTGGAGAGAGATAAGAGAACTTGAGACAACAGTTGGGAATATGACGCGCTGTTGAGAGAAAAGAATCAGTCAAGAAATAGATTTGGAAAGTAATTGGAAAAGGACGATAAAGTGTTATATCTATCCTGTACAAGGATGGGACATCTTCGGAGTTATAGAACACACTACAGTAACTGACGTGGTGACATGATATAGTTTCTGTGCTGTGAATAGATTCAGACAAGAAGAAAAATCATTCAGACCTAAAATAATACATACAGGATAGAAGTCAATAATGACTCAAGATAGATACTGAGACTCAGAAAGCGTTCTCAACTTATATGGATATTTGGATGTACACAGGACTATTATGGACTGTGATAATTATTGGATTAATTCTGCCAGAAGATAGTAGACTGAGTTTGCAAGGCATATACTGAGCAATAATAGTCTCTAGGATACATAACAAGTTGTTTCTTGAAAGAGAATCTTCTTGATATGACTCTTGTCTGCGTAAAGAACAGAAAAAGATTTTGATCAGAAAAGGGACATGCACAATATAAGCAAAGTCCAAGAATAATAGATATTACAGTTATGGAGGTTGTAATGAGACTAGGAAAAAGGCAGCGATCGCAGCCAAACCAGAGATAAAATAGAAGAAATGACAATTACAGAAAGATTAGCAGAACTCCCTAGTGCATTAGCACATGTACTGGTGGATAGATAATTTATGGAATTGGTTGTATTTAGATAAGTACCTTGTGTACTCAAGATGCTACTATAAAGAGGTTGATGGCCTCAAAAATGGAGCATAGAATAAAGAAGAAAATGACAGATAGAACAGAACAAGAAAAGATATCAGACAGAAAAGCGAGAGGAAATAAAGAGGGACTCCTGCTATGTGGAAGCAAAGCTAGAGCACCTGAGGAGATACAGTATAAAATAGAGACATATCAGTAGACTTGGTATGAGAAGAGTGAAGAGTGTGAACCTTGTTACACTTGACACAGAATAGAGCCCCACAGATCATGCTAAGGTGATGAGCTTGAGAGGTGGTGGTAGCAGAACTAGCAATGTGTGGATGAGAGTAACAGCTCTCAGCCCCATTAGCGATATGAGAAAGGCATCTAAATTGCCTTAAAGAACTCTTGAGCTAGAAACCATAGAACTACAGAGAATAAAGGAAATGGATTAGAAAGAATAAAATCAGACAAATGGAGAGTAGCTCACTATCTCAGAGATGTTGCAAGGATATGCAGACTAGTGTTTGTGAGAAAAGGATTTAATTCAGAAAGGAATAGAGATAGTTGGGTTGTAATGGTGCATAGGCATCAAAACAATGAGACCAGAAGTGGGAACAGAAGGTGCTGGAGATAGTGCTAAACTGTTTTTAGGAGATTTAGAGAAAATATAATGGGAGGGTCTTAACCCACTGAGAACATAGAATGCAAGAAGCTGGAGAAGAGAATACTATAAGAGGTTCTTTAACTACCATTTTCTTAGAAGTTAATAGGAATCCAAAGCAAGAGAGCATGTGAGTGTACTTGAGAATAGGCATATAGAGAACAGGAACTTGGGGTACAAGCTAGAGGAATGGCCATTAGGCTGGAGTACTGGAATATGGATCCTGATATGGAATATACTAGATCACCAGAGATAAATGAGAAGACGACTGAGGGCAGTCATTTATAGTGAGGGGGAGATATCATGCTGGACAGCTATTTAGGCAATAAAAGTGACATTTTTTACCATAATAACAAGAATAACTAGCTTGAGAGACAAGTTTGGCCCCCCAGAGATATTATTAGATGCCCAGTCATAGACTCGAGCATACCACTTGAGTAGCAGAGTAGTGGCTATGACCACCACTACAGAAACCTCATAGAGATTGTCCAGAGAATTTCATAGCAGATCTATAATAGAACTCCCCTCTAAAGTGCTCTCGAGAGTGGAAAGGACCTTAGAAGATGTTCTCTAACAGAGTGATATCATATCTCAGCAGCAGTCACTTATTTATAACATCTAGGTTACCATCAGAGCAGGGCCATCATCGCTGATGGCTAATTATAGCAAGAACTAGCAAGACAAGTCCTCTCGAGAACTGCATCGCAAACCTAACAGAAGAAGACTAAGACTCGAAGATGTGATGAAGTATAGAGGAGTAGTAGAAGGACTAGAGAGGTCAGATAGAGAGATAGAAGAAGAGGTATTTGATGAAGATAATGTGCTCGAGAGCAAAACGACTCGAGATTGCTGCCTCTCTCTATGGCCCATCAAAAGGCTTGAGAGCCATATATTGTTTAAAGAAGCACCCCAGGAGTAGGATTAGAGGAGTGGGAAGTGGTAGCCAAGTGATCAGGAGAGGTGCCATCCCATCATTTCTCTCTTACTATCTTTGGGAATTTGGAAGTTTTCTTTGTTTCTTTTCTTTTGTTGTATTATTGCTTTGTAATCCTAATAAAATACTCTAGGGCATAGAAGGGACAAAAATACTCTTCCCCCTATTATCTCTCTCTTTGTTGCTTTAGAGCTGAAAGGCTATTTGAGTGATTTGAGGATTTCTTTTGTGTCTGCTTTATGAAAACCCTATAAAACTTCTCTCAAAGGGAGACTCAAGCCTCAACAGACCTGGGCATTCACTTATGCTAGGAACTAACTACTCGCTATGTGTCATTGGAGTCAGCTTCCAGTTGTATGGTCAGCTGAAGAAGAGCCCACACGATGGCACGAGAGTTCTAGGTAGTTCTACTGTATCAATGGCAAGCTAGGCTACTAGACTAGGTAAGGGCAATAGTGTCATAGCACGAGATGAACACGTGCCTTAGGGATCTTATTACAGTAAGAGTTCGCTTGAGTGAATACTAAAAACAGTTCTTTTCTTCTTAGGTTTCTATTGAATATGTTTTGGTTATTTCTGGACTTTTACCTTCAGTAAGCTCTTTATTATTTGATTTATCTCCCCAGTACCTACTTGTTTAGTGCACAATTGTGAAGCAGCTTGGAGATTTCGCCTCTCTGACCTCGCTTTTACCTTTGTTTTGTGACCAAACCTTTTTGATCCCTATCAGTGGTAGTGGAGAAGAGAAAACGGTCTCAAGCTCAGGCTCAGATACCTTTACAGGAGAGGGTATTGGAGAGCACTTTTGGCAAAGACAACATTTATGAGGTGGTAAAGCTACACATATGGCAATGGGTCGGTGACGCTGTTTGTGAGTAGAGGAAGCTAGACTGAGAAAGGGCCAAATAGTGGTATCAGCAGATAATAGAGAACCTAGAACAAAGACAAAAGATAAGAAGTTGAGCAAAAGACATGAAGTGAGAAACTCACCAGAAGTTGGACTGTAGACCAAAGGCGATATCAGAGGTTAAATGGAGGCATCGGAGACAGACACTGCTGGAACGTTCCTTTGCAAGGACAATAGAAGTTTCTTGGATAGAAGAAGAGACAGGAATAATATGAGGAACAGTAGAAATGGGAGAGAAATTGATAGTAGGAGGTGGAGTAATTATAAGAGAGGATGAGGTAATTTGTGGTATAGTAAGGGAAGATATAGGATTAGCACTGGAACCAGCAGCCAATGCAAAGAAAATTTGAGAGAGTTAAGTAACAGTGAAAGGCTAAAATGACATCCCAGCAAGTAGTTACTGAACTTGTGCTAATAACTCAGACATTTTTTGTTTTGCAGACCAAGTGACAAGACCTGTTGATATATGCAAAAGAAAAGTTAGCCTGAGCACAAGCTAGGATAATAAGGTAATGAGTGCAAAGGAAGATAGTAACCTAGGGTAGCAGAGTGATTAGTCATGCTTACTAAGCAGGTCATAGTTGGTATAACACTCACCTCAAGATAAACACCAGAGGAAAAATGTCCCAAAGATGTTCAGGCAGACAGATGGGGATAGGTCGTAACTGGATAAATGTTATGTCTAGAAGTAGCTCCAGAAAAGATTATATAGCCAGAGGACTTGAGATCTGAGATATGGAGAATAGACAAAGACAGGATGGATCTGGAACCATATAACTAGCCTTAAGAAGATGACTGAGGGCAGTCATTTGTAGTAGAGAGAAGATATTATGCTATTAGAGAATTTTCTGTAGAAAAGTAGCATGGGATAAAAATTATAACCCTGGATTTCACTATTGGAACCTACTCTAGAGACCTCCTACAAGCCCCAGACATAATCTAGACCCAAGGCTGGGTACTTCTATTAGGTAGTGGCCAAGCTGTCACATGCCAGAAAAGCATATATCTCGGGAGGTAAGACTGATAAGCTAGTATCAGGTTTCTCAGATACAGACTATTAATATTGAAACTCTAGAAGTTAGAGGCTCAGGGATATCCTTGGAATGTGAGATAATTTCAATCTAGAGCGGACTTAGACTAATATAACACCAAGACAGCAGATCAAAAGTCTATCAGTGACTAGTGATCCCATTACTGCTAGACCCAGTCAAGAAATGGACACACTGCCAGATGACAATCGTATTGCAGATGCTCGAACACACTGTCATGTGTTTCTAGACTGTATTCAGAGTAGAAGAAAGCCAGTTCGGGGTTCAGAAAACGATGGGCAAGAGTGAAGTATGGAGGTGGAGCAGAATTATATGGTCATGTCTGGGAGGTATGGAGGACAGGAAGATAATGGCTGTCATGGCCGCATGGTGGTGTTATAGAGAGGAGACGTGAGAAAGAGTGGTAGAATAGATAATTTCCTTTTCTATTTCTTTTTAATTGAGTCTCAAACATTTGTAATATTCTAATATATTTGTCACAAACTTCATTTAGCCATATCTCCATCGATTCTTCAATGATTCTCACAGTCTTAAAGGCTACAAAAAGCCCTCAAAAAGACCTTTAGTCCTTATATATATGATTATGATAGTCTGTACACTAGGACAGATCATCACATGCTACTACCTATTGTTCTACATATGGTAGTGCCTTTGTACTTAAAATAGTGATAACTTAACCATATGGAGACTGTCCTTTGTTCTAAGAAAAGGACAGATAACTATCTATGGGTAATTAATGAAGTTCATGTGCAAACATTGAGACCTTCATATCTCCACTAATATTAATTACCTTGAGGTCATTCTAAGCTCATTCTGAGCATTATAAAGAAGGCTTCTGCTGAGCCTAGAACCAAAGCATTGATTATGGCAGTTTCCGAGATATTAGTGATTTAATAAATGGTAACATAGTAGTTACCAGTTTATCTGCTTAATATCTCAGCCAATATTGATCACCTCGAGACGTGACTAGCATCGATCACATAGTCTGAGGATTAGACCTCAGACTTAACAACATCTTTTGTCACTTGTCTAACTTTGCATTTTTGAACTCTTTAAAGTATCAAAGTACCCATCACAAATAGTAAGTGACCATTTGTGATAGTTCTCTATGACTCTACCACATAGACTGCTTCCTTTATTAACATTTCCTTTATTATACTATAGCTCAGTCAGTGCCTCATTGTTGGGGCATGTTCTTTACTTAACAGACCTCATGTCTGCTGTGTACTTTTCTCATTCCTATCTCATGGTACATAGGTATATATAGTAGTAGATACTCACCTATATTCCCTACACTTTACCAATTGTATCATTCCCTTTCTTCCTTTACTCTGAACTTGTTCTCAAGTCTTTATCAAGTGTTGCAACCTTGTCAGCAACTGACACTTAGCCCTAAGGTCAGAGTACTCCAGGGTTAGAAGAGAACTCGATGGAGTTCTTGATCAATTATATTATTCTATATATACAGATTGTCCTATTTGGTTACATTTACTTTACAAGTCCATCTCTTCACTAGTTCAACTCCAGCTTATGTTGCTTTTCTGAGTTATGGTGACTCATAACAAACCTGAGTTACTCCTTAAGGTTGTAACACTTTTCTCC
>Ga0153983_1000377_pt1 | contig 11767 bp, 8 predicted proteins | sample TSGA067MetaG_FD_104693 | JGI IMG/M metagenome (GOLD analysis project Ga0153983, IMG submission 104693) | Attine ant fungus gardens microbial communities from Georgia, USA - TSGA067 MetaG | ecosystem: Host-associated > Fungi > Mycelium > Unclassified | place: USA: Georgia, Alexander Wildlife... | reverse complement strand
TTGTATCACACCCATAAGGTTTGGTGTGGGGGTGTGGATGAGGGCTTGATTGAGTGTGGTAAGGCCCATGAGTGGTTTACTGACTATTCTACTAGTGAGCTTGTTATGGTGTGTAAAGGTGGATACCTTAGGGATACCATACAGATAGGATCTAGATTGAACTTCTATTATTCCTTCTATACTTAGATTCCAAATAAGCTGCATATTCACTTTTTAATTTCTTTCTGATACCCCCACTTCCTACTTCTCCTCATGAACCCCTTAGCATGCAATTGAGAACTGTCACCACCTTTTCTACTTGCTTGTTACAGTAAACATCTCTTTTGCCTCTTTCAGCGCACACATTGAACTTCTGCCTTACTTAATCAATGCTTAGGTCATCAGCTCCACCTCTCCAAGCTGCTCCAAAGTACTTAAGCATCATCATTACTTTATAGTTAGTTAGTTTTATTCTTTCTTAGAAAGACTCATCTCTTGTCCTTACTTCATCTATTCTCAATTTTATTCATTGAAATACTACAAGAGGAGAGTGTAGGAGAAGGCACAACCTTTAGTTGAGGCCATCCCCAAAAGACAAAATCCAGAAGTCATTCCTGACACTATGAGTAATTAATTAAGTCTATGTGCAAATGTTGAGAACTTCATATCTCCACAAATATTAATCATCTTGGCATTGTTTTAGGCTTATTCTGAGAGGTATGAGGAGGGCTTTTCTTGATGCCTAGAAGCAAAGCGTCAATTGTAGCAGTTCCCAAGAATATTGGCAATTTAATAGTGGTACTATAGCAGTTACCTACTGATTTGCTCAATAGCTCAGCCAATATTAATTGCCTCGAGACATCATTAATTTTGATCAAAAGGTCTTCTTAAGGGCTTTCCAGCACCATTAAGATCATGAGAATCATCAAAGAATTGATGGAGATATGGCCAAATGAAGTTGGTAACACATATAGTCTAGTAAGGACACTGTAAGGGGACACCTCCATTCCTACCCCTGAACGGCATGACAACCCTCTGGAGCTACCTTAGCCTGTTTACTAGTGATACTTAAACATCCTAGTTTAGCTCCGATCCTGCTGACCCTGACATTAGAGGATGTATATAATGTAGAGTATCCCTCCAGGAGCCTCATTCTAATCTCTGAGGATTCTCCTGGAGGTAAGTTGTATCCTAACTGCAGACTGTAATATTACTGAGGATTCTCCTGGAGTCTTGTGCCCAGTTGCCCTTACAGACACTACATATATATAGATCAAACTGATTATCTACAAAAGGTACTACAGTGTTTTTGCATGGAGAATATGAAACCTATACTAACTTCTCTCCTAACTGGCTACTACCCTACAAAAACCTCAGGTCTTATTGACACAGCACTTCAGAACTGCTTCCAAAAAATTATTAGCTCTCTACTATACTTTATACTAGGAACACAACCCAATATTACTTTTTTTTGTCACCTAACTAGCCCATCATACTGCTAACCCTTCCCAAAATCATCTCAACAGAGCATATTACATATGTTGCTACCTAGTTGGTACCCAAAACTATGCTCTAGTCTATAAGGGTAACTCTAAACTTGGAGTATATACCTGTACCAACTCTGATTGGGCATCAAATTCAGACAATCACAAGTCACAAATAGGTTATTATGTCATGATTACAGGGGAAGTTTTAGCTAGGTATTGTTAGGGGTCGATTCTAGCACTAAGGCGAAGACCTCTTAAGCTAATGGGTAGATCCTGAAGCTAAGGTGATATTCAACTAAGGTATATCTACAACAGAAGACTAGTATTTATACTACTAGATCATCAAGGCACTGTTCTCATGGTACCTGACAGATATTCACACATTGTCCAATAATAGATTTAGAGGATTCACACAAGATGTCAACGGAGAGAAGGGAAGGAGGCAGTGGGAATGCGATCAGAGAGATGGCGGCTCTTAGGTGGGAACCTACTCACATCACTAAGCATAGCTCTAGGGTAGTCCCCTTACAGGTATCTAAGACACAAAGGACTGTTGCTCTGTCTTCTACTGAGGCAGAATATATAGCCCTCTCAGATTGCAGTGACCAATGTATTTGGATTTATTCTATTCTCCTTGAACTTGGCTTTATACAGATCAGTACTGACAATTAGGGCTCTATTTTTATGGCCAGCAACTTTATTACCAAATCTCAAAATAAGTGCATTGACATTAGATATTACACTATCTGTGATTCCATGACTCAAGGGAAAGTATTTCTCTTTTACATAGAGGGTAGTGAAAATCTAGCTGTCACAAACTTCATTCAGCCATATCTCCATCAATTCTTCAATGATTTCTACAGTCTTAATGATGCCAAAAAGCCCTTAAGAAGACCTTTTGGTTGATACCAGTCATGTCTCAAGGCAATTAATATTGGTCAAGATATCAAGCAAATCAATAGGTAACTACCATGGTACTGTTCATTAAATCACTGATATCTCAGAAACCACCATTATTGATGTTTTGTTTCTAAGCTCAAAAGAAGCCCTCTTCATACTGCTCAGAATGAGTCCAAAATAATGCCAAGGCAATTAATATTACTGGAGATATGAAGTCCTCAATGTTGTGTACATAGACTTAACTAATTACCCATAGATACTCATCTGCCTTTTATTAGAACAAAAAACAGCCTCTATATGGTTAATTTATTGCATTCTTGAACACAAAGGCACTACCATATGTAGAACAATAGGTAGTAGCATATAATGATCTATACTAGTGCACAGACCATTACAATTCTGTATTTAAGGACTCATAGTCTGAGGATTAGACCTCAAACTTAACAACTGCTTTTGTCACCATCTTAAATTTGCATTTTTTGAACTTCTCAAGTATCAAACCACCAATCACAAATAAGTAAGTGACCTTTTGTGATACCAGCTGACATGTTCACCAAAAATTTGGGCCAGCAAAAATTTGTCAAATTCTGAGAACAATTGGGGCTAATATTCCAGTGACTACTGGTCAGAGCATGATTATGCTTGCATGCACAAAATGTGCACTGAGTGAGAGAGAGTGTAAATAGAATAATAATTATAACATATTCAAATTAGTCATCTTGGATATACTTGATCTTTTATGCATATCATCATACTACCTTCTAGTTGAAGCTCCTTAAGTACTATTCATACTATGTGAGTGACTAGTGTGCTAAAGGTCACTATGTTGTGCTAGGTGCCTTCTCTTACAATCACTTACTAAGTTATGTATTTACTATAGCATCACTCATCTGTTTATCTGACCTTCTTTTTAGTCATCTATCCTTAGTCAGGAGATATAGTGGCATGATTGATCTCATGTTATGCAGGTGTTCTTCATAAGTCCAACATATATTCCACTTCTTTCATTGACATTCTCTTATATGTACAATAGCTCAGTCAGTGTCTTATTATTGGGATATGTTCTTTACTCAACAGACCTCATGTCTGCCATATACTCTCCTCATTCCTACCTTATGGCACATAGGTATATACAAGGTTTTTATCTAGGCCTTTGGCCTGGCTTGTTAAGTTTGTGTTGAAGTCAGTCTACTATGCTCCTTTTCTACAATAGTCTGTGGAATAGTAGATAGTGTTGTCTAGAAGATTGTTGTGCTCCCTTCCTCCAACAGTTTATGAGGTTAAAGTCAGTCTTCTTTTTATACATATTTTAACTCATTTCTTTATCTCTCAAATTACAGTAAAAATCAATCTCAAGTCCATTGTTACATATATATACAATCTAATGCTATTAAATACTTCTTTATATACTACATTGAGTGTTCTTCTGCTCTCTTGGCTCTGCTCTGGAAGAAGTACTGAATTAATTCCCACATGTTCTACTAACTGTCCTTGAGACTTGTTGATAGTTATAGCAAAGCTTAGCCTGACTGGAAACTAAAGTCTCTTGAGTGGTACAAGTAATGTCTCTGCATTAGGTAATGACCTGATCCTTGGAATCAACATAACCTTGTCTTTGAATCTCCTGTTCTTGTTAATTGGAGCACCTTTTTCCTTATATTCAACACTACTATTCTTGTCCCATTACACAGTCCTTCTTCTAGATCCAAGTTCTTTAATAATATAACTAGACAGCTAACCTTAAGACAAAGTAAAGCAAAAGGTAATCTACTAGCATTGAGTTGTTAAAGGAACTCTGCAGAATAAGCATGGTGCATTCTATCTTTCTCTGACACAGAGTTTACACTTCTCAGCATATGGACCTCTGCATTTGGTACTGGGTTGAACTGTTGGAGAATGGTCTCATTGATATCATATACCTCATCATTTCTAGGATAGAGAATAATACAATCTAAGAAGTACTGGTCATCTTGAGCTCTTGAGTTGTCAATTCCCAGATAAATCCCATTGATAAGAGCATTGAGATTAGCACAAACTATGGACTGAGGAACTTGTATCATTTCATTGTCATTCATAGCTGACCCAGTACCAATTTCCAACAACTACTAAGCATGTTGATTGTCAGCTTCAGAGTGACCCAAGTGCATATTATGTCTGAGATGTAAGAACTTGATATATCTCTATAAGTTTTCTCTGCAGAGAGATACTGCTACCACTTGTTAATGTGTTCCTTTAGGCACAACAGACAAAGTTTGATAAATACCACTGTGATTCCACCAAATGGATAATTATTCTAGATAATATGTCAATTCAAGAGCTATCAAGTGCAAGTGATGACTTACTTCAAGCAAGTCCCTTAGACATCAATTAACAGCATCAATATCATACTTGTGCTGTATAGGAACTTTAACCCAAATGATAACCCTAGTTTGTTGGAGAACAGGAAACATATAACCATTGTGTTTGAGTCCAGCCACAGAATCTTTATGAATAGAAAGAGGAATCTTGAAGTGTGAATGAGATATTCTTCCTCTATCTAACAAAAGAGTAGAAATTCCAGATAATGCCATATACAATGCTACTTGACCTCTTTTTCTAACCTCAGTAGCAATAGCATTACAGAGAAATGTCCCCCCATAACTACCAGCAGCATGATAAAGAAAAAATAACCTTAATTGTTGGTAATAGACTCTAGAATAGTATTAAAAGCAGTAGCTTGGTCAGGATTGAAGATTGCTCTTACATCCACCAAAATTGCCATTTCATTTACATCATATTATTCAGCCTGTAAGAGAGGATTGGATATTCTGTGACCCTACTCTTATTGTGGAAGAGACATTGGTAGAAAATCAGCAAGATTTCTTCCTATTCCCACTAATATCCTATTTATATCCCAAAGACTGTAATCATAAATATCATCCTCTGGTATCTCCTGTTGAGCTTGGTAGTAGCTCATATGATGTAGTTTGTGCTTGATATCATCATATAGTCTAACCTTAAATTGTTTTTAGAGAAGATAAGGCTTAGCTACTTTATCAGTTAATAAGATTACTGCTGACAGCCAACAACATGCCATTTCAGGCTGTATTGCATGTCATAACTTGGCAAACTGGCCAAGTAAATATTTATTTTATTTTATTTTATTTTTCTTTTAGTTTCTAAAGATCAGACATGCAAGATAGCTAGATAAATTAGGGCATATAGGACTTTACAAATAAAAGTAAATAGTGAAAGGTATATAAGTAGTATACAAGAATTAAACAAGGACTCTATCAAGTTCTCCTTGTCAACTCAGATAAGGAGAGTATATAAGACCTTAACTATAATGACTTAGATCCACTCCTTATCTAAGTTGATAAGAAGAACTCAATAAAGTTCCTATTAGATTCTTGAACTACCTATACACAATACTGACCCTAACCCTAGCTAGTATCCCATGTATCCTAATATGACTAAAAGAAAAGAAAAGAAAAATAAATATTGACTTAGCCATTTTACCAAGTTATAACACTATTTCTCTCTCAAGGTTTCTTGTTCTGAGGATTCTTCACAACTCATTGTATAGGTCCCTAATATTACCTATTTCATCATTGTCTTCTTCTATTGTCACACCAGACAGCCTTTTTAGGCAATAGAAGTGATATTTTTCACAATAATTAAACTATAAGCCAGCTTGAGAAATAAGTCTGACTTCCTAGAGATAACCAACCACTGGAAGTTCTGTCATGGACTTGTGTATACCACTCAAGTAGCAGAATAGTGGCTGCAACCACTACTATATAGACCTCATAAAACCTACCTAGAGCACTATATATCAGATTCATAACAGAACTCTCCTCTAGAATGCTCTCAAGAGCAGTAGAACCTTAGGAAGTATCACAAATGGTCACTTACTGATTTGTGATCTGATTATTTGATAATCAAAAGCAAAGTTTAGATAGTGACAAAAGATGTTGTTAAGTCTGAGGTCTAATCCTCAGACTATGAGTTCTTATATACAGAAAAATGATGGTCTGTGCACTAGGACAGATCATCACATGCTACTATCTATTGTTCCATATATGGTAGTGCCTTTGTACTGGAAATAGAGATAACTTAACCATATGGAGGCTGTCCTTTGTTCTAAGAAAAGGACAGATGACTATCTATGGATAATTAATAAAGTCTATGTACAAACATTGAGGTCTTCATATCTCCACTAATATTAATTGCCTCAGTGTTGTTTTAGGCTCATTCTGAGTGGTATAAAGAGGGCTTCTCTGATGTCTAAAAGCAAAGCTTAGATCATGATGGTTTCCAAGATATTGGCAATTTAATATGTGGTACCATGGTGGTTACCTACTGATTTGCTCAATATCTTGGCCAATATTGATTGCCTCAAGACATAACTAGTATTAATTAAAAGGTCTTCTCAAGGGCTTTTGGGAGCTGTTAATATCATGTGAATTGTCAAAGAATTGATGGAGATATGGCCAAATGAAGTTTGTAACAGATAGGAAGTTTACTTCCATAAGAATAGTGTTATATCTCAGTAGCCATTAACCCTTAGAAAGACTACAGTTACTGTCAGATCATAGCTATTGTTCCAGATAGTTAAATATAAATAAAACTAGAAAGATGAGCTCTCTTAAGGGGTGCATTGCAAACATAACAGAAGAAGACTAAGGCTTGAAGATGTGATGAGGTATAAAAGGAGTAGAAGAAGGACTAAAGGGATCAGGTAAAGAGGCAGAAGAGAGAATTGATAAAGACAATATGCTTGGGAGCAGATGGACTTGAGATCAACATCTCTCTTTACTGTTCATCAAGAGGCTTGAGAGATACATGCCACAAGAAGAACCCCAGGAGTAGACTTAGAGGAGTAGGGAGTTATAGCCACATGGTTGAATAGGATATGGCCTCATCATTTCTCTTTTGCTATTTTTGGAAATTTGGAAGTTTTCTTTATTTCATTTCTTTTGTTGTATCTGTGATTTGTAATCCTAATAAAATACTCTAGGGCACAGAAGAGAGGATATTACACTATTTGTTATGGATCTGGAATAGAACTATTAATATTATCAACCATAGAGTGATAATAAATAGTTGATTCAAGAGCTTATAGATAACAAGGACACAATGGAGAAAGATGATGAAATCAATGATAAAAGTTATAAATAACTTTATAAGAGTGATAGGACATTTGGGTTTCTAATAAAGACATTGGACTCATAGGAGAAATATTGGATAAACCTCAGACAATGACATAGGCATTGATAGCTTATTCATAGACTCTTTTCTAAAAGAGAATATTTGGACTCATTTATCTATAGATATTAACTCAACTAGTTACCTCTAGTCACTTGGACATTTCTTGGATAGTAACATCTATAACACTAGAGACTAGTATAAATAAAAGCCAGAAAAGACAAGAACAGCAAGTTCTCTCTTTTTGTGGTTCTTGTGTAAATATCCTTACTCTTGAAACCCCACATTCTCTTTAGTTCTTGGACTCTTGTGCAGAGTATGACATTAGTCTTGTACTTCTCACTTTCAATATAACTTCACTGAAAACCTTGACTAGACCCTTAGTAAAGGAACATAAAGATATCAAGTGTTGACATAGGCTCAAGGTTGAAACCTATATTTATCTTGTGGTCTAGAGTCTTAACATTATTACCCCATTATCCCTCTCTGTTGCTCTAGAGCTGAAAGGCTATTTGAGTGATTGAGTTCTTATTTCACTTTTTTTTTTATGTAAAAACCTTCCCTCAAAAGGATACTCGACCTTAAAAAAGGCTTGGACATTTACTCAACTAGGAGTTAATAGCTTGCTATGTATTTTCAGAGTAGGTTTTCAGCTGTATAGTTAGTTGAAGTAGAGCCTGCACAAGGGTATAGGAGTTCTAGGTAGTTCTGCTGTATTGACAGTGAGCCAGGCTACTAGACTAGACTAAGAAGGGTAGTGTTGCAGTGTGAGATGAATACATGTCTTTGAGATCTGGATTGGTGAGAGTTCTCTTGAGTAGATACTAAAAACATTTTTACTTTTTAGGTTTCTATTAAATATTCTTTATTATTCCCATTCATAAGCTCTCTATTATTTGAATCATCTCCCTAGTGCCTACTTGTTTGCACACAACTATGAAGCAGCTTGGAGATTCTGTCTCTCTGACCTGTCCTATTCACCCTTGTTAGATTTCAATCCCCATCATTATTCCCTCATTTGGAACTTAAGATCTTTAGTACTTAACAGTACCCAGTTCTCTACTCTGTACTTCTCCAGCTTGCTTTTTTTCCTATCTGTATACTTTCTTATCTCTTCCTAACTCTTTTTTAGTGCTGCTTCTGCTTTTTCATGCACTTCCTTTATTCTTGTTGCAAATTCTTCTGCTCTCTTAAATATTCCTTTCTTTCTTATCTTGAACCCTATGCATGGATCCCATCTATTGTTTGCCTTGAACAGTAACACTTTTGTACTTGTTTGCAACTTGTTATTATAGGCAAACTCTGCTATTGCCAACTAATCTGGCCATTGCTCCTAACAATGATTTATGAACATTCTTAAGTATTGCTTGAGTTCTTGGTTTATTCTCTCCATCTGTCTATTTGTTTGTGGGTAATAGGCTGTTAACAGTTTAGTGTCAATTCCTAGTATCTAATTCAACTCTTTCATCATCCTTGCTGCAAACTATACTTTCCTATCCATAATAATATTTTCTGGCAAACCATGTAATTTCTAGATATTATCTCAGAACAGTCTTGCCACTCCCTTTGCTGAAGTCTTTTCTATAGTAGGCACAAAGTGTACTATTTTTGTCATTATATCACATACTACTAATATTGCACTATATCCCTGTGCTAGTGGTAACTTTGTAATAAAGTCTGCTGTTATATGACTCCAGGGTTTTTCTAGTACTACATTAGGCATTAATTTTCCTGCTGGTACTTCTATGTGATTCTTATTCCTTTGACATGCATCACAAGACTCTACATACTTCTTGACTTCCTTTGTCACTTCTGGTTACCAAAAGTTCCTGGTAACCAATTCTGTCTATCACAAATGGTCACTTACTTAATTTGTGATTATTGAGGTTAGATTCAAAAAGTGCTTAGAAGTGAAGTTTAGACAGTAACAAGAGTAAGTTTGAGGTCTAATTCTCAGACTTGTCATGACTTGGCAAAGTGGCTAAGTTATTATTTATATTTCTTTTCTTTTCTTTTTCTTTTGGACTTACTACACAGGAGGGAGTGTGGGAAAGTGTCATGTCACAAGTGTTATGGTCACATGATAGGAAGTCACAGGGTGATGTCACATAATAGGTCATATGATGAATGTGGGAAAACAGTGCACAGACTATGTAGTAGTTGTATAAGTAGTATAGAAAATCTAACAGGAACTCTATTGAGTTCTTCTTGTCAACTCAGACTTGGAGGGTGATTAAGTTGTCTCAGGCTAAGTCGCTACAAGACTATGAATTCTTAAATACAGAATTGTGATAGTTTGTGCACTAGAACAGACTATCATATGCTACTACTTATTGTTCTACATATGATAGTGCCTTTGTACTTGAAATAGCAATAATGTTATATTCCAGAAATATGATAATTATATAATTTATTTCTCCTAATTATTCTCCTAATATTAATAATAGTAGGATAGCATAGTGGACTACTCTCCTCCTATTCCAGACTTCCTATAAGTACTGAGTAGTTACAATGTAATTCCTCAGTCTGTAAATTAACGTCATCTGGTCCTAATCTCATCTTGTCCACTCCAACTCCTTCACTCGACTCCTTAGGACCTCTGTCTCGACGACTTCCATCACTCCGAAATACGCGACCAACCTCACGACTGGAGACCGGGGCGCAACACATAAGTTGAAGCCAAGGTCATTCAACAAGTCGTTCTCCGCTCCGACGTCCTTGACAGTCCGCCGGAGCCTTCTTTCTATCATCGCTAAGTACATCCCTCCCGACATTGTACATTACTCCGGAACGGAGTGTGGTTTCTAGCTATTACTTATACCTTCCTCCTCTGGAATTCCGTCCTTGACAGAATTTACAGACTCATACCGGTTCCTGTCGTGTTTTAATCCTGATGTCTCGCCAGTCTGCAGCTCCCTCTTCAGGGAGTAATTCCATCCCCCTTGCTGACTGAACTATCGGTCGCTTCACTTCAGGCCTCCCAAGGAGGTCTAGACATCTCCAATCGGGGACTCCTTGCACTCCGGTGCGCCCCCGCTCATCCCCACCTCCGGTGGAACCTTTGGAATTCCACGGGGTGGACCCCACCACTATCCCTCATATCGACGACGACCCAGACTGGGTCGACGCTCCTATTCCTGTTCCTACTCCACCTGTTGCTGACCGTAATCCCATTAACAACCAGCTAGCCGAGGCTCTCTGACAGTTATTGGAAAACCTTAACAGAGGATCAGCACCAAAGCCCCACCAATCGAAGGCCCGTATTCCGGACACCTTCGACGGTTTTGACCCCCACAAGCTAAATCACTTCCTATTCCAATGCCAACTCTTTTTCCGTGCCAACCCTTTGCAGTTTTCCACCAATGAAGAGAAAATCAATTTTGTGATGACCTACCTCTCCGGTGTAGTGCAAGATTGGTTCGAAGTCGCATTACAACAGGAAGATCTCGGCTACGCACAACCCTGGCTTTTCACTTGGCACCTCTTTGTGGAAGAGCTCCGAGTACACTTCGGACTCTCGGACCCAGTAGGGGATGCTGCTAGTCTCATTGACAACCTCTGCATGAAGCCAGGAGATAAAATTTCCACTTATAATGTGGAATTCATACGGTACGCAGCACAGTTGAACTGGGGTGATACAGTTTTATGCCATCGCTTTTACCAGGGACTGCCAAATTGCCTCCAGGACCTGATAGCAAACCGGGAACAGGGAAAACCTACCTCATTCCATGCCATGTATCAACTGGCAATCACCTTCGACAATCACTACTGGGAACGAAATCGCGAACGAGACCGTTTCTGCAATATGGAAAAGAAGGCAACAGACAGTCACCACCGAAAACAGGGTAGAATGGCTCAGTTCTCCGCCTCCTCACAAAGCTCCGCTCCGTCTCGTCCCCAGTCATCCACAACTCCGCCACAAACTGCGCCATCTCGGAGTTCCCAAAAACCCTCCAGACGACCATCCTCCATCGTTAAATCACCATCTCTGTCCACTCCGCGTGTTGACCTCTCCAACAAACTAGGCAGAGACGGTAAATTGAACGGCAATGAGCGCAAGCACCGTATCGACAATAACCTCTGTCTATACTGCGGATCGAAGGACCACAAGGTAGATGGATGCCCTAGGAAACAACCAGTGAGGGCACGATTAACTACTCTGGAGGAACAAGAGACTCTGCTCTCCGAGAACCTCTTGGAAAACTAGAGTGCAG
>Ga0153983_1000375_pt1 | contig 11820 bp, 14 predicted proteins | sample TSGA067MetaG_FD_104693 | JGI IMG/M metagenome (GOLD analysis project Ga0153983, IMG submission 104693) | Attine ant fungus gardens microbial communities from Georgia, USA - TSGA067 MetaG | ecosystem: Host-associated > Fungi > Mycelium > Unclassified | place: USA: Georgia, Alexander Wildlife... | reverse complement strand
TGTCAGAATTCCATACCATAGTCAATCAGCGCCACTAGTTGCTCGAAGGGCACACTCACAGAGGACTGATGAGTCTCAGTCGGACAGAGAGGAGTGAGTTTCGGCTGTCCAGATCTACAAAGAGATGAAAAACTCAATTGCCAGGTACAGAGAAGACAACCCACAAGTGGTGTTTCACTTTCGGCATGATAGTTTGTGGCAAGAGTCAATTTGATCACATGACCTGCCTGTGGTTCACAATTTCTGTCATCTTTGTATCCTGGGCGATTGAAGGCCACAGTGCTCAAGGTAGGGAGACGACTGCTATCACTTGTGTTTTCTGATTCCTAAGCGTTGATGTGATGCGGGTACAAAAACATTGGACCTCAATTGAAATGTGCTAGGCCATACAGGTGTGTCGTTAGAAAATTGCTAGGCATATTGATCGCTTTGGATCTGGGCAGGTGCCATTTGACAAAGTTTTGTACTTTCTCTCTCTGATGCCCCGTTTTCGCTCTAGGGGTACAAATGGAAGCCCACGGTAGAGTATACTCCCAAGACGGCAGAGCTTGGTGTCATGCGTGATAACACACAAGCCTTGTCCGCGCTGGTTCCCTGGCCATCGGGCTTTCAAATCACCAGAGGTTAACAATATTGCGAACTGTGTCTCTACTTTATTGATTTCTGGATTTTCGCAGTCCTGGTCAAATGAGTCAGATTCGCTTTTCTCAGTCCCTTCTGATTTTGTGTGTGTCTATTCTCTTCACCATTTTCGTATCCCTGCATGAAGCTCCTGAAGGATGCTGGAAACCTGCGACTGGCACAAAATATGCGCTGAAATCCGTATATGGAACCATTTTCGATGTAACGATTCTTTTTCGGCTCACTGCTTTCAGGTCGACCGACTTTGCTATTCGCTTTATCCTGGCCCCAGGAATATCCTGGATTGGATGTACAAGGTAGTCGGTATTACATATTCTTGTGCTGTACATCTTGGAGACACAGGAGCAGCGAGTGTTCCTCGCCATCAACGAAGCCGCTAATGATCTACGATAGTATGGTTTTCCATTACCTGGGAACTGTATTGGACCCGTTGGCGAAGAAACAGCCAAAATGGCAGAGTCCATATCCAATCTCATCTCGCATCAAACGTGAAATCATCCTCCTGAAGAAAATCGAGGATGGTAGCAAGAACCTCTGTCTGAGATCATCGATGGTAAGGGCATTGTGGAAGCCGAGTCTGCAAGGAAACTGAGCTGAGGGCACACCACAAGACGCTTGCCTCCAAAACATGGCTGTCGACGCTTAGGTATTTTGACTCAAAGTACTTTTAATCTCCCTCGATTTCTGATTCGTTCTTGAACAGGCCTCAGTCGCCGGGTAAAGAACTTTTAATCACCACAATTGTCTTTATCATTCGTGCCTAATAATTTTACCCAATAGGTCAGTTGTATGCTTCATGCCTATACATTCCTCTTCCCAAACTCAAGGCGATGTTCCACGATAGATCACGCAAGAGAATTTATTGGATTGATAGGGCTTGTAAACACCGTTACTACTATACCTGAAGGTCTGCCGTTCTTTGGGCTCTGGTCCCAGAGTCTGAGGTATGTATGATGACGTCTATTTTCTTACACATGAGCAGCTTCATCTACTCAGCTCTTTTTTATTCTTAGATCCCCTATCCATCGAATTAGTACTATGTGCAAAGCGCCGGCTTTACAGAAACTCGTCACCACTGCTATTGTCTCCAACAGGGCTCATCTGCCTCCACAGCCGTTTTGTTTTGACACATGAAAACTCAAACTGTCATCATAACTTCCCCTCCAATCTTGAGTGGGCAGCTCCGGACAGAAACTATCGTGTTTCCGCTAATTGATGTTGCATTCCGTTCCTTGTATCTTGAGGTCCGTCCATTGAGCTCGTTGGGCCATTTTTATTACCTCTACACTGAGACGGAGCTGGAAAACGCCAATGCTATGCCACCTATCAGTGAGTGTCGGATGCTCAAGTCCATCTGTCGGAATTACCTTCCTTCCTTTACGCCAACTCTTTGTCCATAGGTGCACTACTAGTCAAGAATCTGCTGTTCAATTATCCCTACATTCGCCGTCTCTTTCAGCAAATCATATCGGTTAGGGAAGTGATGTTGTTTAGTCGTCATCCTTTTAGCAGCCCCACTCGTACTAACAATGAATCCGTGTCATATGCTTCCATTCGGGAACTCGTGAGTTTAGGTATCTTTCTCGCGCTGTTATCCGAGCTAACTAGCTCCAGGAGCTTGAGGTAGAAGCAAGGCCATGTTTCTATGGTTGCCTGGAATGTCATATGAGGCCCAGGACTGAAGAATCAATATCTTGTTGTCCTGATACTTTGTATAAATTATCAACAGTGTGAAAACGATCGAGGAAGTACTAAAGTATCAACATTTACCAAATAATAACAATGATATAGAGTCTTCAAAAAAACAAAGAAGTACTTTTGGTCACGATTAGTGCCAATGAAACGCTGGCCACTCGTTGCACGATCAGTGGCAGTGACTTCTACAGTCCATGACCTTGTTCATTGCATCGTTCGATACAGTCGTGACCACCATTACTGTAAAATAGACAAAGAAAACACACAAAAATCTTCGAGGGAATCGCATCCGTTATTACTTAATTGGGCCTCTGTCTTTTTTTTAGAATCACTTTCATTTATGACCACGGCACGTCGTGAAATTTGATTCAAACAAGAAAAATCTGCTCCTGACACTCTGTTCTGGTGCACGTCATTTCATCGCCCTAATCAGTCTCACCATTACCGCAATCTTGTCACATTCTATGTGACTATCTCACGAAATGATGGTTCTTCTGAAGTAGTAGTTCTCCAATGTTATTTTGAGCCATTCAAACATATTCTTGTCACCGAGAAATAGATAAGAGACCTCAGAACCAGTATCTGAAGGAGTCAGAGCAAACCAGCATTGCATGTATGTTCCAGATTTCTAGCAAGAATGATGATGACGACGACGACAGATGATCAATTGCTATTGTGACATGTTGGAACAGAAGTGGACTCGATGAGAAGCCATGATTAAACATCCCTAATTCTTCTAGTCGAGTGCATTGTCTCTAGATAGATGAGCCTAGGAGTCACGAATCGTGATGTCTTTTAGTGATGGCTGATGAACAATATTGAGCCGAATTGGAAGGATGGCCGCAGAGTGACGTCATTGTTATGGATTAACATCGAGTTGTCCTGGAAACATCATTTGTCTCAGAGATTTCATATATAATTGGGAAGTTTACAAAGTAATGAAGTCTATTTGTCTTTCTTCCCCTGCGCGCAAGCATGTTGTTTACCAGGCAAAAAGCATCGATACTATTAGGGACAGCTCCTCGCCGAGATCGAGCTCGTCCATAGTCCGGCTTCTGAAAAGTCATTTGAGAGCGGGTGCTTGAATCTCAAAGCTGTGATCAGTCGTCTTGCGTCTCGAAGACAATAGTAATCAACATCATACCGTTCAGCATCCACTGATTGACATCCTGAACAACATTTTATGCAACTTGAGACTCCATGAACTTTCTTCTATTGATTCTATCTGATTTCATAGCGAACACTGAAGGATGTCAGTCACAGCAGAGCTCCTTCAATCATTGTGAGAATGGAGATGCGAGAACTTGTCCCTTGCAACTGCAATCAAGCTTCACCACAGCTGCGATGCGCTGATCTTTCTAAATGAAACTTGGTGTATACTGTGGGGGTAGCCTTTGGGCTACCTGCATAATAATTATGTAATTATCAATAGTAAAAGTGACACGACACAAAAATATACATACATTCTTACACCCTCAACTACTCAACCCTAAGACCACTTTCCCATCTGAACTTGATATCCTTCCCACAATACTAACAGATAGAATGCACAGGTATGTCTTCAAAACTTAAGAAGTACTGGACCAAACTAAGACCAGATAGAAACGACTGGTCTTAGGGCTTACACAATGAACACTTTATGTACAATACAAGTGTACAACTATTTACCTAAGAATGAACATGTTTCAGGTATTTCTGCATACATCTCTCATTCTGGAACATAATGAGACAAGAGAAAGAATTTAATATGAATAACAAGAATGAAGATGACGTTCAGAGAATGTCATTTGGAATGCTAGAAATGGAGGAGGAGTAATGACAAAAGGTAAAGAATAAACTTTGTCATATACATGACCAAATAGAAGATCAATGCCTGATAACACCAGTTAAAGAATTCACACCAAGCTGCATACAATCCCCTGTTCATCTCATTTCAATGGCTGATCAATACAAATTCACTCCAGAAACCTATATTTTTGACCTGATGAAATTGTCAGACAGCCATTATAGTCGAGGCATGCTGATTCTGGATCTATTGTTCTTGAAACATTTACTGAAGCCTTTTCAAGCTGCCATTGCTATGTTGATGGCATATGTTATTATCAATTCATCACTTCTTTTACTCATACCACCAACACTGTTGGTAGTGCCTGAGTTTAGTTCAGCGAATAAACCTTCACATTTTAGTTTTCAATAGTCTCACTGCAAATATGAATCCCAACAATACCTTGGCTAGGCTAGAAGATGATGCCTACAACATACAACGTGGACGTTTGACTTCTCACACCAGCACCAATGGACCCTGTAGCAACTCTCCCTTTCCAATGGACGATTCCTCCCCCCCTTCAGAAGTCGACTATGCTGAATGTGTTGCTGCCAACATGGACATAGAAATAACGGATCCCTCCCTTCCCTCAGCTGAAAATGCTACTTGTTTCTCTTTCTCCCTTCCAGCATCAAATCCATGTGTCCCCCTCGAGGAGGCACCTAATTCTGCAATCACCAGTAATATCAACATTTTCACAGAACCCTCTTCCCCCAAAGTCATCCCATACAGCGCTAACGTTCCAGCAGACCCCAGTCTATGGGATGGAAATTTCACAGTGACATCTTTGTTTGGCACCAACAAATTCCTCAACAGTGACATTAATAATATCACGTGTTCTCTAAAACACATGGCCTGTTTCCTAAGACAATGAAACATTAAAGACTGGGATGCTAACAGTATCAGGCAACTAGACCCCTTCGGCGAATCTGCATGGGACTTTGTATCAGCCATCTTCAAATCAGGATGGGATACTCTCACAACTGCTAACAAATCATCTATCAGGGACAACTTCACAAAGGAGTTTGGCAAAACTACTAAACTCTCACCAAGTGTAAATATTCATCATGGTGCTCACATAACTAAGGTACCCCCCCTATCCCACTCTGCCCTTCCAAGGAAATTTTGGAGAAATCAAAGGCCCATCAACAAAAAATCTCCACTAAAGAAAAATCCCCTCTGTCCTATGCTCAAATTGCATCAAATGTTACAAACACCCTCAAGATCAAGGAAGCCTTCCCAGCCCTACCAAACAAGAAAGTTCTCGAAATGCACAAGGCAGCTTTTGGTCAACATGCCAACAGAGCCAAGAAAGTCCAATTCACTACTAAAGGACCTTCTAGAAAACAGGCCATTATCCCAGTACACAACGATCTTGCAGAAAGCATCATGGGCAATGCCAGCACACACGTATTCTAAATCAATGCTCTACTGAAAAATGTCAAATCTTCAATGCACTCTGAATTCATCTGTCCCTGCTCTGGTGGAATCGCCATCGTTACCAACAATGTACCAAACCCCAGTGACCTTTCCATCATAGAAAAATATTTCAAGTCAGTTGAAGGCATTAACAGTAATGATATTCCTAGCCCCAGACTCCCACAGTCCAAATCATACTTGAAGATTACGGGCCTTCCCTACTTGTGAGCCGATGGCAACAAAATCACCAACGAAAATGTTACAGACTTCATGAAGCATATCGATTTTTTCGAAAACGTTCCCCTAGCCACTAAACCACGTATTATCAAAGCCTCACCCAAGTCAGACATGGCTATCATATGGTTTGATATATAGGACACTCAAAACGGTTCTAAAGCTAAATTATTAATTAACCATTCTTTCAACCTAGGTCATCATATCACCATAGTCAGGGCAACCAACATGAACCCTGGCGTCCTCCAGTGCCATAATTGCTGGAAATGGGACCATTCAACCTTTTCATGCAGAGCTCACAGTTCTTGATGCCAAAAGTGTAGTGGCCCACATAAACTCAAACATCACAGAGAACTAGCATGGTGTTGCAAAGCCAATCCCAAATCAAACCCCTCCAACTTGAAACTGCACAAGGCCTGCCTTGTCCTCATTCCTTCAAATACATCAATTGCAAAGGCGAACACATGGCTGACGACTACAAATGCCTCTTCTGGAGAAACTGATTCAACAGGGATTGGCATTCAAAAATAGCACATGAAGCCCAGGAAACCAAGGCCAACTCAATTTGCCTAGCCATAGGTGGTAAGAAACTATAATTAAGGAAACCCTAAAAATATTTTCACAGAACGTCAGAAAAAATAAAACTCTAATGAATACCATATTAGAAAACAGCAAAAACAACATGGATATTATCCTAGTTCAAGAACCACCCAAATCCCTCATTCGTCATGTCCCGAGTCACATTGACCCTACAGGAGATCCAATATATGGCACCCCTAACCACTCCGACTGGACCCTATTCATCAGACAGGACCCAGCTCAAGAAAATTATGCACGAGTTGCAACATATGTCAACAAAAAGCTGCTAAAAATGAGATTCACTCTCAGACTCGATATAATAAATCACTGAGATGTTAATGTCTAAGCCTTTCATTCAGGCCAACATATCAACTATGTCATAAACGTCTATTCCAATGACAACCAAAGCGTGCTACACTTCCTCAATCAAAACATCATCGACCTAAACAATGCTGTGGTCATGACAGGTGATTTCAACATAAGGGATAATGATTGGGACCCCAATTATCCTCATCATTCTGTTCATACCGAAGATCTACTCACTCTAGCCGAAAGCCTAGGTCTAGATCTCTCACCACCCATTAACCCAGGTCCAACAAGGTTTGCAGATAATCCGTGTGACACTAATTCTATCATAGACTTAGCTTTCATTAACCCTAACAACTCAGGATTCGGCCAACACTCCCTCTACCCTGAATTGTGCAGACCCTCAGACCATGTCCCCCTTATTATTGAAGTGAGTATCAATGAGACTAACATAGACAATTCCTTCTGGTCCATAAGCAAAGATAGCGAGAAAGAAAAGAACTTCATCAAGGCTATTACTGATAACACTCTCGCCCTTGATACCTTGAACATCACGTCCAAAGAAAACCTGAAAGCGATTGTCCAATGATTAGCAAGCATCTTCAACGAAGCATGGTACTCCCAAGCAAAAAAGAAATGCATAACAAAACAGTCTAAAGAATGGTGGAATCATGCATGTACTGAAAGTCTAAACAGGTATCGCAACACAGGCGATATTGAACATTGGCGAGAATTCAAGTCAAACACCCAAATAGCAAAGAGAGAATTCTTTGACAACAAAATCTACGAAATTGCCTCCTCAAATAAAAGACCATGGGACCTTATGAATTGGGTTAAGAAGAAAAATCTGCCGACTATAGAATCCATCCTATATGAAGGTCAATCATGCAACACCCTACCAGACCTGTGGCACGCCCTACACTCGTCTTACAATTCAGCTGAAAACAGACCCATAAATGCATCTTTCCTAAATGAAACCCCACAAGCCAATCAAATTCTATGGCCCCCCTTCTCGAAATAAGAACTCAAAGACACTATAGCTAAGTGCTCATCTTCGTTGACTCCTGGTCCAGACCATATTTCCTGGAGACACCTCAAATCATTAATCACAAACGACAGATGCTTACTAAAAATCGTTCAAATTGCTAACACGTGTATTGACTTAGAATTCTGGCTGTCTCACTTCAAATCGTCCAATACAGTGGTGATACCCAAACCAAACAAAAACAACTATAACTCCCCCAAATCGTTTTGACCAATCGTTCTACTCAATACTATGGGCAAACTCATCGAGAAAGCCATCAGCAATAGGCTTCAATTCCACTTGTCAGCCAATGGCTTTCTCGACTCTCATCAATTCAGGGGTATCCAGCAGTGATCCACAACAGATGCAGAAATATACCTCACTTATCTTATCAGGGCTGGCTGGCTCAGACAATGCCACACGAGTGTTCTCGCCTTTGATATTGCTTAATTCTTCCCTTCCCTCAACCACCAATTCCTCTCACTATGTCTAAAAAAAGCTGGCCTTAATACTAACATTGTTCGGTTTTTCAACAGTTATCACTCAAATCGTTCTACCTCATATTCATGAAACTCTTTCACGTCCCCTCCCTTTAATGTAAATGTTGGTGTTGGTCAAGGCTCCACCCTCTCCCCCATCCTATCAGCCTTATATCTAGCTCCAATTATAAAAACATTCAAAAAAAGAATGAAAAACCTCAATAAAGAAATTCCTACAGATATTCTTTCATTTGTTGACGACGAACTTTTGATTTCTCAGGAGAAGAGCTATTCCCTTTCTAACTCCTTTTTACTATGTAGTTACAACATCATATCAAAAATCCTTATCAATGCCAGCCTTGTTATGGAACACAACAAAACTGAAGTCTTTCACTTCATAAGAGCACGACACCCCCCCAACCCCTCCATTGACCTAACATCCATAGGGGGTCCCATCATCAATCCTAAACCCATCTGGAGATACCTAGGGTTCTTCTTTGACCAAAAACTTAACTTTCACTATCATACCCACTTCTATGCCACTAAATGCCTTTCCACTCTCAGTGCCATGAAAATGCTAGGCAACTCCTCACATGGCATACTCCCCATGCAAAAACGACTCCGATACAGGATGTGCATCTTACCCATTGCACTGTACGGATTCAACCTCTGGTTCTTCAAAGGTGCCCCAATCGTCAAAAACATCAATGAACTGAAAAAAATGCAACGAAAGGCAGCTCTTTGGATCACTGACGCTTTTCGAACATCTCCCTCTGACAGTATTGAAGCTATTGCAGGCCTCATACCAATCACTCTCCACATGTGCAAACTTAATGGCAGACACCACCTCAGATATGGCTCTATCCCATCTATGCATGCTATCAACTCACTCCTTGATTCACAACATGCGAAAAATCACCCTCCAAACTCACAGACAAGCAACGGTTTAACCTCAAAAGTCCTATCAAGGATGTCAATGAACGTCTCAATGGTGTCAGAGAATGTTTTAATCCACTATTTCTCCAGATTCAAGAGTAGTCGATCGTTTCCCTAGTAGATTTAGTTTTCACTCTCCTCCCTCTTCATCCAATGAAGATCTCTACCACCACCTACAAAACCTCAATCAGGCCTTCAGATCATCCCAAACAGCACCCCACAACATCACCATCATAGCAGACGGCGGCATCAAGAAATCACAAGTAGCCACTGTAGTCGCATACATCTGGTCAGAAAACTCCATCATCCAATGCTTACAAGCCAACTCAATAAACGTTACTTCAATAGAAGCTGAACTCATGGCTATATGCTTAGGCCTAATACCTGCCATGGAAGAGGAAAACGTCCACAACATCATTGTTATCACCGATTCTATTGCTGCAGCAAAGAAAGTCTTTGAATCCAAAACTGATCCCCTTCAAAACATGTTCATCCTAGTCACTTTGGCAATAGACTCCTTCTTCAGAAAAGATGGCAAAAACAAAATTCAATTTTGGTTCTGCCCCAGTAAGGCCAAGTGGCCCAAACATAAACTTGTAGACGATTAGGTCAAAGCTGATAACTGCGCTCCCGTCTTTCCCAGCAAAGAATCGCACCTATTCAACAAAAAGAAAAAATGCAATAAAATTCTCTCTGAATGGCAAGAATCCTTCATGTCAAATCCCAAAAGAGAACAACTCTTCCTCGACTTTGAAGACAAAAATCAAAAAGTGATCAAGCCAACATATGCTAAAGAGGGTTCATGGCTTCCTTCTATAGGCTTTACCAACTCACTTTGCACCCGTTTCACTCGCATGACTACAGGCCATGCTCCCATTGGGGAGTATAGACAAAGATTCCTCTCTCACCTCCCCATCAGCTGCCCATGCGGCAAAGCTGAAGTCCAAACACGAGAACATATTGTTATGGAGTGCAATATGTAAGGGGATATCTCTAGAGGTATGCTTATTGACATGAGTAGGTTCCTACCTAAGGACTGTCGTCCTGCCGATTGCATTCTCACTCTCTCCTGTCTTCCCTTCTGTGACATACTGTGTGATTCCTTTAAAAATATTATTGGACTTCGTGTGAATATCTGTCAGGTACCATGAGAATGGTGCCTTGACGATCTGGTAGTATAAATACTAGTCTTCTGTTGTAGATATACTTCAGTTGAATCTCACCTTAGCTTCTGGGACTATCCAATAAGCTTACTAGGCCTTTGCTTGTGTGTGAAGTACGCTCTAACACAATACACATGACCCATCCACACGACCATGCAATATCATCATAAACAGCTTTGTCCACTTCCTTGCAGACAACCCTAGCGCATTCAGCTTTGACAATGGTTGAGATATCATTGTGGCATGACTCCCCCGAGTAAAAGCACAGCATTTTCTCCTTTTATTTTCATCTTCCTTTTCCTTTCTTGTTACTTCTCCTTTTTTCTGTATTTAAGTAGGTACTTTGTACTTGCCATGGTCTGCCATTGCGTCCCGTGTAATAAATTGATGATTTAAAAAAAAATATTATTATCAATTTCATTCCACAATAGGTAAGACTTTCTATGTGTGAACAATGATTCCATATACCCCTTCTTTCCTAAGTTCAGTATCTTTACAGGCATGTTTGCATTTGACCATGAGATTCCAGTTGATTATTGCCACTTACATGTGGGTTTCACAATTGATATTCAATTTGTTGGAAGCAAATTGTCCTTTGGATGAAAGCATCTATGCCAGGCTAACGAAAGGCTTTACACACCACAGACCAGAATAATATAGGGATACTGGAGCAGATACCTTGCTTGAGGCTGGAAGAGCAACTTTTCTAAGTGAAGAAAGATACAAAGAAGAGGTATAACTTGCCCCATGATCAGCACATTGTAATGAGCACCAAGAATAGAACAGGATCAGATGAGATCAGATAGAGTGCATGCCAAGATGTGCAATATGATTTTGGAGTATGATGGGTTGATCGGATTGAAGCAAACAAAGCAAGTAGTTTTCACAACTGATAAGTGACAAACACCATGCATATATTGTGCAGCAGTCACAGGTAAAACCATTACAAGGATTAAGTGTGAATTATTTGATCTGGCAAAGCCTGATAAAAAATCTTTATACAAAAACCACAGCATGTTTTGAAGATGAAGATGAAGCATCTTGTATCTGGACAGACTGGAAGACCAGTCACGCCAGCATACAAAGGACAAGTATCACAGGCAATGCAATTGTCTTTACGTCCATGTCATTCTTCTTGTAATATGAGATATCATGGACAAGGCCTTCACGCAATGAGCATTGAAGCCATCGGCAAAAGAGCTAGGTCCAAAGGATGTCAGACGAGTCGGCAAACTGTTATACAAAGGCCAATGTGTTAGAAGGATGGAGAGCAGCAATTACAGTGGGAACAAATGATAGCCCACTTACCGGGTTATCCAACAGATAATAATAGACAGCCTGATGGGAAAGAGAGATCTCAAGAGAAGCAAAGAGGTTTGCGATGTGGCAGTTAAGATGAAGACGCACTGTGCTTAGGTAAGCATGACTTGTATATTAAACTATAGTAATACACAATATAATAATTAATTTAACACTCCCCCTCACTCAAAGTAGTAGTCATTGAGTGACAATATAAAT
>Ga0153983_1000374_pt1 | contig 11845 bp, 12 predicted proteins | sample TSGA067MetaG_FD_104693 | JGI IMG/M metagenome (GOLD analysis project Ga0153983, IMG submission 104693) | Attine ant fungus gardens microbial communities from Georgia, USA - TSGA067 MetaG | ecosystem: Host-associated > Fungi > Mycelium > Unclassified | place: USA: Georgia, Alexander Wildlife... | reverse complement strand
CAGCTTTTGCTGTTCCTCTTTCTCCGCATCAGACAAACCTTTCGTCTTTGACTTCCTGGCAAGGTCATTGATCCGTTTCAGCTTATTTTGATCCATACAGTTCTCCCTATAACAATTTTTCAATCAAATCAATTAGGTAAAATTCTTCTTTTGAATTCGCTGAAAAGAAAGTACCATGATTTCTTCCCTGTAAAATTTTATGTATGACATGAAAATCCTTTCCATTGGCAATTATTACATCTGCACCTGCACTGGTAGCAACATTAGCCGCAAATAATTTGGTGGACATTCCTCCTGAACCCAGGCTGCTTCCCGTGCTGTCTTTTCCCATGTGCATAAAATGTTCATCCAGGGTTTCTACCACATCGATAAACTTTGCTTTGGGATTAATATTTGGATCGTCTGTAAACAGCCCGTCAATATCGGACAGCAGGATTAAGAGATCTCCGCCTATCAAAGCCGTAACAATGGCTGATAAGGTGTCATTATCGCCAAACTCAATTTCAAATGTGGAAATGGTATCATTTTCATTTACAATAGGTATGGTTCCCATACGAAGTAATTCTTTAAAAGTGCTTTTGGCATTTTTGCGGTTAAGATTATCTACCATTGTGTTTTTTGTCATCAACACCTGTGCAGCCACCTGATTGTATTCTGCAAACAGCTTTTGATAAATCATCATAAGCCTTGCCTGTCCGATCGCTGCACAAGCTTGTTTTTTTGCCATATCGTTAAGTTTGTCGGGAAACCCCATAACATTTCTGCCAACTGCAATAGCTCCCGATGAAACCAACACCACGTCTTTTCCCTGATTGCGCAAATCGCTGATTTCCCGCACCAAAATTTCCAGTTTTGTAAGATTTAGCTGACCGGTCTTTTTATGTGTAAGGGAGGAAGAACCGATTTTAATTACGATTCTTTTTTTATCTTTTAGTCTGTCCCGTATATTCATTTCTTTTCTCCTGAAATTTTGCTTTTCCTTTATATATAGTACATCATTTTTTTATTTTCGTCCAGCACACGGAAGTTTAACTGGAATAGTTTTCTAAAAAGCTATATAATTCCTCCGTACTTTCAATGATTTTTCCTCCAAGAATTTCTTTCTGTAAGTCTTCTGAAAGATTTTCAACAGCTATATCTGTGTGCTCATAAACACTCTTACCGTCTTCCTGATAGACAACCACATATCCATCGGATTCTTTTAACATAAAAGAAGATTCACTTTCTTTCATCTGCCTGAACACAATATTGTCCGTGGAATAAGAAATCAGCTGGTACTGTTCCTGTATAAGTTCGTTCGTAACGGCATCATATACTTCAAATGTATAGAGCATATCTTTTTGCAGTGTATGTGCCAACGTATCCACCTTTTCTGTCTCCATATTCCGCACCGTTTCTCCAAGGCTTTCAATTTTTTCATAGATATCGGCAACCCGGTAACTCATATAAAAACCAACAATTAAAAATAGGGAAGTAAGCAAAATGCCGATACTATAGATAGCTTTCCGCATAGGAATTCACTCCTTTTTGTCTATAGTATCGACGAATTTACGGTATTTATACAATTATTCGGTAACCTGCGTATCGCCTCCTGTGATTTCAACTTGATCTGCACTGGTATCCTCTATGATACATACCCAGGTTTTTCCTGTATTCAACTTGATTTCATTGCCTGCCGCATCAAAATAATGGGTAACTCCCCACTCGGAGTCTTTTGTCCATGTAATATCAATGGCGGTTCCATTGGTAATATATTTCCCAGCGCCCCCGGACTGTGTATCAATATTCAAATAAGTGCTATCCTCATAAAACTGCCACTGGGAATATTGCATGATAATATTCTTATATGCCAATTGCTCATTTGTCAATTCATCGATTTGAGGACCGCCATATTGAAACCGGTAATATAATTCCTCTTCGGAATTGTATTCAAACCAGGGATTATTAACCATATAATGAGGGCTCACATAAGCAGCGGGTGTACCGTTTAACTCTATACTCTCTCCCGCTTCCGCAAATTGATAATGACCTTCGTAGTCAGCTGCATATTCCTGCGTATATCCATTCACCTCAACACCTTTTTGTAAACCTTCAAAACTGGTATACGCATTATGGGGAGCCTTGCGGTCGGTGGTGCGGTAGAAGACTTCTTCGCCATAACTGGTCATTCCGTTGATATTATTTACATTTTCGAGTTCCAGATAAGGAAGGGAATATGCCGCCTGCCCATAATGAACATAAAATGCATCAAATCCTAATGCATAAAATATAAAATAGTCACGGCAGCTGCGCACAGAGCCTATTTTGTCCAGATCGTCATAGTCCTCAAAAATCCCCATCAGTCTGGTGATACCTCCTTCTACCGGGGCCTCATAAACAACGCCTGCATTGGCGATCCCTGCCTGCGGAACAGCAACTTCAATATTATTCAGCGTAATGGCCATCGGACGTCTTCTTCCTATCTCTTCTGCCACCGGCTCTCCGGTCAGATAGCTTTTTACCATACCTTCTTCTAACCCTGCGGTATCCGGCTCTTCCGGCAGGATGACTGCTTCTTTCGTATCCTTTACTTCTTCTTTCTCTTTCTCATTGCCTCCAAAAAGAAGAACCCCGACTAATACACAAGCTAATAAGCAGATCGCTACACAAATCCATATTATTTTATTACGTTTCATTTTCCATCCTCCACTATCTTTCAATTTCCAGTTGTGTCAAAATTACTCTCTGCCGTTTTTCCATCACTGCAGCTTCTTCCGGCACCATATGATCATACCCTAACAAATGAAGCATACTGTGTGTTAAAAGAAAGGCAAACTCTCTGACCGGACTGTGACCATAAGAAGCCGCCTGTTCCAGCATACGGGGAATGGAGATCATGATATCTCCCAATACAATTTCTCCGGAGTCCGGATTTATGCAATTGATACCCATGCTTTCGATTATATCATATTCACAAGGATATGAAAACGGAATCATTGGAAAAGATAATACATCTGTTGGGCGGTCAATATCTCTGAATAATTTATTTTCCTTTTGTATTTTCGCATCCGTTGTCAGTAATACGTTGACTTCCGTTTCATAAGGAAATCCTTCCATCTGCAATACTGCCTGTATCACTTTGTCTGCTGTTTTACAGTAATCCGGCAGAAAGTCTTCTTGAAGTTCATTTTCGATCGTAATTGTCATATCACCGATTCCCTACCGTTTCTTTTTTTCCGGCTTGCTTTTATTTTCAAAAGCCTCATATGCCTGTACAATTTTTTGCACCAGCGGATGCCGTACCACATCCTTACTGGTTAAATAACTAAATGCAATCCCTTCCGTTTTCTTTAATACCTGCAGCGCCACATCCAACCCGGATTTTGCCCCTGCGGGAAGATCTTTTTGAGACAAATCACCTGTAACTATTACTTTTGACCCAAATCCGATGCGGGTTAAAAACATTTTCATCTGTGCCGGTGTTGTATTTTGTGCCTCATCCAGAATAATAAATGCGTTATCCAATGTCCTTCCCCGCATGTATGCCAGCGGAGCTACCTCAATGAGACCTCTCTCCATATTTTTTGCAAAGCTTTCAGATCCCATGATCTGATATAACGCATCATAGAGCGGCCGCAGATAAGGATCTACCTTACTTTGCAAATCTCCCGGTAAAAAGCCCAGCTTCTCTCCGGCCTCAATTGCAGGTCGCGTCAATATGATCCTTGCAACCTCATCATTCCGAAATGCGGTAACTGCCATCGCCATTGCCAGATATGTTTTTCCGGTTCCTGCAGGACCGAGACCAAAGACAATCATCTGGCTGCGTATCTGGTCTGTATATAGCTTCTGTCCCAGTGTTTTAGGCTTTATGGGACGTCCATCGATCGTATGACAAATGAAGTCTTTATCGATTTCCACTATTTCCTGTTCTTTATTTTCAAAAGACAGGGAGAGTGCATAATTGACTTGCTGCTCTGTAATGTTGTTCCCCCGCTTTGATAGTTCTGCCAGCTGCTCAAAAACACTTTCTGCCTTCTTTGCATTCGCTGCACTGCCTAATATCTTTAACTTGCCATCCCGTGATATGACAGTTACATTTAATACCTTTTCTATTTTTTTAATATGTTCATCAAACTGCCCAAACACATTTTTTTCATGTTCTGAAGGTACTTCTATGATGTTTTCAATAATATTGTTCATTCCTGTCAGTTGTCCTTTCCAATTTCCTGTGATACTATTTTACCACGATTATCGGAGATTGAAACCCCCTTTTTACTCTTCTGTTGATTCCGGCTCCGGAATCTTTGGCTGCTCCAGATTCGTCACAGGAACAGTTTTCCCGATTTTCTCAATTACTATTAATGTCCCTTTCGCAATACAAGAGGTATTGTTAATTTCAATCTCGACATTATTTTCATTGATTGTTACTTCTTTTTCTTGTAACCGGCTGATAAACTGATCCAATCTCTCTTCTGCCTTTGCGACTGCTTCGTTATTAGAATACACATACGTTTCCATATGATATTCATAGTCTGTTAACGTTCCATAGGTGATCGGCAGATAAAAATTTTCAGTTAATTTTACCCGGTTTGCAGCAGAAACACTATGATAGTTTTTAAAAGAAGATTTCCTTTTTGCAGACAGGTAATAATCCATAATCTGAAAAAAAACACTGGATTTCTTTTTTCCTGTATACTCTCGTTTTTCATACGTAAGGGGAAATTCGTGATAATACTGATAACTGGTTCTGATATAAACGTCTGCATCGGCAGAAACGTATTGATAACGAACTGCTTCTCCGTTATCGTCTGTGATATCCAGACGGCCAAGGACTAATATATCTCCTTTTTTACATTCTTCTCCCTGATTTTTCTGAGGTACGCCCTGTCTTGTAATCATCGATACGATCACACCCTCTTTATCAGCGACCAAATCAGAAGGTGTTTCGTCATTTACAGCTTCCTCCTCTTTGTATGTATCTGTATTTTCCTGTACGTGCAAAATCAAACGAGTTCCCTGAATTTTTACGGATACCCAGATAATATCAGGAAATTCTTTGCGGATGCTCACCGCAAGCTCGGAGCAGTCAATCGTACTTTTTCGTATTCCATGATGTATATCTATCTCTTCTAAATAAGTTACGATTGACTGCGTACTATTAGAAAGATTCCCATCCACATGAATATTCCAGATAAAAAGAGACATTCCATATAATACTGCTATGCATAATACGATACCAACAAAAAATGCCGTTCTCTTTTTGTTTTTGTAAAAAAAGAAGGGCAATCCGTATTTCCCCTGAATCTGAATCCTGGTACAGGTCTTTCTGCACAATGGTTTTAGCTGATAAAATCCTGAAACCGTGATATTCATTTCATAATAATTATCTATATGCTTCAGATTCCAGATCGGAATTTGATGATTTGCACACAGATTCAAAAAACGTTCCGGCATATTACTGATTAATCGAATATGTAAATAGCCTTTACAGTAATAAATCCATTGCCCCAAACAAAAAACCTCCATTAAGGTTAAGTTTCATAAAAAACATGCGCTATTTTCCCTTTGATTTTCATCTCATCATTGGTATAATATTCAATTTGGAGGTGCTTTCCTTCAACTTTTACCTTATTTGTTTTCGTTTGCACGATGATCCATCGTTCCTCGTATTCCAAAATACATTTGTAATTTTCTATATATAATTCTGCACTTCCAATCATCGTTATAATTGCATCTTTATATGCCAGATCTCTGGGAATCTGCAGGGAGTTCGCTATATTATGGGTGATTTTTGACGGCTTTTCTTTCACATCCTATGTAACTCCCGGTTTTATTTTCTAATATATGTTTTCTGAAAGAAAATAATACCAAACCATAAAATCTGATTCATCCCCAGCATATAATCCATACCTGATTTTTCTGCTAATTCTGTCACCACGATTCCATGACTCTCGACACAGGGGTGCATCCGGTTTAGGTATCTGCAGGGAGCTTCCGGATAGGTGCATTCTTCACAAATTTCACAGGACTCTGTAGATAAAGCATAGCATTCGACATCCTGTTTTTTGAGAAAAGAAAGAATCTGCTCCGTGATTTCTTCATGTTCTTTCCTTGTCTTTAGCAATGCATCAAAATTCGCAATATCCGCTACCTCTGCAACCGTAGAAAAGAAAAAACACTCTTCATACTCCATGCATCTGGCTTTACATTCTTCTATGGATCCAACCGCCGGCGGGCAGGCCCAGGTTGTCTGATAACGGTCACATTCCTGGCTGCATACACTCCTGATACGTTCTGAAATCGGAATCTGAGAAGGTTTCACAAATATATATTGATAAATAGGCAGCCTGGTAATAAATGTTTCTAAATCCTCACGTTTCATCGGTTCCCTTTCTATTTATGATATGGTTCTTTGTGGATAATACGATAGCATCGATATATCTGCTCTAATAAAATCATGCGCATCAATTGATGAGGAAAAGTTAGTCTGGAAAAACTGATCCTTTCGTCAGCCCGTGCAAGTACCTGCTGGCTTAGTCCCAGTGATCCCCCAATCAGAAATGTTATGTGACTGATTCCCTGCATCCCTAATATCTCTATTTTCTTTGAAAATTCTAAAGAATCGAGAGCCTTCCCATGAATATCCAATGCACAGACATAATCATCTGCTCCTATGAGCTTTGCGATTCGTTCTCCTTCCCGGTTTTTTATCTGTTCATTTACAGCATTACTGGTTTTGTCAGGTGTTTTTTCGTCAGCAATCTGAAGGATTTCCAGCTTACAGTAGCGGCTTAACCGTTTTGCATATTCTCCAATGCCTTCGCACAAATATTTTTCTTTAATTTTGCCAACTGCTATCACAGTAATTTTCATGCCTCTCTCCTCTGCGCACAGAAGTGTCATAGCCAGCATATAATTATGCCGGCTATGACAGCTTCTTTTTAATAAAAGATTTTATTTCTCAGATAAATATTTGTGGATTCCTCTTGCACCTGCTCTTCCGGCTCCCATCGCAAGGATAACCGTAGCCGCACCTGTTACCGCATCGCCGCCGGCATATACACCTTCCTTGGAGGTCTCCCCAAATTCTTCATCGGCAATAATGCACTTTCTTTTGTTGACATCCAAACCGATAGTTGTAGTGGAAATCAACGGATTCGGCGAAGTTCCCAGTGACATGATAACCGTATCCAATTCTAATTCAAATTCTGATCCCGGTATTTGGACAGGTCTTCTTCTTCCGGATTCATCCGGTTCTCCTAACTCCATTTTCACACATTTCATGCCTCTTACCCAGCCGTTTTCATCACCCAGAATCTCAACCGGGTTCGTCAGCAGATCCATGATAATCCCTTCTTGTTTTGCATGATGAACTTCTTCTACTCTGGCAGGAAGTTCCGCCTCGCTTCTTCGATAGACGATATGAACCTCTGCTCCTAATCTTTTTGCGGTTCTGGCAGCATCCATAGCAACATTTCCGCCGCCTACGACAGCGACCTTCTTTCCGGTAACAATCGGCGTATCATGATCCTCCAGATATGCTTTCATCAGATTGCTTCTTGTCAAATACTCATTTGCGGAAAAAACTCCGTTATAGATTTCTCCGGGAATTCCCATAAACATTGGAAGCCCGGCACCTGAGGCAATGAAAACTGCCTCAAATCCTTCTTTTTCCAGTAATTCATCAATGGTTGTAGATTTTCCGATAATTACATTGGTTTCAATCTTTACCCCCAGAGATTTTACATTTTCCACTTCAACTGCAACTACTTTTTCTTTCGGCAGACGAAACTCCGGGATTCCGTATACAAGCACTCCGCCCGGTTGATGCAAAGCTTCAAAAATAGTTACCTCATAACCCATCTTTGCCAAATCCCCTGCACAGGTAAGACCTGCCGGACCAGCCCCGATTACAGCCACTTTATGACCGTTGGCAGCTTTTGGAACTTCCGGCTTGATATTGTTTTTAATTGCCCAATCTGCTACAAACCGTTCCAGCTTGCCGATCGAAACCGGTTCTCCCTTTACACCACGGATGCACAATCCTTCACACTGGGTTTCCTGCGGACACACACGACCGCAAACAGCCGGCAGGGAACTGGCATCACCAATCACTTTGTAAGCTTCGGCAAAATTTCCCGCTTTCACCTCCTGGATAAATCCCGGAATATTAATGGCCACCGGACATCCGTTAATACACTTTGCATTTTTACAATTAATACAGCGAACCGATTCTTCCATTGCTTCTTTGTCATTGTAGCCATAACAAACCTCTTCAAAGTTTTCCGATCTTACTTGAGGATCCTGCTCTCTGACAGGTACTTTTTTTAATACGTCACCCATTACTGATCACCTCCGCATTGTCCGCATCCGCCATGATGCGTGTTCCCTTCCTGCAATCTTAGCAATGCACGCCCTTCTTCTGTTTTATACAATTGCTGTCGCTTCATCGCCAGATCAAAATCAACAAGATGACCATCAAATTCAGGTCCATCTACACAGGCAAATTTAATTTCACTTCCTACAACCACACGACAGGCTCCGCACATACCGGTTCCGTCTACCATAATCGGGTTCATACTGACAATTGTCGGAATATTAAGCTTTTTCGTAGTCAGGCAGCAAAATTTCATCATAATCATCGGACCAATCGCAATACAGACATCATATTGCTTCCCTTCTGCAACCAGATCTTCTATCACTTTTGTTACCATCCCATGACGCCCATATGTACCGTCATCTGTAGTAATATATAAGTTACCGGCGACTTTTTTCATCTGTTCTTCTAAAATAATTAAATCTTTTGTTTTTGCGCCTACAATCACATCCGCCTTCACACCACGCTCGTGCAACCACTTCACTTGCGGATATACAGGAGCAGTTCCTACTCCGCCGGCAACAAATAATAATTTCTTTTTCTTCAAATCTTCCATGTCTTCTGAAGTAAACTCGGATGGACATCCAAGAGGCCCGACAAAATCCTGAAAAGCATCGCCAGTTGTCATCCTGGCCATTTTTTCGGTAGATGCACCGACCGTCTGGAATACAATAGTAATCGTTCCCGCTTCTTTATCGTAATCACAGATTGTAAGCGGGATTCTTTCTCCAACCTCATCCATTTTCACAATAACAAACTGTCCGGGTTCACAATGCTTTGCAATTCTCGGAGCTTCCACCTGCATTAGAAATATATTCTCTGCAAGTTTCTCCGCTTTTTGTATCTTGTACATAAATTCCCTCCCAATACTTTAATCTATTTATTAGTATAAAATAAAACATGCTAAATAGCAACAGAATTTGTCAATACACTACGTAAGTTTCGCTTGCAGCATTGCTGGTTTTCCCTTCCTTGTCAACTACTATCACGGAAAAGATATGCTCTCCTTTTTCCATAGCAACAGAGCTGCTGTATTTTTTACTGGAAACAGTGGGAGATTCATCAAATGCATAATATGCGGTACAGTCATCAGGGACAGTCACGACAATCCTTTCCCCTTCCCGATATTCTCCTGACTTTGGCCAAACCTCAGGCATTTCCGGATCGTTTCGAATGATTGTATAGGTTTCACTTAAAACATCACTGGATATTCCCTTCTTATTCATGGCAATCGCCTTGATCGTTATCGTCCCTTCTCCGACTGCAATCGCATCTGTATAAACACTGCTTGAAGAAGTGGGAGTGCTTCCATTTGTGGTGTAATAGATACTATCACTATTCCTTTTTGGAGACAGTGCCAATAAGATTTTCTTCTTATAAGTGCCTGAATCCAAATTGATTTCAGGCACTTCGCATAGATAATCTGAAAATTCATTCAGAATATCTTCCTCTTCTGTTTGAGCCATTAAGTCTTTGATACTTTCTAACTGATCCGTATCTTCGTATAGTTGAATCAATTGTCCGTATGCCTTGATACTACCGGAATTATTTTTAACAGCTGCTTCTAATATGGGAATCGCAGTCCGGATATTTCCCTGTGCTGTAAATATTTTAGCAATCATTAAAGTAGCTTCTACGCCATCTGAATTTATCGATAATGCACGATCCGCATAATTTAACGCCTGTTCATAATTCTGATCTGAATATGCCGCCTCTGCCAAAGACATTTGGTAATCAAAGGAATTATATTTATAAATATTGACAGCAAGAACCATTACAAGCAGCAGCACAATTCCTCCTGCCAAAAAGCCTTTACATTTGATTTTTTTTCCACTGTGTTTTAGATGATCCGTATCGATCTTCATCTGGTGTTGATACATAAGAGTTTCAATTGTGGCGTATTCGGGAACCCATAAAATCTCTTCCCCGCATACCGGACAATACAAAGTTTTATCCTGTAAATGTGCCCCACATCCTGAACATTCCATATGTGACACCTCTTTCTAATTATTTCCGGAAATATATTGCTCAAACTCCTCTACTGACATCAATATTTTCCTTGGTTTCGTCCCTTCCTCCGGTCCTACGACACCGGCTTCACTTAACTGATCCATAATACGGGCCGCACGGTTAAATCCAATTTTAAACATCCGCTGCAGCATTCCTATGGAAGCTTTATCCTTTTCAATGATACACCTTCCTGCGTCTGCGAAATATGCATCACGCTCATCATCGGCTTTATCGTTTCCGGCCACCGGCTGAAGTTCGGAATTATTAATCTTTTCTTCTATCTCTGTACTATAAGTAACTGCGCTGTTTTGCTCCGTTAAAAACCGAACGACCTCCGCAACCTCCTGATCTGTTACCAATGCACCTTGCACCCGAGCCGGCTTTTGATACCACTGAGGATTGAAAAGCATATCTCCTTTACCCAATAATTTTTCCGCCCCATTCATATCCAATATAGTTCGGGAATCCACTCCCGAGGTTACGGCAAAAGCAATTCGGGAAGGCATATTTGCTTTTATCAGCCCGGTAATTACATTCACAGATGGCCGTTGCGTGGCAACAATCAGATGGATACCGGCAGCTCTGGCTAATTGCGCCAATCGGCAGATCGCATCTTCAACCTCCCCCGGAGCGACCATCATTAAATCGGCCAATTCATCTACGATAATGACAATCTGCGGCATTTTTTCCGGCTTGTCTTCTGCGGTTCCAATGATTTTTTCAACTTTTTTATTATATCCTTTTAAATCCCGAACATTGTATTCGGCAAACTTATTATAGCGTTCTGTCATCTCTGACACCGCCCAATTTAGTGCACCTGCTGCTTTTTTAGGATCCGTTACCACAGGTATAAGCAAATGAGAAATTCCGTTATAAACACTAAGCTCCACAACCTTGGGATCTATCATAATTAATTTTACCTCATCCGGTGTCGCTTTATACAGAATATTCATAATTAATGTATTAATACAGACAGACTTACCGGATCCTGTTGCTCCGGCAATGAGCAGATGCGGCATTTTCGCAATATCAGCGATAATTGGCTGCCCTGCTATATCCTTTCCAAGGGCAAAGGTAAGTTTTGACGGTGAATTGATAAAAGCTTTCGTTTGCAGTAAATCCCGCAGCATCACTGCAGTATTTTTACTGTTTGGCACTTCGATACCTACCGCTGCTTTTCCCGGTATCGGAGCTTCGATACGAATATCCGTAACTGCCAGATTTAATTTGATATCATCTGCAAGGCTTACAATTTTACTGACCTTTACCCCTTGTTCCGGCTGGAGTTCATATCGGGTAACTGTGGGGCCGCAGCTGACATTGCTGATGGTAACGTTTACTCCAAAATTATGCAGCGTATTTTCAAGTTTCATCGCCGTTTCCTTGAGCTGTCCCGAATTTGCTCCCGAAGAACCTCCGCCTTTCTTTAAAAGGGACAGCGATGGAAACTGATAATTCCCTTTTTCATGCTCTGTG
>Ga0153983_1000371_pt1 | contig 11893 bp, 17 predicted proteins | sample TSGA067MetaG_FD_104693 | JGI IMG/M metagenome (GOLD analysis project Ga0153983, IMG submission 104693) | Attine ant fungus gardens microbial communities from Georgia, USA - TSGA067 MetaG | ecosystem: Host-associated > Fungi > Mycelium > Unclassified | place: USA: Georgia, Alexander Wildlife... | reverse complement strand
TGCTTTTGCCTCCTCCTAGATTTCTTTCATTTTCTCAATGAACTTTTCTGCCCCCTAGTACTTTCCCTTCTTTCTACCCTTGAACCCCATCCTGGGATCTTGTCTGTAATTTGCTTTGAAGGGCGACGTTCGAGTACTCGAGTGCATTTTATTATTATATGCAAACTCTGCTATTCCCAACCATTCTGGCCACTGCTCCTGCCTATGGTTAACAAACATTCTTAAATACTGTTCTAGTTCTTGATTCACCCTCTCTATTTGTCTGTCTATTTGAGGGTAAAATACTATCAACAATTTACTTTTGATCCCCAACATCCTGTTCAGTTCTCGCATTAATCCTGCCACAAACTGGGGTTCTTTATCCAAAATAATGCTCTCTAGTAACCTATGCAGTTTCCACATGTTATCTCTAAACAATCTTGCCAATCCTTCTGCTAACGTTTTCTCTATAGTAGGTATGAAATGTACCATTTTAGTTAATCTATTGACTACTACTAAGATCAAGTTGTATCCCTGAGCTAACAGCAATTTAGTGATAAAATCTGCCAATATGTATGTCCAAGGTTTTTCTAGAATAGAATTAGGCATTAATTTGCTGGCTGGTTGCTCTGTGTGATTTTTGTTTCATTAGCAAGTGTTGCATTCTTTCACATACTGTTTCACTTCCTTTGTTACTTCTGGCCACTAGAAGTTTCTAGTAACCAATTCTACCATCTTCTACTATCCTCCATGGCCTCCAATTGGTATGTTGTGATGTAGTCTGATAATTTCTGCTCTCAATTTATTGTCTTTTGGCACATACACTTTTCTTTCTTTGTACATGATGCCATTGACTTCTCTTCACTCTTTATCTCTTAACATCTTTACCCTTGCTCTTCTCATTTCTTTTACTGCTTTTACCACTTTGTTGTCTTTTACTTTTGACTTCCTTACTTCTTCTAGTAGATCTACCCTGTCTACTATTATTTCTACTATCTCTGTTCTTCTTACTTCTAGTCACTCTGGTTTCACCAATGTCTGATCCTCATTGTCCTTTTCTACTCCAATTTCCTAGTCTGGTCTCCTGCTCAGACTGTTAGCCTTTCCTATCTTACTTTCCAGAACATGCTTTCATATAAAACTAAATCTAAATAGGTATAATATCCATCTTGCTTGTCTTTGATTCAATTTTTGCACCTTCATAAAGTATTCGAGATTCTTATGATTTGTCCAGATCTCGAACTTTTCTGTTACTCCTTCCAAGAAGTGCCTCTATGCTTCCAGGTATCTAATGACTGCTAACATTTTCTTGTCATGTATCTTGTAGTTTTGTTTTGTATTGCTAAGAGACTTGGAAATGAAAGTGACTGGTCTCCACTTTTTGTCTGAGCACTTTATTGACAGTACTCCTCTAGTAGTGTAATTTGATACATCAGCTTTTAGTCTGAATTCCTTATCTAAGTCCAGTGCTGCTAATACTAATTTCATTGTAAAAACTTGCTTTAGCTTGTCAAATGCCTTTTGCTGCTCTTTTCCCTACTACTATCTCTTGTCTTTTCTTGTCAGCACATTCATTGGTCTTGCTACTTGAGCAAAATCCTTAATAAACCTTCTGTAATAATTGGTAAGGCCTAAGAATTTTCTATATCTTTCATGTCTTTGGGTTGTGGCTAATCAAGTACCCCTTCTACTTTTTCTGCTTTCATCTTTATTCCATTAGGTCCAATGACGACCCCTAAGAACCCTATCTTTCTTGCCTTCTACACACATTTCTCTGGCTTGATGTACAAGTCATTTTCCTCTAGCCTCTTCAGTATTTCTTTCACAATTTTATTGTAGTCTTCCTCTGTTTCAGTTCCCATCTGTCAGTGAGCCAAATCCTGAGCTGGAATTAAGCCAACTGCTCTTTTATCAGTGTTTGACAAAGAGAACTCGATAGAGTCCCCATTAGATTTGCTATACTATATATACAATTATTGTCATAGCTATGTGTCTTGTCTTCCACAGTCCTCATGTCTATTAGCTGACTTCTTTGTCACATGCTGTGACTGTGACTCCATGTGACATGACCATTCTGTGACTTCTATTACACCTTTGTGACTCTGTGACAGTCATGTGATACTTTCCTATACTCTATCCTAGTAATAAAGAAAAGAAAAGAAAAGAAATATTAAATAATGACTTAGCCATTTTGCCAAGTCATGACAGGTGGAAGGAGTCCAAAGAAAGAAAAGGTCAAAAGGGTAGTAACCCTAGAGGAAGAGAAAATTGTCAGATAGGCAATAGATGATAAAGAGGACTGGGGAAGAGAAGAGAAAATTGAGGAGAACCACAGGAAAATTGAGAAAATAGTTCCAAAGAGGTTTTTGAAGTAAAGAAAGGTATTTGGGAAGGTAGAGTCAGAGAGGATGCTGACCAGGAAAACTTGGGATCATGCTATAGATCTCAAGGAGACATTCAAACTGTGAAAGAGAAGAATTTACCTATTATTGAGAAATAAAAAGAAAGAAGTCCAGAAGTTCATGGAAGATCAACTGAGGAAGGGGTATATTAGATCTTCAAAATCACCTCAAACATCACTGGTGTTCTTTGTAGGCAAAAAGGATGGCAGTAAGAGGATGATAATAGACTACTGTAACCTGAACAATTAAATAGTAAAGAATAACTACCCACTCCCATTAATTACAGAGTTAATCAACAACATGGGGAGTAAGAAAGTGTTCACTAAAATTGATCTTAGGTAGGGGTTCAACAATATGAGGATAAAAGAGAGAGATGAGTAGAAGGGAGCATTTACAACACACATAGGCTCCTTTGAGCCAACAGTAATGTTCTTTGAAATGATGAACTTGCTAGCTATATTCCAGGCAATGATGAACAAAATCTTAAAGGATTTAATAAACAAAGGAAAGGTCACAGCATTTGTAGATGATATATTAGTGGTATCATGACTTGGCAAAATAGCTAAGTTATTATATAATATTTCTTTTCTTTTCTTTTCTTTTCTTTTCTTTATTACTAGGGTGGAGCATGGGAAAGTATCACATGACTGTCACAGAATGGTCACATCATAGGTCACATCACATGGAGTCACAGTCACAGCATATAACAAAAAAGTCAGCTAATGGACATGAGGACTGTGGAAGACAAAATGCATAGCTATGACAGTAATTGTATATATAATGTAGCAAATCTAATGGGAACTCTATCAAGTTCTCTTTGTCAAACACTGATAAAAGAGTAGTTGGCTTAATTTTGGCTCAGGAGTTGGCTTACTGACACTGCCACACAGGAGTGGGCATCTTATCATTTTAACTTCCCTGTCTCCCAGTTTATTTCTGGATTATGTGCTGCCAACTACAGCATTCCCAGAATTACTTCTATTTTCCTTAGATCACATACATCTATTCTTATTTTCTTTATGTAGTCTTTGTAGTACACATTGCACTCTACTTGGTGTGTAATGGCCCTTCCACTATTATTTGTTCTATCTACGTTTCTGATGGCTATTGGCCTTTCTAGTTTCTACAGCTTAAACCCATGTTTTGTTGTTGTCCTCTTGTCTATGAACATCTCCATTGTGCCACTATCCAAGAGTGCTTTTACTATTATGCCTTCATATGTATCTATCTTTTCTATCCTAATATTTAACCACACTTCTCTCAGCATTTTGAAGATTCTCCTAATCTTCTTTTGACTATCCCTCTCCTTTGTTGTGCTTTCTGACTCTCCTGGTTTTGTGCCACCTTGCTGCACTTTTCTCTCTATGGGACACACCACTTTCCTCTTTTCTTTTTTCTAATATCCACACTATTTCTGCCTGTCCTTGATCACTGCCTGTCTTCTATTTTCTTTCACATGACATTCCTTCTCTCCACACCTTTTATACTGCATATACATCACTATCACTTCTTCCATGCACCATCCTAATTCTAATAGGTATACTCCCTTTGGCATCCTTTTGCCACAATACTCCTCCACTCTCTTTCTTAACTCTGCCTCTGAGCTCCTCCTCCACTCTTGCTGTACTTCTCGTGGCTTAGCTATGTGTGCCATCTCTTCCTCTGTTCTTCTCAACCTCTTTTCTCCTTCCTGTGCTTTTCTCTTTATAGGGTATGCTGGCTCCCTCTGTTAGTGTGCCTTTTGTGGCTTCGCTGTATGTGCCACCCTTCCCTTTTTCTCCCACAACAGACACTCCCTACATTTGTGCCCTTTCTCCTCACACTTAAAACATTTGACTACTACCAACTCCTACTTCCTAATTACTCTCTCCTCTACTCCACATTGCATTACTCTACACCTTAATGCTTCAAACTTATTTTGGGGAGCAACTATCCTCTTCTCTCCCTCCCTTTTATTTCTGCAATTATAGGCCAGGTGCTTGAACCCCTTGCAGTATTGACACAACTTCCCTCTCCTCCCTTCTAATTCTGCTCTTAGTTTAGCAAGGGCATGCTTTTTGTTGAGCATGTTGCTTATGAGAGATTTATATTGAGTTTGAGATATCATACTGACATCTCAAGGATACAGAGTTAATAGTGATCTTACTTAGTACTACGTCTGTTGGGGCACAAGATCTTCACCTAACCAGACATCTACTTCCTTACTGACTACTGCCCTAATACTATGGTTAGACTATCACACAATAGATGAGATCCCTAATCTAGACAGCTTCTTAAGAGATAACTGTCACTTCTCTATGTGTACCTAGTCACAATAGACTGCAACACAAGGTTTATACCAAGAAAAAGAAACAAGTACTCTATGTAAACACCACCTGATTATGAGGTTAGGTCTCAGTAATAATACCCAGACTTGGTGCTATACTTCTACCTACAATCTCTAACTGACTGCAAAGTCCCCTTAAGCCAAGGGCCTGGCTATGTATAGAGGTGGCTACTGATCACAAGGATCAGCAGCCGAGGGTTGATATGATAAGATAAGAGATTAAGCAAGGTCCAAGGCAAACGATGCTTGGATATAAATCAAGTTCTAGTATCAGTAAGCTAACTCCTAAGCCAGAATAAAGCCAACTGCTCTTTATCAACATTTGACAAAGAGAACTTGATAGAGTTCCTATTAGATTTTGTATACTATTTATATATGAAAAGTAACCCTAACCCTTTTCTTTTATCCTGTACTTCCCTATGAGTCACTTTCCTCTTGCACATCTATCAATAAGAAAATAAAATAAAATAAAATAAAATAAAAATAATAATCAAAAAAGAAATATAAATATTGACTTAGCTGTTTTTGCCAAGTTATGACAGTTCATCCATATTTCTACTGGATGTTTTGCTCCTTCTAGAAAATGCCTCTATTCCTCTAGTATACAAATAATGGCCAGCATCTCCTTATCATGGATCTGGTAGTTTCTCTCTACTGGTAACAAGGACTTGCTATAAAATATAACTGGATGCCATTTCTCATCTTCTGGTAGTTGCTGCAAGAGAACAGCTTCTGTGGCGAAGTCAGAGCTATCAGCTTCTATGCAGAAGGATTTTGTGTCTCAGGGTGACATAAGGACTAGGGCAGTGGTAACTGCAAGCTTGAGTGCTTCAAAGGCATCTTGTTCTTTGGTATTCCAGGTCCAAGGCCTTTTAGACTTTGTGAGATCAAATAGGGGGTAGGCTATTGCAGAGAAATCATGGATAAACCTCTAGTAGAAGTTAGCAAAGCCTAGAAAGGCTTGGACATCTGTTCAACTCTTAGGTGTGGGGGTTATCGATGGGCTATGATAGCTCTTAGTGATTACCCTAGATGGATGTTCAGAAAGAACTCGATGGAGTTCTTCATTAGATTGGGCTACTACTTATACTATTCTACAGTGGCTGTACAACTACTAGTCCATGATCACATGTCCTTCCAGAATGTTCTATGATCACCTGACCTGGTCACATGATCTGATTATCTAATCTCCTATGTTATTTATATCTCGATCCCATTGTATGACTTGAGATTATAGATCAGATGTTTAAATGCATGAAAAGTTAGTTCCTTTTTGGGGCTCTCATAACAGTGGACTACTCACAGACTCCTGATACTTTGACAGGATCTATGGATACTTCATTTTCAGAAATTATTAGTTCCAAGTATTTGATCCATGTTTTCTGGGATTTGTACTTCTCTGGGTAGAGAAATAGCTTGTGCTCTACAAGAATTTCTAATACTCTCCAGACTACTTGTGCATGTTCTTCTATTGTCTTTGTGAAGATAAGGATGTTGTCTAGGTACATGACTACAATGTCTTCTGCTATGAGATCTTGTAAGATATTATTCATTATGGTCTAGAAGATAGCTGGGCTATTAGTCATTCCAAAAAACATCACCAAGGGTTTAAAGAGTCCATGGTTGGTCTAAAAGGTGGCCTTCCACTTGTCTCCAGGTTTAATTCATATGTTGTTAAAATCCTAGCAGACGTTCAGTTTCGAGAAGTACTTAGCTTCCTTAAGTTGGGAGATAAGCTCAGATATAAGGAGAAGGGGATATTTGTTTTTGACCGTTACTGAGTTCAAAGTATGATAGTCCTATACTAAGTGGAGTGAGCCATCTTTCTTTTTGATGAAAAAGACTAGGGCTGCCATTGGTAACTTTGAGGAGCAGATATAACCAGTACATAAATTCTCTTCTTAGAAGATGTCTAGCTCTGATTGTTCTACTGGAGACAAGGGATACACTTTTAATGACTTGGTTTCTGACCTAGGGATCAGTTCTATTGTGTGGTCCCAATGGTGATATTCTAGGAGTACATCAAAACTATCCTTAGCAAAAATGGACTCAAAACCTTGGACATAGTTGGGTAGCTTAATCAGAGGATCCCAGGCTTCTATGCTGCACTGGGATCCCATAGTGAGATATTGGAAACTAGTAAGCATAGTTTGGATGTTAGCTACTATAGGCTCTAGAAGTACTCTTGTTACAAACAGACAATCTCCGAGTTCCTAGTCTCTTCTATCAGTGCCAGAGGGGGAGACTCTGTCTTTCTCATCATCTTATTTCTCTGAGAGTAAGAGAGAGAGTCTATGGTGATATGATGTGAGAGCATAGGTCTCTGTTCTCTTGTATCAGGTTTGTTCCTTCCATAGGGCTCAGCTGTCTTCACAGCATGGGGAATATTAGGTCATCTCTACTTTGCCAGTTTCCTAGTTGATCCTAGGGTTATGGTCCTTTAGCCAATTGTAGCCTAGGATCAAGTCTTGTTTTCCAAGGTTTGAAACAGCAAGGAGTATCCTTTCCAAATGAGAGTGGTATCATAGCAATACATCTATTATCTCTGAGACTTTACCTGCTTCATTGGAGGAACTATCCACATTAAAGACCAGGATGAGATGGGAGATAGCCCTAGTATTCAGCTTTTTTGCATAAACAAAATCTCAGTTGATAAAGCTACCTATGGCCCTACTGTCTAGGAAAGCCTTTACAAAGTGAAGTTTGTCTGTGTTCATAGTGCTTAGCTCTACAACAAGGTGTAAAGAGGTCCCGATAATAGGAATCAAAAGGTTTGATCATGAAACAAAGATAAAAGCAAGGTCAGAGAGATGAAATCTCCAAACTACTTCATAATTGTGTACTAAACAAGTAGGCACTGGGGAGATAAATCAAATAATAGAGAGCTTACTAAAGGTGAATGTCCAAAGAATAACCAAAACATATTTAATAGAAACCTAAGAAAGAAGAAATGTTTTTAGTATCCACTCGAGCAAACCCTCACCATAATAGAATCCCTAAGGCATGCATTCATCTCATGCCGTGACACTACTGCCCTTACCTAGTTTAGTAGCCTAGCTTACCATCAATACAGCAGTACTACCTAGAACTCCTGTGCTGTCATGTAGGCTCTACTTCAGCTAACTGTACAACTGGAAACCTACTCCAAAAACACATAGCAAGTGGTTAGCTCCTAGCATAAGTGAATACCCAAGTCTGATGAGGCTTAAGTCTCCCTGCAAGAGAAGTTTTATAGAGTTTTCATAAAGCAAACACAAAAGAAAACCTCAAATCACTCAAAAAGCCTTTCAGCTCTAGAACAACAGAGGAAGAAATAATAGGGGAAGAGCATTTTTTTCTCTTTTCTGTGTCCTAGAGTATTTTATTAGGATTACAAAGTAATGATACAACAAAAGAAAAGAAACAAAGTAAACTTCCAAATTCCCAAAGATAGTAATAAGATGGCATCTCTCCCAATCACTTGGCTACCACTCCCCACTCCTCTAATCCTATTCCTAGGGTTCTTCTCTAAACAATAGATGGCTCTTGAGCCTTTTGATGGGCTGTAGAGAGAGGTGGCAATCTTGAGTTGTCTTGCTCTCGAGCACATTATCTTCATCAAATATCTCTTCTTTTATCTCTCTATCTGATCTCTCTGCCTAACCTTACTAGTTCTTCTACTACTCCTTTATACCTCATCGCATCTTCAAGCCTTAGTCTTCTTCTGTTAGGTTTGTAATGCAGTTCTTGAGAGGACTTATCTTGCTAATTCTTACTATAATTGTCATAACTTGGCAAAATGGCTAAGTCATTATTTATATTTCTTTTGCTTTTCTTTTTATCTTGGATTTACTACACAGAAGGGAGTGTGGGAAAGTATCATGTCACAAGTGTCATAGTCACATGACAGGAAGTCACAGCATCACATCATATGACATCACATGATGGGTCACATGATAGGCATGGAAAAGTAGTGTATAGACTATGTAGCAGTTGTATAAGTAGTATAGAAAATCTAACAGGAACTCTATTGAGTTCTCTTTGTTAATTGCTGAACAAAGAGCAGTTGGCTTTATTTTGGCTTGGAGTTTAGCTTTCTTACACTAGAACTCAATTCACATCTGAGCACTGTCTGCCTTGGACCTTACTCAATCTCTTATTTCATCTAAATTAACCCTCAGCCACTGATTATCGCAATCGGTAGCTACCTCCATATATAGTCAGGCCCTTGGCTTAAGGGGACTTCACTGTCAGTTAGGGACAATGGGTGGAAGTGTAGTACCAAGCTTGGGTATTACTATTGAGACCTGACCTTGCAATCAAGTAGTGTTTAGTAGTTTACTTGTACTGCTTCCTAGTATAAATCTTGTGCTATGCTCTATTGTGAGTAGTATATGCAGAGGATTGATGGTTACTCCTAAGAGGCCATCTAGAGTAGGGATCTCCTCTGTGGAGTGATCATATAACTATATTACTAGGACAGTAGTAAGTAAGGCAGTAGGTGTCTGGTTGGATAAAGATCTTGTGCCCCAACAGATATAACATTAGTAAGATCAATCATTAAATCTGTACCCCTTGCAGAGACATAACACCATGTCTTTGCAACAATACAATTCACTGATGAGTAACTTGCTCAAAGAAAAATGCTCCCTCACCAAACTGAGAAAAGAACTTGAAGGGAGGAGAGGAAAGTTGTGTTTCAGTTATAAAGGGTTTGGGCACCTGGCCCATAACTCTAGAAATAAGAGAGAAGAAGAGAAGGGGACAGTCATTCCCCAAAATAAGTTCAAGGTGTTGAGAAGTAGGATAATGCAGTATAGAGTAGAAAGGAGGATGAGAAGGAAAGTAGGGGTAGTAGAGGTTGAGTGTTTTAAGTGTAGGAACAAGGGGCACAAATGCAAGGAGTGTCCATTGTGAGTGAGAAAGAAAAAGGCAGTGCGTGTGGCAAGGTCACAAAAGGCACAGCAAGAGGAGAAACCGGTGTGCCCTGTAAAGAGAAAAGCATAGGAAAAGGAGAGGAGGTTAAGGAGAGTAGAGAAGAGAGAGGCAGTACATGTGGCTAAGCCACAAGAAGTGCAGCAAGAAAAGTGGAGGAGGAGTTCAGTAGCAGAGTTAAGAAAGAGAGTGGGGGGTATTATGGTAAAGAGGTACCAGAAGAAGCATACCTACTGGAGTTAGGATGGTATACAAAAGAAGTGATAGTGACATATGTGCAGTACAAAAGGTATGGAGAGAAGAGGTGTTATGTGGAGAAAAATATGAGGCAAAGGATGATCAAGGATAGACAGAGATAGTGTGGATGTCAAAAGAAAGAGGAGAAGAAAGCGGCATACCCCACAGAGGGAAAAGCGCAGCAAAGCAGCACATGACAAAGAGAGTTGGAAAGTATAGCCAAAGAGGGGGATAGTCAAAGGGAGGTCAGAAGAACCTTCAAAATGCTAAGAGAAGTATGGATGAGTATTGGAGTAGAAAAGTTGGATACATATGAAGGCGTAACTGTAAAAGCACTCTTAGACAGTAGTGCCACTAGGATGTTCATAGACAAAAGGATGGCAGCTAGACATGGGTTCAAGCTGTAAAAATTAGAAAGACCAATAATGGTCAGAAATGTAGATGGAACAAATAATAGTAGAGAAACCATTACGTACCAAGTAGAGTGCAATGTGTATTACAAAGGCCATGTAGAAAGACTAAAAATGGATATGTGTAACTTAGGGAAGATAAAAGTAATTCTGGGAATACTATGGTTGGTAGCACACAACCCTGAGATAAATTAGAAAACCAGAGAAGTCAAGATAACAAGATGTCTACCCCTATGTGGCAGAAGGAGTCAAATAAAAGAAAAGGTCAAAAAAGTAGTAACCCTAGAGGAAGAAAGAATTGTCAAATAGGCAATAGATGACAAAGAAGATTGGGGAAAAGAGGAAGAGATGGAGGAGGACCACAGAAAAATTGAGAAAATGGTCTCAAAGAGGTTTTTGAAGTGGAAGAAAGTATTTGGAAGGTAGAGTTGGAAAGGATGCCAACTAGGAAAATTTGGGATCATACTATAGATCTCAAAGAGATGTTCAAACTGCAGAAAGAAAGGATTTATCTGTTATCTAAAATGGAAAGGAAAGAAGTTTAGAAATTCATGGAGGACTAGCTAAGAAAGGGATATATCAGACTATACAAATCCCCTCAAATATTACCAGTTTTCTTTGTAGGCAAAAAGGATGGGAGTAAGTGAATGGTGATGGACTACTACAATCTAAACAACCAAACAGTGAAAAACAACTACCCATTACTATTGATCACAGACCTAATTGACAATATAGAGAGTAAGAAAATATTCACTAAAATAGATCTGAGGTGAGGGTTCAATAATGTGAGGATAAAGGAAAGAGATGAGTAGAAAGGAGCATTTACAACGCATGTGGGCTCCTTTGAGCTAACAGTGATGTTCTTTGGGATGACAAACTCACCAGCTACATTCTAGGCAATGATGAATGAAATTCTAAGGGATTTGATCAACAAAGGAAAAGTCACAACATTTGTGGATGATGTACTAGTAGGGACAGAAACAGAGGAGAAACATAATGAGATTGTGAAAAAAATATTGAAGAGGTTGGAAGAAAATGACTTGTATATCAAGCCAGAAAAGTGTGTGTGGAAAGTATAGAAAATAGGGTTCTTAGGCATTGTTATAGGACCAAACAGGATAGAAATGGGAAAGGAAAAGGTGGATGGAGTGTTGAGTTGGCCAGAGCCAAAGAATGTAAAAGATGTCAGGAAATTTTTAGGCCTTGTAAATTACTACAGGAGGTTTATCAAAGATTTCGCTTGAATAGCTAGACTGATGAATATGCTCTATCACAAAAAGTCACTTACTAATTTGTAATGGGGGTTTTGATACTTGAATAGTTCAAAAAAGTGAAGTTTAGACAATGACAAAAGATGTTGTTAAGTCTGAGGTCTAATCCTCAGACTATGAGTTCTTATATATATAATTGTGATAGCCTGTGTACTAGGACAGATCATCACATGCTACTACCTATTGTTCTACATATGGTAGTGCCTTTGTGCTAGAAATAGTGATAACCTAACCATATGGAGGCTGTTCATTGTTCTAAGAAAAGGACAGATGACTATCTATGGGTAATTAATGAAGTCTATGTGCAAACATTGAGGCCTTCATATCTCCACTAATATTAATTGCCTTGAGGTT
>Ga0153983_1000370_pt1 | contig 11902 bp, 11 predicted proteins | sample TSGA067MetaG_FD_104693 | JGI IMG/M metagenome (GOLD analysis project Ga0153983, IMG submission 104693) | Attine ant fungus gardens microbial communities from Georgia, USA - TSGA067 MetaG | ecosystem: Host-associated > Fungi > Mycelium > Unclassified | place: USA: Georgia, Alexander Wildlife... | reverse complement strand
TGCGGGATCTACTCCCGCTTTTTCCAGGATATCCGCATTGTAGGTAATTCCATAGCCTTCCACCGCATAAGGAAAGCCAACTACATTTCCTTCTTCCCCGGTAAAAGCAAATTCCGTATCGTCAACCCACTTTTCTCCGTCTAAATCTGCCATATAATCTTTCCAGGTCTGATAATCGCCCTCACCGCCAAACACAAACATATCCGGCATATTTCCGGCTGCCAGATAACCTTTTAACGTTCCGTTAATATCAGCACCGCCGCCTAACGATTCAATGACTACTTCCTGTCCGGTTTCTTCTTCATATAATTTTGCATAATCTTTTAATGCTTCATCAATTTCAATTTTACCGTTTACAATACGTATTGCATCCTCACTGACTTCTACATCTGTACTTTCTTCTTCTGTTCCCGTATCTTCAGTAGCTTCTGTTCCACTGTCAGAGGTAGTGTCAGAGCCGCTGTCGGAGGAATTTCCTCCACAAGCCGTTAAAGAACCAATTACCATGACCCCTGCAAGCAGGCTTGCTAATAATTTCTTTTTCATACTTTCACCTCTTTAATTTCAACATTATTTTCATTGTTTCGCTTACTTTTGCGCATAAGTTAGCTATACTATAGATACTATCATGTTTTTTTGTCCATTACAAGTACTTAATAAATTTTATTTTATGATTTCATTTTACAAATTAGTTAATTTTCATAAATATTATATACTATTTTATTCACTTTATACAATTTAAAGCTTCTGATACTCGGTAAAAATGCTCAGACGAAATCCACCTCTGCGTTTTGTGCTATTTTTCAAAAAGCAAAAAGTGGATTCTCTATGGAAATTAGTTTATTTTTTTTACTGAATTTCTTATCACGAGACGCGTGGGAAGTGAAACACGGATCGCCTGCTCAGTCTTTTTTTGAATAGATTCTATCAATATATCTACCGCAAGCTCTCCTTTTTCAGACGGATTTTGATGTACCGTTGTAAGAGCCGGTCTTACCAGCTGTCCGTAGATATTATCATCAAATCCAACCACCGAAATATCTTTCGGAATCTCTCTGCCTTTATCCTTTAAATAATTCATTACCAAAGCGGCGTAGTAATCGGAAATGCAGAAAAACGCCGTATACTCTGAGGAGAGTTCATAAATCTCTTTCAGTGAATCTCCTAATACACTGGGACGGATCAAAATAAAATCCCGCTCTTTATATTTTATACCGGACTCCTGCAGCGCCGTCTGATAGCCGCTGAATCTTTCATAATCAACACCTTCACAGTTATCACTCAAAAAAGCAATGCGTGTATGGCCGTTTTGAATCAGATATCTGGTCATTTCCAGGCTTCCTTTTGCATCTTCCAGACCTACATTTGAGTACGTTATTGCTTCCTCGGGCGAATAACTGTCAATCAAAATCATCGGTTTTTTGCATTTATGCTTCACTTTTAAACAATCATCATGTACCATCCCTATTAAAATTAATCCATCTACATTCCAGCTGGAAATATATTGTGCGATTTCATCAATTTCATTGGATATATAAAGCATCATGAAATAACCCCTGGCTCGCACGCTTTTTTCAACAGCACCAATAACTTCCCCCATAAAAGGATCTTTGATCATATTTTCATATTTGTCTCTCCTTGCCTTTAGGGCGATTCCGATAATCTTAGACTCATTTTGGGCAAGATTTCTTGCGTTCATATTCGGCACATAATCAAGCTCATCCAGCATTCTCCGTACTTTTTCGACAGTTTTTTTAGACACTTCACTGGTCTTACCATGTATGACATTGGATACTGTCGTCGTGCTTACCCCAAGTATATCTGCCATTTCTTTAATCGTAATCATAAATAAACCTGCCTTCCATGCATTGAGCTTTTTTCTATGGTAGGTTTTTTAGATTTATTTGTCAATAGTAAGGATTACAAATTTTCCTGCCGGGGCATACCGGAAGTACATCGATACACCTGCTCCACAGCGACAATCATGATCATTAAAAATAAAAGCAAAAACCAAGGGTACAGTGCGATTGTTGTATGTTGTGCAAGAATTCCGAACAAAGGAGGTATAACTGCAGAGCCTATCGCCGCAAAAACCATCTGCATCCCGATAAACCATTGAGAGGCCTGCTTCCCAAACCGATTCGGCGTCTCATGGGTCAGACATGGGTAAACCGGCGCACAGCCTGCTCCCAGACAGATAAGCCCAAACAGCATCACCAGCGGATGCGACGAAAAGATAAGGCATACAACTCCAATAGAAATAATTCCCAGCCCTAAACGGATCATATTTTTATTACTGAGTCTTAGAGTTATAAAACCTGCCAAAAATCTTCCCAGTGTGATCCCCATGTAAAACAATGAAATCCATTTTGCCGCGGTTTTTGCAGACATTCCTTTCGCCGCTACCAAATAACTGCTGCCCCATAAACCTGTAGTCGTTTCCACTGCGCAGTAGCAGAAAAAGGCAAGCAATGTTGCCTTTGCTCCGGGAAGCCTTAATAATTGAGTGACAGAGCCCATTTTTTCTTCTGAACTTTCTCTGTCACTTTCAACTGCTCCCGTCTTTTTCCATAAAGGCAGAGAAGCGAGTAATACAATCACCAGACATGTCTGCAGCGCTCCAATCACACGATAGCCCATTCTCCAACCACCTGTATATTCCAGGAACATGGACATAATCATCGGCCCTGCCATTGCACCGATTCCCCAGAAGCAGTGCAGCCAGTTCATATGCCGCACCTGATAATGCAGTGCAGCAAAGTTATTCAAAGCAGCATCGACCGCACCTGCACCCAGCCCCAAAGGAATCGTCATCAGGCACATCCAGAAAAAATCATTGGAAATCGAGTATCCCCAAAGCCCCATAGCCGTCATGCACACACTGACTGCCGTAACCGGTCCGGTTCCAAATCTTTTTATCACTCTGCTGCTTAAAAAGCTGGAGATAACCCCGCCGCAAGCGCTCAGCATATGTGCATAACCCGCCAATGAAAGCGGCAGTCCCAGTTCCGTATGTATCGCCGGCCATGCCGTCCCCAAAAGAGAGTCCGGCAGACCCAGGCTGATAAATGACAGATACGTAATAATCAATAATACTGCAAATACCTTCTTCTTTTCTTTGTTCATACTTTTTATTCAAAGCAGACTGTTTTCCCTGTTTGTGCAGATTCATAAATAGCTTCTAATATTCTTGTAACTACCATTGCCTGCTCAGGAGTTACAGTCAAAGCTCCCCCTTTCACAATTGCATTGTAAAATACTGTTTGTTCAAGATCCTCTTCATTCTCGGCGTCGCCGTCGAAAAATGCTACGCTGCCTGCATCCAATCCGGGTTTTTCAACACATTGCTTGTTATATCGTACATAGTTTAGTCTCAGACCGTCTTTCATATCAGCACCGGCCTTTGTTCCGCATAATGTCGTTTTGGCTTCATCCACATCGAGAGAATTCAGTGCCCAGGATGCCTCCAGACCGATCGTTGCACCATCCTTCATCTTAATAAAACCAAATGCGGAATCCTCTACGGTAAATTCCTTCGGATCCCATTCCCCAAACACATTTCCTGTCTCTGTCTGATCTGCCAATTTACGGAATACAGATCCGGTAACAGAAGCCGGTTCATAATTGTTCATCATCCATAAGGTCAAATCCAGAGCATGCGTGCCAATGTCAATCAGCGGACCTCCTCCCTGCTCTTCTTCATTCAAAAATACACCCCAGGTAGGTACTGCTCTTCTGCGGATTGCATGCGCCTTTGCGTAATAAATCTCACCCAGATCTCCAGTTTCACAAGCCCGCTTTAGATATTCAGAATCCGGCCGGTAACGATTCTGATAACCAATCGTCAGAAGCTTCCCGGTTCTCTTTGCTGCCGCCGCCATCTCTTTTGCTTCCTCATAGGTTTTTGCCATAGGTTTTTCACACATCACATGTTTTCCTGCCTCCAGGGCAGCAATCGAAATACAGGCATGGGATTTATTCGGCGTCAAAACATAAACCGCATCCAATTCTTCCTTTATAAGTTCCTGATAATCCGTAAAAACCTTTGCATTCTCTGATCCAAACTGCTCTTTCGCTTTCTTCGCTCTGTCTAAAAGAATATCGCAAAAAGCCGCCATTTCAAAACCTCCATGCTTTATGATAGCCGGCATATGCTTGTTATTCGCAATACCTCCGCAGCCCACAATTCCAACCTTTAATTTACTCATCTTACCTGTTCCTCCTTAGATATTTTTTAAAAATTCAATACTCATCCGGGCATCTTCTAACGCACTGTATTGCGTATGCCTATCCTGCTCAACTACTAACCAGGACACCTCCGATTCCTGACATGCCTCATAAATTCCTTTTATGTCCTGCACTCCGCTTCCGACAGCGCAGAATTCTACCGGATCCTTCGTCTTATAATCCTTGATATGCACCACCGGACATCGTCCCTTATATTTCCGGACATAAGCAGATGGATCTTCTCCGGCCACATGAATCCAACAGGTATCCGGCTCAGCCTGAAGTTCCTCCCCGGAAAGCTGCCCAAACAGGGCATCCAGTACATACTCTCCGTCTTTTGTTTTCAAAAATTCAAAATCATGATTGTGGTAGAGGAGTGTAATCCCGTATTTCTTACACTCCTTTGCAATTAAAGGAATTTTTTCCAAAAAGATTTCATAACTTTTTGTGCCGTAACGTTTATCTTCTTCCAGATAGGGAATTGCAATATACGAAACTCCAAGATTCGCATACTTGCTCACTGTCCCCGGCAAATCTTCTACCAGTTCCCCATAGGGAACATGGGCAGCTATGGCAGTAAGTCCTGCTTCTTTTAGATACTTCTCCACCTGCTTTGGGTCATGCCCATAGAGTTCCGCCAATTCTACTCCTTCGTACCCCATATCCTTTACTTTTTTTAGTGTTCCCGGAAAATCTTTTTTCATTTCCTCTCTGACACTGTGCAATTGCAGTGCGATAGGCAGTCTATTCATTCTCTGTCACCTCGAATCTCACAACTTGTTTTGACTTAGCCGATGCGAAAATTGCTTCCATCAGTCTCATTACCCTTAAAATTTCCGCAAGTTTAATCTTCGGCTCCGCCTTCTCTTCCATAACATCTCTTACATTTCTATAAAAATCTTTAATATCACTTTTCACCACCGGCAGTGATTCCACACGAATCGTATCCTCTCTGCGCGGCGCCATTGTCTTGGTAATTCCTGCCGCTGTGCGAACCGGTACCACATCCTGTTCGTCTTTCCCAACCGCACGCACGATTTTTCCGTCTAGATCCCAGTCCTCAATGATTGCCGTACCATCACGCCCACTCATATACCATCTGGGGAGCGAAATGAAATTGCTGGTTCCCACTTCCACTACAATCTCTACCCCGCCTTCAAACGTTAGAACTGCGGTAAATCCGTCATCGACCAGTTGATTCGTAACATTTGTAAGCACTGCATACACATGGATCAATTTCACATCTCCCATCAGCTGCAGTGCCTGATCAAGCAGATGCACACCCCAATCTAATACCATACCTCCGCCGCATTCCGGCTTTTGCCGCCAATCTCCCGGGATCCCCCTGGAACCATGGACACGGGATTCTATCCGGTGTACTTTCCCCAGCAAACCTTCCTGAAAAATCTTCTTCATCGTCAGATAATCTTCATCCCAGCGGCGGTTCTGATGGACCGTAAAAAATCTTCCTGTTTCCTCGGAAACCTTTCTGATTTCCAGAAATTCTTCCGGGTTTAATGCAACCGGCTTCTCCGATATTACATGTTTTCCTGCCTGCATAGCCTTTATCGCCAGAGATTTATGCAGATCATTCGGCGTCGCCACCAGAACAATCTCCACCTCCGGATCTGCCAGCATTTCCTCAAAATCCTTATACGTATGAAATCCACAGGACTTTGCATACTCCATACGGCGCGGCAGGATATCATAGACTCCGGCCACCGTAAGCCCTTCCACTTTCTCAAGCAGCTCTCCATGCCAATTCCCCATACCGCCAAAACCAACAATTGCTATTTTATGCTCCATAATCATATTCCTCTTTTGTTCTGACTAAATATAAAGATAAAAACTTCGCAGTCTGAAAACAGGGTGGCAGTGGGGTTAAGTCTGCTCTTAAGGGAATTGCATGCTGCGAAGACGAGACCTCGATTTTGCCTTCGGGAGAAGGCAAAATTCGCTCTGGGAGGGCTCGGTGAAGCGGGTAGCATGCCTGACCTTAAGAGCAGACTTAACCCCACTGCCACCCTGTTTTCAGACTGCGAAGTTTCTATATATATAAATTTATGCCCAGAACAGCTCTCCTCTTTCTTCAAAAATCAATACATTACGCAGGCACGCAATCGCTTTTGCCAATCCTTCCTTAGAAGACATCAAACTATCCTCATGCTCAATACTGATTGCATAATCGTAACCGGCCAGACGCAGTTCAGAGATAATCGCTTTCCAATATTCCTCCCCATGTCCATAGCCAACGGTTCGAAACAGCCAGGAACGATTGACTTCATCCCCATAATGACCGGTATCCAGTACCCCATTTAATGCGCAATTTGCCGGATCAATTTTTGTGTCCTTTGCATGGAAATGAAAGATCGCATTTTCCTTACCCAGTTCCCGGATACAGGTAACCGGATCCATTCCCTGCCAGATCAGATGGCTGGGATCAAAGTTAGCTCCGATTTCCGGTCCAACTGCCTCTCTTAGCCGCAGCAGTGATTTTGTATTATACACACAGAAGCCCGGATGCAGCTCCAGTGCAATTTTATGAATGCCATGAGCCTTTGCAAACTTCACCTTTTCTTTCCAATAGGGAGTCAGCACTTCATTCCATTGATAGTCCAAAACACGTGCGAAATCCTCCGGCCATGAGCAGGTAACCCAGTTTGGCTCTTTATCGGCAGGGCTTCCGCCGGGGCAGCCGGAAAACGTGTTCACAACCGGCACTCCTAATTTTTCCGCCAGTAAAATTGCATTTGTCAAATCCTCATCAAACTTCTTTGCTGTCTCCTTATCCGGGTGCACCATATTGCCATGAGCACTTAACCCACTGATTGTAAGTCCATGTTTTGCAATAGTCTCCTGAAACTGCTTACGAGCTTCCTCATCATAAAGCAAAATATCCGGATCACAATGCGCCCTTCCCGGAAATCCTCCGCAGCCGATTTCCACCATCTCCACTCCCTGAGATGCCAGAAATCCACAAGCTTCATCCAGGGATTTGTCTCCTAATACCACCGTAAATGTTCCTATCTTCATTATTTTCTCCTCCTGGCTTAATTTTCTATACCCAAATTACTACTTTTATGCTATTATATAGTATACAAAACGGAAATACTTGCAGAATTCTACTATTCATTAACACAATCATGCTATATCCTGGAGGAACCCTTATGAAAAACGATTTGCATCTGCGTGAACCAAAAATCCATGGAACATTTTCTTTTCCCTTTCAGTTCTATCCTTGTACGATACCGGAAAGTTATACTTCGTTGACTATGCACTGGCATGAAGAAATGGAAATCACGCTGATACAGGAAGGAACCTGCAACTACCTGATAGATTTGAACTCCTATCAAGTTCAAAAAGGAGACCTGATCATCCTTTCGCCGCATATGCTCCATGGCATAGGGCAGACAGAGGATCATACTATGGTTTCTGACAGCTTCGTGTTTAGCTTAAATATGCTGGGATACAGCTATCCGGATTCTTGCACCACAAAATACCTGCAGCCACTGGCTAATCAGAAATGGCAGTTTCCTATCATCATCCGATCTTCCGATAAAAATGCCTCTGAGTTAAAGGCTACTTTTCTCAATATCAAAAACGGTTATTTAGAGCAGCCCCATGGATTCGAATTGGAGCTAAAAGCCTCCCTATTTCACTTTTTAGGACTTTTATTCCAATGCGCACCCTACAGTGATGAAAATGAAAAAGATAACTCTGAAACTGCCGAAAAAATAAAGCTTATACTTCAATACATCCAGGAAAATTATCAAAAATCAATTACCATCACTGAATTGGCTCAGCTCTGCCATTTTAGTGATTACCATTTTATGCATTTTTTTAAGAAGCATGTAGGTATGACCAGCATAGAATATCTGAATAAATATCGTCTTTCCATGGCGCTTCAGCAACTAAAGCAGACCACTGCACCCATTACCAATATTGCTCTGGAAAATGGATTTAACAATATTTCCTATTTTAATCGGTTATTTAAAAATCAGTTTGGGATTACGCCGGGAGAGTACCGGGTCAGGGGGGACTAGTGAGGCTGTTTCAACTTACCGGCAGCAACCGCACAGTGGGGGAATAAAACGGCAGGGGGCAGCATCTGGTTTTAAGGGAATTGCATGCTGCGTAGGCGAGACCTCGATTTTGCCTTCCTAAGAAGGCGAAATCCGCTTTGGGAGGGCTCGGTGAAGCGGTTAGCATGCCTGACCTTAAAACCAGATGCTGCCCCCTGCCGTTTTATTCCCCCACTGTGCGGTTGCTGCCGGTAAGTTGAAATCCTGCTTATACCATGGTTTTTATTTCTACAGTATTATCGTTTAATGTAGAGGCCTCGCCCATGTCTGTCAACCTCTCATGGTGAAGCGCATTTACCAGCCGGCCGTTCACTGAGAGAGCAACCGGGTAAACTCCTTCTGCCGCCACTGCTCCCTTTGCAACCATGTCTGTCACTTTTGCAATAAATCCAACCTCAGCCAGGTCATTAAAAGCAACCACTTTATCACCCTCCTTGATATTACGCTTCCGGGCATCCTCAGGGTGGATTGCAAGCCACATGCTGCCGCGGTGATCGACCAGTTCTTTTCTTTCCAGAAAAATAGAATTTAACGTATCACAGCTGGGTACTGCCACCAGCTTCAAAGGGAAATCTCCCCCGTGATTTTCGATATAACGCGGCATTGGCTCCGGAAGTGCCTCATTAATAATCTGGATTTTTCCTGTTTTTGTTTTCCAATTACAGTGTTCGTCAAAAGGCGAAGAAATTGCATCTCCTGCTCTCAACGTATTCCTATCCTTTACAGAAGCCAGACCCAGTCCTTCCAATGGATGAGAAAGCAGATCTTCCAGCATTTCTTCCTCCGTCTGCTTAAAGTAATCATCCTCATATCCCATTGCTGCTGCCAGCAAGCAGAATGTATCCCAGTTACTTTTGCACTCACCAGGAGGTGTTATCACTTTTTTTGCTGTTCCGAAAGAACAATACCCGTAGGATGTATAGCAATCTGTCTGTTCCACCGAAAAAGTTGCCGGCAGTAAAATATCCGCATATTTTGCAGTATCTGTCATAAACCGTTCGTGTACCACGGTAAATAGTTTTAATTGATATGTCAAGGGGTGCAAACTAAAAAAGACAAAAAATTAAGCAGGGCGCGAAAATGCGCCCTGCGGACGGTTAAAAGCCGTTTTCGGGGTGGGTGGTATAAAAACCCTTACCGCCCCTTAAAATGGAGGTTTAAGCGTAACAAAAAACACTGTATTCATGCAGGTTTACAGGCTGTCAAAAAGTGCTAAATGTCTACATCACGCCGGTAAACTTTTACTTTGGCGTTGTTTTGGGTAGGTGATTTTGGTATAATGTTGGTATAGTTTTTGGTGCGACTATGACGGATAAGGTGAATCTAACAAAAGGGGGGCTAATTATGAATATAAGGATAGCAAAAACGAGAGATATTGTGTCAATTAGTCGGCTATATGATGAATTTTATAAATGTAACTACTCGCAACAACCTTATTATTGCGCCGAAGCAAAAGAAAGCGGACAATATCCCCAAAGCGTAATTGACGGAACAAATGGTGATATATTTGTTGCTGAAATTGATAATATGATTATCGGATTTATTCATGTTGAGGAGGACAAAACTCCCCCGTTCCCTTCCGTCGTTCAACACGGATTTGCGTGTATAGCGGACTTTTATGTGATGCCAGAATATAGAAAGCACGGCATAGGGAAATCACTTCTTGAAAAAACGAAAGAATGGTCAATTCAACGAGGGCTCGAATATATAGAATTATTCGTTCTTGAAGAAAATGAGGTTGGAAAGAATTTTTATAAACGAGAAAATTTTATGACAGCTTCCTGTACAATGCGGTACATTTTGTAAGGATAGCGTTGTGCGCCTTGTTTCCTTATACGCCCTAATTCTGTTCTTTGGACGAGGTCGCGGGCGCGGGGCGCGTAGCCCCGCAAAAGCTAACGATAACTGCCGCAGTAGTGGAGCCGATTTTGCCGTATAATGAAGCGGACGAAAACGGGGAACGGGATTGTTTTTATCCTGTTCCCTGTTTTCGGCGACGAAATGCCACGGCAAAAATCCAGACTGTCAATGGTTTAAGGGTGGAGATTTTTTCGCGCCCTTTGCGAAAAAATACTACCTGCCCATTGACAGTCTGGATAGGCGGAACGGACGGAGAAGTTCTCATTGTTTTGGACGGGTGGTTATGGTACAATATAAAATGGATTTTAGTTCGTCTAGTAGCGATAAGATGAACGAGCAGTATTTATATATGATAGTTTTTGGTGAATAACAAGGGAATGGGTATTTATGTCTGAAATAGAGTTTTATATTATGCGATTTTCTCCAGATATACAACGCAGACTTCTTGATATAAGGTCTATAGCTGTTGATGCTTTTTGTAATGCTGAAGAAAAAATATATCATAATGTTCCTACATTCATGATTAATGGCAAAGACATAATGTGTTATGGAGCGTATAAAGACCATATTACTCTTTATCTTGGTTATGATGTGACAGATTTCTTGAAAAGTATTTACCCTCAATACCATTATACAAAAGCTGCCATACATATTTATCATAAAGATTCTTTCCCCTACGAATTGGTTAGGGAAATTTGTGGATTATTAAAGCAAAATTACGCAGTATAAGCAGAACGAAAGTGCTGCGCACTGGAAAAATCAAAAGATAAAAGCAAAAAACATAAAATTCCTTTACAATGATCAGGTAACTATAAATCAAACATTGTAAAGGAGTTTTTTTATGACAAAACAAGAGATACTCGAAAAATTGAAGTTCGACCTTGAACTTCGTAACCGTTCCGCAGACACAATCCATGATTATGCCATGCATGTAAGGATGTATCAGGACCACTTCGATCAGCCTGCCGACCAAATGGGCGTGGAAGAAATCCAGAAATTTCTTCATTACCAACTTACTGAAAGAAATAATTCACCTGCCACTGTGAATACGTACAATTCAGCTCTTCGCTTTCTTTATGGTGAAACATTGGACGTAGTCTTGAATCTCAAAAAGATTCCACGAATCAAGAGCAACCGGAAACTTCCAGATATCCCCACAAAAGAAGAATTAGGTTATCTCTTCTACCTTACTAAAAATCTGAAATATAAGGCAATCTTCATGACGATTTATGGTTCCGGATTAAGATTATCGGAAGCAGTTAACCTTAAGGTCAGTGACATTGATGGAAAGCAGAGACGCATCTTCATTCGAAGCGGAAAAGGTAACCGAGACCGGTATGCATTGCTGCCTCAAAAAACTTTGGATATTCTTCGGGAATACTATCGACAGTATCATCCTACGGACTGGCTTTTTGTTACAGAAAAAGGAACGCATCTCACGTACCGGGCAGTCCAGGATGCTTTTAAGAAGGTGGTCGCTAAAAGTGGCATCCCGAAACATATAACCATCCATACCCTCAGGCACTGCTTTGCAACACACTGCCTGAATGAGGGAAAAATGTCTTTGAGATCAAGCGGCTCTTGGGACATGTCCGTATTGATACAACTACCTGGTATTATGGTAAGCAAGTACTTATGGTAAGTGGATTCTTTTAGCGTACTACTTTTCTACATTTCTCATTGTGTTACTTGTCATAATCATTTCTAATTAAGATAGGGTAGGCAACTACTAC
>Ga0153983_1000368_pt1 | contig 11911 bp, 9 predicted proteins | sample TSGA067MetaG_FD_104693 | JGI IMG/M metagenome (GOLD analysis project Ga0153983, IMG submission 104693) | Attine ant fungus gardens microbial communities from Georgia, USA - TSGA067 MetaG | ecosystem: Host-associated > Fungi > Mycelium > Unclassified | place: USA: Georgia, Alexander Wildlife... | reverse complement strand
TTATATAATAGAATTGAAATAGAAATTAAATGAATGAGAAAACCAATAAAAGAAATAGAAATAGAATGAGATGATGAAGCACACACTATTATGCAGGTAGCCCAAAGGCTACCCCCACAACATTGCCTTTGTAACTAAGTCACTTGTCTCATAGTCTCTTTGTTTTGACTGAGTCTTGAGTCAAAGCACCTTACTCACTAATCTGATCACTCTAAAAATAGATTTCCACTTTGAAAAACCCAAATAAAAAAAAAAAGATAACTGAGATTGCTTATCCTTTTCCACTAAGTAGAAGTTTTTATATGTGTAAGTCCTTGTAGACTTTACTGACTCAAACTCTCAGTTAATTGACAGCTCAACACTGTAATGCTCAATTATAAGTAAGAAGAGTAAAAGTGAGTGTAAGTATCACAGAGGGACTGTTTATAGTTTGGAGGTCATGTGATCAGTAACGTGTCTCTCTATGTTAATCCCTAGAATTACAATATGTCTAGAGAAATACAAAAGAAATATTTGAAAAATAATAAACCCAGTCATAAGTCTATTAATACACATTGCTTCTCTTCTTTTAACTACTACTATCTTCTCTCTTCTGGCTGTTATGGCTGTTAGGAGACTACTATACTACCAAACCCCTTATACTAATATTATCATTATTCATTCTCCAATGTTTATTTCTGCCTATTCTTTGAGACAGTATCTTTTTCTATCTTATGCTGGATGTGTGAGCATTATGCCATATATTCAGCACCTTTGACCTGGTGGAGACTTGTCAAGTTGTGAGCCTCTTAGTTCACAGAAAGGAACTCCAAGTAGTCACTTCTGCAAATAGGGCAGACTGAGAAGAGAATACTAAGCTCTGGATATTCTATAAAGTCCTTGGCCTCTGGCCCTTTTTCTTATAGGTCATTCTGAAATCATATATTAAAACAACTAATAGTTAATAGTTGCTTGAGGATACCCAGCTCTCTATGACCTACAAGAAAAAGTCCTAGTACTTGCTCATTGGTGTGAAGCAAGGCATCCCACCTATACCTTATTAGGGAGGCAATTCTAGGTAAGCCAACCAGGAGAGATTGGGATAGCATGAACTATTCTCAGCCTCTTTACATAGAGCTTTAGCTTGTTGTGGAAGTCACTGGTACCTTCCTAAAAGGAGATCTGACCAAAGTACTAGAAAATAGTGTCTATGATTTTGCATGTAATGTGGGAGGACTGATTTGATCAGAGCATGGAATGTGGAGTAGAAATAAAGTTGGCATGGCAAGTATATATGTTGGAAGCTAGGTTACCTTCTTTTTTCTATAATTAGTTATTCCTTTCTTTCAGTACCTGCTCTTCTTGGCCTTGTGCTTAGGTAGTATAGGAGATATATTTACAACATGCATCATAGGATTATAGTCCCTTAACCTGTTTTTAGCTATTGTAATTTGTCTATACACTCCGTGTTATAAAAGTATTGATTTAAAAAAAAAAGTCTATTAATACAATTGTTCTAGTAGTAATAGGGAATCCCACATTTTTTTTTCTTCTCAATTATATCCTATGAGTTTTTCTAGACCTATTCTACCTTTGCTGAGTTACTAGGTTACTTATCCCTGATCCCATAACAATCTCCCTCTCTCTCAGCTTACTTCAGCAACTTGGAACCTATTATTCTCCTTTTTAGGGAGTCTTGGATGCTACCTTCACAGCTCTTGAGATTTCATAAGACTCTTCTATCAGGCTCCTTTGTTTCTGATCATAGAGGACTAGTTTTTAATCAGTTTTCTATTCTTAGCTATGACTGATTGGGAAATGCCATTTCCTATTCTTATCTCCTACCAGGCTGCTAATTTAGTTTTCTTCTAATGGGCATTGTTCTAGACTTTCTCATATAAGGCTCTCTTTTCTGGTTAGGCTGTCATTTTAGCTTTAATGCCATGGGACCATGGGCTCAGCTCCACTGGTTCTTGAGTGATTGGCCTGTTAGTAGTAGTGATCTTATGTCCCCAGGTATACTGCTATATAGGTAGCTTTGCTAGTGAAGTTCTTTGTGTCTTTCTTGCTATCTAGCAGTAGGTTCTATTCCTTATCCTAAATTTAGGATGTGAAGTCACAAAAATTGTTTATTTTTTGGCCTAAATAGTGCTTGGGCCTCACAACATTAGCAAGTAAGGTGATACAATATAGAGAGAAAGAAAAAAAGATCAGATAACAGGAGATAGAAAAAAAGGAGAAGGAAGTGAAGTGTTTCCAATGCTGGGGAGTAGAGCATTACAAGTGGGAATGCCCAAATATTGAAGTAGAAAGGAAAAAGTAGTGTATGTGGCAAAGCCACAAAAGGTACAGTAGAAAGAGAGAAAGCCAGTGTGTCCCTTGTGGAAAAAAGTATAAGAGTATAGTGATATATAGGACATACTCCTAAAAAGCATAGCACTGGAAGAACAGGGATAGACAACCAAGTGGGAGGTCATAACATTTGTGAGATATAGAGGGTGCTAATATAAGGGCACAAAAACAGAAGAAAACTGGGGACAGGAGTTTGTCTCTAGAGAGTATCTAAGAAATATATGGTATAAGAGTTGTCTTGAGGTGTGGCAATAAAGAAACAATAAATCAGATATGGAGAGAGGAAGTAAAGTCAAATGTATAAAATATAGAAGGAAGGATATAGTAGTAGGAGAAAAAATATCAGAAGAAGAAAAGAGAAAGATTTTATGTCTAGAATGTAGAATAGGAGAAAAAAAGCCATAATGGAACTAGGATATGGCAGCATAGCCTATAAAGACAAAAGCACAGCAAAGCAGTATGTGAACAGAAGCTCTGAAAGATGCAGCCAGAGAGAGGGGTGAGCAAAGAGATGTAAGAAGAATGTTTAAAATGTTGAGAGAAGTATGGTTAAATATAGAAAAACTGGACACACATGAAGGCATAACAGTAAAAGCACTTTTAGATAGTAGTGCCACTGATATGTTTATGGATAGAAATATGGCAGCAAAACATGGGTTTAAGCTGCAAAAGTTAGAAAAACCAGTAACAGTCAGAAATGTAGATGGGACAAACAACAGTGTGAGGGCTATTACATACCAAGTAGAGGTAAATATGTATTATAAAAGCCATGTGAAAAGAATGAGAATAGATGCATGTGATTTAGAAAGGACAGATAATACTAGGAATACCATGGTTATAGGCCTATAACCCAAAGATAAATTGGAAAACAAGAGAGATTAAAATGACAAGATGTCTACTACTATGTGGAAGAAATAAAGGGAAAGAGAACAAAAAGACAAAGAAAGAGAAAAGAGCAGCTATACTAGAAGAAGAGAAAACATCAGGTGAATAGTAGATAACAAAAAGAACTAGGGAAGAGAAAATGGAGTTGAAGTAGATCATAGAAAATTTGAAGAAATGGTCCCTAAGAAATTCCTAAAGTAGAGAAAGGTATCTGGGAAGGTAGAGTTAGAAAGGATGCCAACAAGAAAAATTTGGGATTATACCATAGATCTCAAAGAGATGTTTAAACTGCAAAAGGAAAAAATTGATTCTCTGTTCAAAAATAAGAGAGAAGAAGTTCAGAACTTTGTGAACAATCAATTGAGAAAGGGGTATATTAGGCTATCTAAATCCCCTCAGATGTTACCAGTGTTCTTTGTGAGTAAAAAAGAATAGAAGTAAGAGGATAGTTATAGACTACTATAGTTTAAACAACTAGATAATAAAAAATAATTACCTACTTTTGTTGATCATGGATTTAATAGATAATATGGGAAGTAAGAAAGTATTCACAAAAATGGACTTACAGTGGGGTTTAACAATATGAGAATAAAGGAAGTAAATAAGTAGAAATGAGCATTTACAATACATATAGGATCTTTCAAGCTGACTATTATGTTCTTTGGAATGACAAATTCATTTGCCATCTTTCAGATGATGATGAACAAAATTCTAAGGGATTTGATAAATAAAGGAAATGTTGTCATATTTATAGACAATGTGCTAGTAGGAACAGAAATAGAGAAAGAATATGATGAGATCATAAAAATATTAAAAAGGCTAAAAGAGAACAACTTGTATGTCAAGCCAGAAAAGTGCATGTAGAAAGTGAAAAAGATAAGATTTCTAGGGGTTGTCATAAGACCTAATGGTATAGAAATAGAGAAGAAAAAGGTGAATGGAGTATTAAGTTGGTCAAAACCAAAAAATGTAAAAGATATTAGGAGATTCCTAGGCCTTGCAAATTATTACAGGAGGTTCATTAAAAATTTTGCACAAGTAGCTAGGCCAATAAATATGCTAATGAGAAAGAATATAAAGTAGCAGTAGGGGCAGGAGTAGCAACAAGCATTTGATGAACTCAAACAGATTTTCACAACAAGATCAGTATTAGTAGCCCCAGATTTAGACAAGAAATTTAGGGTAGAAGTAGACACTTCAAACTATACTACTAGAGGAGTATTATTGATGCAATGCTCTAATGAACTGTAAAGACTAGTTGCTTTCATTTCAAAATCTCTAAGTAATACAGAAAAGAACTATGAGATACACAACAAAGAAATGTTAGCTATAGTTAGATGCTTGGAAACATAAGGGCAGTTCCTAGAAGGAGCTATAATAAAATTTAAGATTTGAATAGATCACAAGAATCTTGAGTATTTTATAAAGGCACAAAAGTTAAACTGAAGACAAACTAAATAGACATTATACCTATCAAGATTTGACTTTACATTGAAACATGTTCTAGGAGTTGGAAAATCAAGCCAATGCTGTGATCTAGTGAAAGTTTCTAGAACATTTCATTAGTATATAAGTTTGTAATTAGTTAGATGTACTCATTGGTTTACAATAGGATATCCCTTATTCCAAGTCAAACCAATGTGCAACTAGGTTTCTGCAACAGAGGTAGGAATAGAAAGAGACAATGAGAATAAGATGTTAGTAAAGCCTGAGTAGTTAGTAATGAGAAGAACAAAGAAGGTAAAAATCATTATAGAAGAAGTAGATATACTAGAAAGAGTAAGATAGTCAAAGGTGAAAGACAATAAGATAGTAAAAGTTGTCAAAGAAATAAAGAGGACAAGGGTAAAGATATTAAGAGATGAAGAATGAAAAGAAGTAGATAGTATTATGTACAAAGAAAAAAAAGTATATGTATCTACAATGTCATGCCAGATAGCCATTTAGGCAATGTAAATGATATTTTTTAAACCATTTTAACTATAATAATTAGCTTGAGACACAAGTTTGACTCCCTAGAGATAACTACTAGATATTCCATTGTGGACTCATGTATACCACTTGAGTAGCAGAGTAGTAGCTGTGACTACCACAATAGGTACCTCATAAGAATTGCCCAGATGGTTTCATAACAGGATCTATAACTGTTATGAGAGTCCCAAAAAAGAAATAACTTCTCAAGACATATAATGGGATTAAACTATAAATAGTAAAAAACTTAGATAAACTATGTTATGTGATTAGGTCAGGTGATTGTAGAATATTTTAGAAGGACATGTGATTGCAGGACTTTAGAGCACAGACCATGTAGAAATAGTATAAGTAGTATACATAATATAACAAGGAACTCTATTGAGTTTTTTCTGAATTTTTATCTTGGGTAAACTCTAAGTCTTTACAACTCCATATTAACAATAACAGAACTCCTCTTTAGAGTGCTCTTAAGGACAGAAGAAACCTTGAAAGGCTTATCTCCAACAGAATGATGTCATGTCTTAATAGGCCACTGGTTATTTATATATCTAGGTTACTATCAGCTCAGTACTAGTGCCTTTGATAGCTGATTATAGCAAGACTGGCAAGAAGGAGTGCACTCAAAGGATATATTGCAAACATAATGAAAGAAGATCAAGACTAGTGAAGGTAGTGAGATATGAAAGAGATAGAAGGCTAGAAAGAGAAGTAGAAAAGAGGATAAATGAAGACAACATGCTCAAGAGCAAGTTGGCTTGAGATCAACATCTCTCTTTACTGCCTATAAAAAGGCTTAAGAGTCACTTTTTGTTCAGAGAAGAACTCTTGGAGTAGGATTAGAGGAGTTGTTAAGACTCTAGACCTTACAGTTGAATATATTTAACTTGAAGTCTATATCTAACACTTGATATTTTCATGCTCCTTATTAGAGGATCTGGTTAAGGTTTTCAGTAAAGTTATATCAGAGAAGAGATATCAATAAGACTTTGAGTAACACCCTTGAGGTTGTCCTAAGACAAGTAAGAGTACTGGTTCATCAATGTAGAGATTTATAGAGAAGAACATAGAAAGAGGGAACTTGCTGTTTCCTTCTCTTTTTGGTCTATATTTATCCTAACTAGGTATGTAACAATTGTTACAATATAATAACACTACTTGTAATTTAAGTGACTAGTTAAGTGACAGATCAGTGACAAAGGTGACATATCAAGTCAGAGTTGAGTCAATGTCTAATAATAGGTTAGTCCAATATTGTCCTATTTAGTCTAGTCCAAAGATAGAAAGAGAAAGAGTCCAAGATTTCTCCAAAGAGTTCTGTTTATACCATGAGTCCAATGTTCTGAGTCCTAGACATTCAATATATTACTGTATTATAATGTCTTCATCTAACAACACCAACATTTTGCCAACTAACCACTTGTTATCAGATCATAGTTGATAATAGCAGTATATCATATAACAGAAAATAATAATTTAATAAAATAATTTCTTTTATATTTTATTTATTACTAAATTTCACTCCTGAACTCCTGTTGTTTACTCCTATAGGATCATGATGTAGACTAGTTACTTGTACTCCTCCTATTCCAAACTTAGTATAAGTACTCCATTAGTTATATCCTAGTTCCTTAGTTTGTAGATTAATGTCTTTTATGTGTTCTATCCTCACTCCTATCAATCTATATACTATTCCTCTCCTAAACTCCTGGCAATAATTTAGTCCTCCTAAAATATGCAACCACATATGCAATAGCAAATTGAGGCACAGCACATAAGCTGAGACCAAGGTTATTTCCCAATTTTTGTTGTTAATCCCCTTTTACTCCAGAGTAACTCTGTTTCATCCCAGGTTACTTCGTCTCTGCTCCATATGTTCATGACACAGTAGTCCTACTCAAGATTCATAACAGGAGTAGGAAGTGGTAAACAAATGATTAGAAGAGGAGCTGTTTCATTATTCTGCTCTTACTATCTTTGGAAAATTTAAAAGTTTTCTTTGTTTCTTTTCTATTGTTATATCATTGATTTGTAAACCCTAATAAAATACTCTAGGGCACAGAGGAGATATCATCATACTAATCTTTATCATCCCTTTCTATTACTTTAGAGCTAAAAGGCTATCTAAGTGACTAAGTTTAATTTCTCTAAGTTTCTTCTCTCCCAAAAAATATCAAAAATCTTCCCTTAAAAGGAATCCTCAAACATTGATGGACTCAGATAACTACTAAACTAGGTAAGGATAGTAGTATTATAGTGTAAGACAAATGTGTGCCTTTTTGAGATTCAACTGCAATAAGAGGCTTCTTGAGTGGAATTCTAAAAATAGTATCTTTAACTTCTCTCCTATTTTATTGTTATTTTATTGTTATCTCCCTTATATCCTCTATAAAAGCTCTCTTTCAGTTTGATCATCTTCCTAGTGCCTACTTGTTAGTGTACAGTTGTAAGATATCTTGGAAATTCCACTTTTTTAATTTGTTTTCACTTTTGTCTGAGATCTTACTTTTTGATCCCCATCAACAGACAATAAACTAAGGGTAGAAATTATTGGGTTATATCATGATACTCTAGTAGGGGGCCATAGGAGGCAACAGAAGAAAATAGAATTGATTACTAGAAACTTCTGGTGGCTAGGAGTAACAAAAAAGATAAAGCAATACATAGAAGGGTATATCTTCTACCAAAGAAACAAGAACTACACAGAGCAACTGGCAGGCAAGCTGATATCCAATTCAATACCTAAGAAACCTTGAACACATATATTAACAGATTTTATTACAAAGTTGCCTTTAGCTCAAGGATACAACTCTATTCTAATAATAGTGGATTGGTTAACTAAAATGGCCTACTTTATATTAACTACAGAGAAAATATTAGCAAAAGGATTAGCTAGATTGTTCAGAGACAACATATGGAAGCTACATAGGTTAACTGAAAGTATTATTTCAGATAGCAGTAAAAAGAACAAAAGAGATGTTTACTATGACAAGCAAGTAGAAAGGGTAGTGATAGTTCTCAATTGCATGCTAAAGGGTTTGTAGGGAGAAGGAGGAAATGGAGATATTAGAAAGAAATTAAAATGACAGTGCAGCTTATCTATAAAATAAAAATAAACAAAATGATAGTAAGTTCAATCTGGATCCTCCTTGCATAGTGTCCCTAAGATATTTACCTTTACACATCATAACAAGCTCATTGGCAGAATAGTTAGTAAACTACTTCTGGGTCTTACTATGCTCAATCAAGCCCTTATCCATACTTCTATACCAAACCTTATGGGTATAATACAATCTGAGTCAATGATTAGCTATACTTTTCAAGTGTTAATCTCTTACTAAGATCATTCCTTACATACTCAAGAGAATTGTATTTATAACCTCAAGAGCTTCTGAGATAAAAGGACCAAGAAGACTCTCTCTTTAATCTTCACTCTGAGAGATATATCATGATGTACAAATGTTAGCAACTCAATTAAAAATTAATAAAAGTGGAAACTTCTTCTTCCAACCTCTCTTGTATCTTTGCTCCATAACATTGCCATATGGACATAACAGATATTACCTCTTTATCCTCCATGTCTACTAGTCATGGCCATATGATCCTGCTCTACCTTCATACTTTACTCCTGTCCAATGTTCCCTATCCTCTAGACTAGCTTCTTTCTACTCTGAATGTAATCTAGAAACACATGCTAGTGTATACAAATGTTATTGATATTGTTGGTGTCCTATAGTATGTCTACTTTTTGACTGAGTCCAGTAGTAATGGAATTACTAGTTATTGATAGACTTTTGATCTGTTACCTTAGTATTATATTTGTTTAAGTTTCCACTAGGACCAAGTAGAATTCTTAGGTTTTGTGTTGGGTCCAAAAGGCCTATAGATGGACAAAAGCAAAGTATAAGTAGTGCAAGATTGGCCTCAACCATGTCAACTAAAAGATATTTAGGCACTTATGGGGTTTGCTAATTTTTATAGGTGCTTTATCCACAATTACTTAGAAATCACACTTTCTCTCAACTACTTGACCAGGAAGGACATTACTTGGAACTGGTTAGACAATTGCAAATATGCCTTCAATGACCTAAAAAAGACATTCACCATAGTGCCTATACTAGCCCACTGGAACCCAGAATCTCAGATTATATTGGAAACTAATGCTTCAGACCCAGCTATAGCTGCTATCCTATCCACCTACAAGGGAAACAAACTCTATCCCATAGCATTTTACTCCAGATCCTTCTAGTTGGCTGAACATAATTATGATATACATGATAAGGAGCTCCTTGTAATCTTCAAGTCCCTCAAGAGATAGTAATACTACTTGGAAGGTACACTTATACTAGTAGAAGTAATCACAGATCACTGTAATCTCAAATATTTCTGTGAGTCAGCAATTTTGACTCACAGATAAGCCTGCTGGTCCAAATTCCTTTCTTAGTTCAACTTAAAGATCTATTCAGGCCAGGAAAACTAGGGACAAAACCCAATACCTTAACTCACAGATGGGATGTATATTTCAAGAAAAACCTAGTTTCTAATAAGAACACAGAGTTCTAGAACACTCACCCACTATTTCTTTCTAATTAACTATCCTCAACAAATAGGGTCTCATACCTACCAAACCCAGAATCTTCACAAGCATTTATCTTGGACCTGTTTGCCTTAACCTGAGACATCAGAAATGTACTTTGCTTGGAACTACTTGTAGAAAAACTCTTGGAGACACCATTAACAAAGTTAATCCCATCATGAAGTAAAGATAAAGGTAGTTAGCTACTCTACCAGGGCTGTTTTTATGTTCTAGACACTTTCAACCTACACCTTTGGGTACTATGTACATTCTATGATTACATCCTAGCCAGTCATCTAGGCTAAACAAAGACCTAACAACTAATATAATGGCCTAAGCTGAAATCTTATATGGTAGACTTTGTGAGATTATACAACATCTGTAGTAGGAATAAATCCAAATGACATAAACCTTATAGACCTATGACACAACTCCTAATTCCCCTACAATCTTGGGAGTTAATCTTGATGCATTTTATTGAGCAACTTTCTCCATCAGAGGGCTATACCAACTTCTTAGTAGTTGTGGATCATTTGACCAAATAAGCAATCTTTATATTCATCTATAACACCATAGATGCCCAAATATTAGCAGAATTTTTTATCCTACATGTATTCTCAAAACATAGTGTGCCCTCCTATGTCATATCTGACCATGGACCCAAATTTATATTAGCCTTTTCAGATCTCTAGTAACCATACTACAGATGAACCTCTACTTTATCTCAGGTCACTGTCCAGAAGCTGACAGATAGTCTGAAAGGACAAATTAAACACTTAAATAATACTTACACATCTATTGTAATTACCAACAAAGCAATTGGTCTAAACTCCTGTCCTTAGCTGAATTTATATTCAATAATGCACCATTTGCCACCACTGGAATCTCACCATTTTTTGTCAATAAAGAATATCTATCACAAACTTTATTTGGCCATATCTCCATCAATTCTTCGACGATTCCCACAGTCTTAATGGCTACAGAAAGCCCTTAAAAAGACCTTTTGATCAATGTTAGTCACATCTTGAGGCAATCAGTATTGGTTGAGATATTAAGTAGATCAACAGGTAACTACTATATTACTATTTATTAAATTGCTAATATCTTGGAAACCACCACAATTGATGCTTTGGTTCTAGGCTCAGCAAAAACCTTCTTCATAACACTCAGAATGAGCCTGAAACAACCTCAAGGCAATCAATATTAGTAGAGATATGAAGGCCTCAATATTTGCATATGGACTTTATTAATTACTCATAGATAGTTATCTGTCCTTTTCTTAGAACAAAAGACAGCCTTCATAAGGTTAAGTTATCACTATATTAAGCACAAAGGTGCTACCATATATAGAACAATAGGTAGTAGCATGTAATGATCTATCCTAGTATACAAACTATCACAATTTTGTATATAAGGACTCCTTGTCTGAGAATTAGACCTTAGACTTAACAACATCTTTTGTCACTCATCTAACTTTGCATTTTGAACTCTTTAAAGTATCAAAGTACCTATCACAAATAGTAAGTAACTATTTGTGATAATATTACCCCTGTTTCCAAATCCAACTAGTAGACAACCTACTATCAGAATTAGCAAGGGTCTATGCAATCAACCTAGATACTGTATTATTTGATCTAAAGTACTCCTTGGTAGAGTCTCAGGCATGTTACTGTCATAACTTGGCAAAACAGCTAAGTCATTATTTATATTTCTTTTCTTTTCTTTTCTTCAGACTTATTATATAAGAGAGAGTGCAAGAAAGTATCACATGACCAAGGTCACAGGTCACAGGTCACAACACATAATGTTACATGAGGTAGTCACATGATAACTATAGGGAAGAAGTGCACAGACCATGTAATAGTTGTATAAATAGTATACAGGAAATAATAGGAACTTGTCAAAAACGGGATTGCGGAGGACAGATGGATAAAATAATAAATAAAAGTATACTTCAAATGGAGTATTGTATTACGTCGGAAGAGAATATTACTTAGCAATGGTATAACACCCAAGAGAAGGCTCTGGCGGTGATGGGGATCAAAAGGTTTGATCACGAAACAAAGGTGAAAGCAAGGTCAGAGAGGCGAAATCTCCAAACTGCTTCACAATTGTGCACTAAACAAGTAGGCACTGGGGAGATAAATC
>Ga0153983_1000363_pt1 | contig 11978 bp, 14 predicted proteins | sample TSGA067MetaG_FD_104693 | JGI IMG/M metagenome (GOLD analysis project Ga0153983, IMG submission 104693) | Attine ant fungus gardens microbial communities from Georgia, USA - TSGA067 MetaG | ecosystem: Host-associated > Fungi > Mycelium > Unclassified | place: USA: Georgia, Alexander Wildlife... | reverse complement strand
GGCTTTATTCCAGTGTACGGCAAAGGCTTGGCGGGAAGCAAATCCAGAGTTGGCAAAGAAAAACAATATTCGTGATTTTGCATCTATTAATGAATTAACGATTTTATCAAACTTAGAAACACATAATGCGGAAATGATTAGAGAAGGTAAAACAAAGAAAGAGCGATTTGAAATTTTAAAGGAAATTTCAAAGTATCAGTTAAATGTGCTAAATCAAGCAGATTCAATGAAACAGCTGTCTGAGAAGTAATAATTTAGGATGGCGGGAAGAGTGTATTTGGGCAGCGCAGGAAAGTAGTGAGTATAAAACGCACATGCAACAATCCCCATAAAGAAGCCATTTTTAGGGCTTTCCCACTTCAGCTTGACCTTACTATGGATAACCTTTAAATTTTATGATAGGCACCTGAGGGAAATTAAATTGAATATTAGAAAAGCAATTAAAGAAGATTATGAAAATATTTATAATTTAGTAAAAGTGGCATTTGAAACAGCAGAAGTATCAGATGGAGATGAACAAGATTTTGTACTGGATCTTCGTAAAGGTCAAAACTATCTTCCTGAATTGGAATTTGTTGCAGAGGAAGCTGGACAACTCATAGGACATATTATGATGACGAAACTAACAGTACAAACGGAAAACGGAGAGTTTACAGGAGTACTTGTTGCCCCCTTGTGTGTAGCCTTGTCATACAGGAATCAGGGGATCGGGGGAGACCTTATGAGATATGCCTGCAAACAGGCGGTAGAAGCAGGTTATACAGCAGCATTTCTCGTGGGGAATCCAAAGTATTACGGCAGATTCGGGTATTGCAGGACGGCTGACTTTGGCATCTGCAATGGTACAAAAATCCCTGATGAGTTTGTTCTTGGATGTGAACTTATAATCGATGCATTAAAAGATATTAATGGAACTATTCACAATATATCATAAGGTGGACTAGAATGGATTTTTTGATTTTCTTAGTGAAAAATAAATATGTTGATTTTTCATCACCGATTATTAAGAAAAAAGCAGATGAATTGTTTCACAGTGTAAACAATGACATCCGGAAAGCTAAAATTGCCTATGAGTATGTCAGAGATGAAATTCCGCATTCTTTTGATATAAATGCGAAGATAATTACGGCAAAGGCCTCTGATGTTTTAAAATATCAAACTGGGATATGCCATGCAAAAGCAAATCTCCTTGCGGCTCTATTGAGATCACAAAACATTCCGGCCGGATTTTGTTTTCAGCATCTAACCCTTGCAGATGATGATTCTTTAGGTTATTGCGTTCACTGCTATAATGCTGTTTTTGTTGATAATCATTGGATTAAGGTGGATGCCCGCGGCAATACTAAGGGAATAAATGCACAGTTTTCTTTAGTTGAGCCAATATTAGCTTTTCCAGTTCGAGCGGAATACGACGAATATTCATGGAGAGGGATATATGCAAATCCACATTTAGACACTATGGAAATGCTGGAAAAGGCAGCGACTATTCAAGATATCATTGATCATATACCATGTAATATTACTGATAAACCGGATATTATGGAGTAGGAGAATTAATTCTATGCAAATAAGAGAAGCAAAGCGGGAGGACTTACAGCAGCTACTTGAATTATATACGTACTTACATAATAATACCATGCCTTCACTTGATAAAAATATTGAAGAGCTATGGAACCATATTTTAGCAGATGAAAATCACCATATCATAGTTGGCTTTGTTGCAGACAAGCTTGCCAGTTCCTGTGTCATTGTAATTATTCCAAATCTTACTCATAATCAACGGCCGTATGCACTGGTTGAAAATGTCATTACACATGAGGCATATAGAAATAAAGGCTATGCAGCATCAATTTTGAATTTTGCAAAGAAAATTGCTGTGAGTGAGAACTGCTATAAAATAATGTTATTGACTGGTGCCAAAGAAGAAAGTACGCTTGATTTTTATGAAAGAGCAGGATACAATCGACGTGATAAAACTGGATTTGTTCAGTGGCTATAATCCTGGCAGCAATGATTATGTGGTAAATAGAAGGAGAGACTTATGCAATTTTCGATTTTGATTGTAGAAGATGATGACGATATAAGAATAATGATTGAAGAGTCCTTAACACAACCGGATTACAGATTGCTTTCTGCAGCTGATGGAAAGGAAGCGCTTGAGTTATTTCGATCGAATCAGCAGATTGATTTAATTATATTAGATTTAATGCTTCCTAAAATAGATGGATTGACGGTATTAAGAAGAATAAGAGATTTAAGTACGGTTCCCGTGTTGATTTTGTCAGCCAGAAACGGAGAATATGAGAAAGTATTAGGGCTTGAATATGGCGCAGATGACTATATTACAAAGCCCTTCTCTGTTATTGAATTACAGGCCCGGGTGAGGGCGTTTCTAAGACGTACGAAAGAGTATCGGCCGGCGACTTCCAAATCCGGTGGAGGCGAGATCGCTATCGGTGCTTTAACAATTGAACCAGGTAATATTATTGTAAAGAAAAACGATCAACCGGTTAGTTTAACAGCAAAGGAATTTAATATATTAAAACTTTTTGCGACTCATCCGGAAAAAGTGTATACAAAAGTACAATTATATAAAGAGATTTGGGATGAGAATTATTTAAATGACGAAAATGTGATCAATGTTAATATAAGAAGATTGCGAGAAAAGATCGAAGACAATCCGTCAGAGCCCAAATATATTAAGACTGTGTGGGGGATTGGATATAAGCTGGGAGAATTTGAATGAATGGTATATTATTTGGTGTACTTATTGTCTTAGTCATTGTATTATTCATTGCTTTTTTGCTGTTTTTTAGTAAGTATAAAAACCAATCTGCGCAAATTGATGAAATAAAAAAAGGCATCTCGGAATTTGTTGATGAAAAAGCAAAAGGGAAAATCATGGTTTTTTCTAATGAGAAATCCATCCAAAAATTATTAGTGCAGATTAATAAGCTGCTTGAAAAGCAAGTTCGTTTAGAGGTTGCGCAGAAAAGGCAGGAGGAGAGCAGCAATAGGATGTTATCCAATATTTCACACGATCTAAAGACACCGCTTACAGTAATTTTGGGATATTCTGAATTACTCATTAATGAGTCAAAGGACATGGAGAAAAGTTCAAAGGACAAATTGCTGAAAATCCAAGGTAAAACAAAGGATGTATTGGAGATGACGGAAACTTTTTTTGATGTCGTAAAATTGGAAAACGCAGAGTATGCATTACAGCTGGAAGAAGTGAATTTGTGTGAATTATGCAGAGAGGAAATTATAAATTATTATAGTATTCTGGAGTCCTCGGGATTTGAAGTAGATATTGAAATTGCCGAACAGCCGGTACTGATTAGAGGAGATTGCCTGGCGATTAAGAGAGCATTGTCCAATCTGATTCAGAATGCAATTCGTTATGGCACGGAGGGTAAGTATTTAAAGCTCAAGGTCTTTGAGAAAGAAGACAAGGCTTACGTAGAGGTTGAGGATCGGGGAAAGGGCATTGTAGAGAACAGTCAGGAGAAGATATTTGAGCGGTTAGTTACTTTAGAGGATTCCAGAAACAAGAAATATCAGGGAAGCGGACTGGGATTAACGATTACAAAGCGATTAATTGAATCCATGGGCGGAACTATCAGGCTGGATAGTACTCCTTATAAAAAGACTATTTTTACCATCATCCTTCCTCTCGATAAATAAGTAAGAATCATGTAAGAAATTTGTTATATATAGGACTGATTTTCAGATATAATCCTTTTATACCTCAGTTGGTATCGCCGGTGTATAATTAGTATATATAGCAATGTAAAGGAGAGAAGATGTCTAAAATAATTCAACTTAAAGAAGTAACCAAGAAGTATAATGATGCCGAAGTAGTCAGTAATGTGACCATGGGAATCGAAAAAGGACGGATTTATGGATTTTTGGGTCCTAATGGAGCCGGAAAAACCACCATCATGAAAATGATTTTAAATTTGGTGAAGCCGACTATGGGCTGTATTGAGGTGTTTGGTGATACAATCAAAAATAATTCATACACCTACTTAAAAAGAATCGGCAGCATCGTTGAATATCCGGTGTTCTATGATAAATTAACCGCAATAGGAAATCTGAAATTTCATTGTGAATATATGGGAGTCTATGATGAAAAAAAGATAGAAGAAGTTTTAGATCTGGTTGACTTAAATGGGATGGAAGATAAAATTGTTTCGGAATTTTCGTTGGGGATGAAGCAGAGATTAGGTATTGCCAGAGCCATGATTACAAATCCGGAATTATTAATCTTAGATGAGCCAATCAATGGTTTGGATCCGCTTGGAATTAAGGCAATGAGAGAGCTATTTCTTAAATTAAGAAAGGATTACGGAACGACTCTATTAATTTCAAGTCATATTATCACAGAGATTGAACAGATTGCGGATGAAATTGGTGTGATTGATAAAGGTAAACTTATCAAAGAGGTATCGATGGAACAAGTAAGACATGATGCGGTACAATACTTGGATATTCAGGTGGATGATATCAAAATGGCCGCTGTGATTTTGGATACCAGACTAAAAATCAACAATTATAAATTGATTTCTGACTCTGAAATCAGAATTTATCAGGATAATATCACACAGAACGAAGTGAGCAGAGAATTAATCTTAGGCGGTGTGAATGTCTATGGAATGGACAGCAAAAGTGACACTTTAGAGGAGTATTTCCTGAATATTGTGAATGGAGGGCACAAATAATGATGAAGTTAATGAAATTGGAATTGCAGAAATTCAATATACTAAGATATTGGATTGCGTTTGCGGTTATAAATGTAAGTATCATTGGATTGGCTGTAGTAACAGGTACCGTTGCTGATACTGAGGATGCATTTGGCACTGCCGCTCAATTATTAGACTTTGGTGATATCATGATTCGAGTTACATTTATAATCTTTGCAGGCGTATTAATAGCTAAAGTTATTATTGGAGAATATAAGAATTCCACAATGGGTCTGATGTTTACTTACCCAATCCCACGAAAGAAAATCATGGCAAGTAAGTTAGCCGTAGTGTTTCTTTTTACATTCTTTGCCACCATTCTAGCGAATTTGATTTTTGGTTTTGGAATGGTACTATTAAATCAATCATTCCATCTGATCCCGGATATGATAATGATCAGAGATATAGTAAGCAGGGTGCCGAGTATGATATTTAATGGATTTGCATGTGCAGGACTTGGATTGATTTCATTATTTTTTGGAATGAGAAAATATTCAATATCTGCAACGATTGTATCCTCTATTATAGTAGCCATTTTACTGAATAGTTCAAGTGGAGTGGAAATGAATACACTCTTTTCTATTACTGTTATACCGGTTATTTTTTGTATAGGGGGCATTATAATTGCATATTTATCTTTCGCGAACATCAATAAAGCAGATATTAAATAGAGGAGCTTAGCCCATGAAAATAGATCGTTTAATCGGAATACTCTCTATCCTGCTTCAGCAGGAAAAGGTGACGGCGCCTTTTCTTGCCGAGAAATTTGAAGTATCCCGCCGTACCATCAACCGGGATATTGAAGATATTTGCAAGGCAGGTATCCCAATTGTCACCATGCAGGGTCAAAATGGCGGCATTTCCATTATGGAAGGTTATAAAATTGACCGCACCCTGCTGACATCAGCGGACATGCAGTCGATATTGGCTGGGCTTCGCAGTCTTGACAGTGTGTGTGGGACGAACCGATACCAACAGCTGATGGAAAAACTGTCTGTGGGAAATTCCGATGTACTTACTTCAAACAATCATATCATGATTGATCTGTCGTCGTGGTACAAGTCTACCTTGGCACCTAAGATAGAAATTATCCAGGCAGCCATTGAGAGAACCGAAAAAATTGGCTTTATTTATTATGCACCCCAGGGAGAAGGAAAGCGAATGATTGAGCCATATCTGCTTATATTTCAATGGTCCTCCTGGTATGTGTGGGGATACTGTCTGGGAAAGCAGGATTACCGCCTCTTTAAGCTGAATCGTATGACGAATTTGAAAAATATGAATGAAACATACGAGGTAAGACAGGCTCCACCGCCAAACCTATCAGCTAAAAGAGTGTTCCCGATAACGATCGAGGTGAAAGCTCTCGTAGAGCCTGCTATGAAGTGGCGTCTTGTTGAGGAATTCGGCATAGACAGCTTCAAGCAGCGGGAGAACGGAAAGCTGTTATTTCAGTTTGGCTTTGCGGATAAGGAGAATCTCTTTAGCTGGCTTTTAAGCTTTGGTAATCAAGTAGAGCTGATAGAGCCGAAAGAGCTGCGGTCGGAGCTGTTTTCTATTACCGCCGGGATCAGTCAAATGTATGAGTAGTCCCTTCATTTCATGACTTTTAATGCTATTCGGACAGGATACCGCAGCCATGGTTTTTCCATTGTCTGTGCCGCTTCTTTAAGATGACGGGGAATATCAATCTGCTGTGGGCAGTGTTTGAGACATGCGCCGCAATTTTTACAGAGTGAGGCCTTTGAGGGTTTGCCGTTGGTGATCCCCTCAGTTGCCTGGATGTACATATAATGCGGCATGAATCCGCCCTGAATAGATTTGCTATTATAATGGGCAAAACAGGTGGGGATATCTACACCGTGGGGACATGGCATGCAATAGGTACAGGCAGTACAGGGAACCTTAAACCGGGTCTTAAATATTTCCCTGACTTCATCTATAGCAGAACATTCTTGTTTAGTGAGGGTATATCCATCAGGATTTGATGCGATCCGGATATTCTCGGTGATATGTGATTCCTCGTTCATACCTGACAATACGACCTGCACTTGGGGATGGGAGAAGACCCAGCGCAATGCCCACTCTGCCGGACTTCTCTCCGGTATGTGTTTTTGCAGTGTTTTTCTGGCAGGTTCCGGGATTTTCGCTCCCAGTGTACCGCCTCTAAGTGGCTCCATAATGATAATACCCAGTCCTTTTTTGGCCGCATACTCTAATCCTTTCGTTCCGGCCTGGAAATTTTCGTCCAGATAATTATACTGAATTTGACAGAAATCCCATGGATAATCATCGATAAGCTGCTTAAAAGCGATTAGATTTCCATGAAAAGAAAAGCCAAAATGGCGGATGCGGCCTTTGTCTCGTTCTTTTTCTACAAATTCTTTGATGCCCATTTCCTTCAGTCTCTGCCAATCGGCAAAGCTGCCAATGTTGTGAATAAGATAATAGTCGATATAGTCAGTTTGCAGCCGGTCAAGCTGTTTTTGGAACAGGGAGGCGATATCTTCGGGACGCTTTACTAAGATGTGAGGAAGCTTGGTGGCCAGCATTACCTTGTCTCGAATGCCTTCCTCTGCCAATATGCTGCCAAGGATTTTTTCGCTGCCGGAGTACAAATATGCCGTATCAAAGTAATTCACGCCTTGTTCAAAAGCAGAAAGTATCTGTGCCCGTGTCCGTGTTTCATCTATGCCTCTGTTCTTTTTTGGAAAACGCATACAGCCATAACCAAGTAAAGACAGGGTATCGCCGGTTTTCTTCATGTTTCGGTAATTCATCAAATCACGCTCCTTTTCATTAAAATAAGTAACACTATGTTAATTATTATAAGATACACTATGTTACTTGTCAAATGATTTTTATTTTGATATGATGAATTTACCAAGGAGGCTATTATGGAATTTATACGTGCACGCAGCGATGAACAAAAAAATATCCGGTTGAACCAGATTGTTAGGGCCGCATTGGAATTATACGAAACGACACCGTTTGATAAAATTACATTGGCAGCTATCGCTAAACGGTTGGACTTTACCCGCGCCAATTTATACAAATATGTGTCATCGAAAGAAGAAATTTATCTGCTGGTTATTTCCAGCGACCTGGAGGCTTTTGTACAGGACGCAATGGAACATTTTAAAGATACTAAAGATGTGACGATAGAGGAATTTGCATGGCAATGGTCAAAGGTGCTATATCGCCATGAAAGATTACTGCAGCTATTTTCAGTACTGTTTACTTTGATTGAGAAGAATGTATCGGTCGAATCCCTTGCAGCTTTTAAACGGCAGATGTTTATCGATATAGACAAATTAAAGCCAATGTTTTGGCGGCTGCTTCCGGGTATGGACGAAGGACAAATTATTCTTTTTCTTAATATTCAATTACATTATGTTGTTGGGTTGTACCCATCCACTAATCTTAATGATATCCAGCAGGAAGCTATTCGAATCAGTGAAATCCCTTACAAGGCAGAAAATTTCATAACTGCTTTTGCCAGATTCATTACGATAACATTAAAAGGTTTGCTGGTCGAATGAAATAATTTTCCAAGCAATGATGACACACAGTTGGCATGTTTGATGTGCTATGATTTGTCTATCAAAATGAAAAGAGGTAGGCAATATGAATTATGAGATTGTGAATTTGCAAGAAAAAACAGTAGTAGGAGTGATTGCTCAGACAAATAATACGGCACCCGATATGGGAATTGTCATCGGCGGACTGTGGGAACAGTTTTATGGGAATGGCATTTATGCCGCCATTCAGAATAAAAGCAATGATAAAGCATTGGGTATTTACACAGATTATGCCGGTAATGAAAAAGATGACTACAGTGTCATCGTTGCCTGTGAAGCAGACAATACAGATCGTATTCCTCAAGGAACAGAAAAAAGAGTCATTCCGGCAGGTAAGTATGCGAAATTTATTGTGAGGGGCAATATGCAAAAGGTAGTGGCAGAATTTTGGCAGAAGCTATGGGATATGGATTTACCCCGTGCTTTTAACTATGATTTTGAAGAATATCAAAACGGCGATATGGAAAATGCGGAAATACATATTTATATAGGCCTAAAAGAATAAGAGAGGTGTACATATGATAGAATCAAGATGTGGAATACTATGTAGTGAGTGTGAATACAAAGAGCCAATGAATTGTGGAGGCTGTGTGAATATTGCTAAACCCTTTTGGGGTGATGCCTGTCCGGTCAAGGAATGCTGCGAAAGTAAAACTAATGAGCACTGCGGCTTGTGTGTGGAATTTCCTTGTACCTTACTTAACCAGTTTGCTTATGATGAGAAACAAGGCGATGATGGAAAGCGAATCCAACAATGCAGAGCCTGGAGTGTTTGAACAAGACGGCACCATGAAATTTATCTGGGAGATCCAAGAAAAATAGCACCGGAAAAGCGAAAGACAGTGATTCGCTATCCCATCAGAAAGGCGGATTAATATGGAGTTCAAACAGATTACATTAGAAAACCTGGATAAAGAGCATATTTGCTGTGCCATTACTGAAAAGAAAGGTGAAACCTGCGTAGCATCTAAAAAGGCATGGCTGAAGGAACGTATGAAGGAAGGCCTTGTTTTTAATAAATTAGATGTCCGGGGAAAAGTTTTTATTGAATATATTCCCGCCGAAAATGCATGGTGTCCCATAGATGCAGACGGGTACATGTATATCAACTGCTTTTGGGTGTCCGGTCAGTATAAGGGACAAGGCTATGCCAATCAATTATTGGAGCAATGTATCACAGACAGCAAAGAAAAAGGCAAAAAAGGACTTGCCATTTTATCTTCCAAAAAGAAGATGCCATTTCTTTCAGACCCGAAATATTTAAAGCATAAAGGTTTTCTTCCGGCAGACATCGCATCTCCTCACTTCATACTTTTGTATTTGCCTTTTGAAAATGACGCACCCGCTCCTAAGTTTAAGGAATGCGCCAAGGACGGAAAAATCAGTGAACAGGGATTTGTTCTTTATTACAGCAGCCAATGTCCTCATGCGGACAAATATGCTCCGCTGCTGGCTGAGATTATAAAAGGATACAAAATGGAGCTAAAGCTTGTAAAAATAGATACCAGAGAAGCGGCGAAGAGTGCTCCGACACCTTTTACGACGTATTCTCTATTTTACAACGGGCAGTTTGTAACCAATGAAATTTTATCGGAAAAGAGCTTTGCGAAATTATGGGAAAATCATAAAAATAGTTGACATAGAAAAGAGAGGGAAGTATACTTTAATCAGAAATTCAAAAAGACAACAGAGAGGTTGCGTTCATAGCGCAGTCTCTCTGCTTTTTATTTATGATTGAAAGGGAAAACAAGGTGGACAGCAGCACCATGATCCGGAATGCCTTTTATTGATACCGACCCGTGATGCCGCTCCATAATCCGTGATACAATCGTTAATCCAACCCCGGAGCCTTCGTATTCAGAAGCAGGATGCAGCCGTTCAAAGATTTGGAAGAGCTTGTCGGAATAAGTCATATCAAAGCCCGCCCCATTGTCTTTTATCAAAATCTCATAACCGTCAGGCTGGTTTTGAGAGGATACGGAAATCTCGGTAATTTCCCTGCATCTGGTGAATTTTATGGCATTGTGGATGATATTCTGGCATAAATGTTCCAACAATATTGGATCACCGGCTATTTTGGGGAGTTTGCTTACCGTATAATTTATTTTACGTTCAGGACATAAAGAAGTCAGTTCAGCCAGAGTATTACGGAAGAGTTCAGCCAGATCAACATTGGTAAAGTGGCAGGTCAGCTGAGAGAGTTTGGATAAATCCAGCAATCTTTGATTCATCAGCAAAGTATGTTCACATTTTTCTGTTAAATGATTAATGATTTCCAAACAATGTTCAGATGGTGGATTGGCAAAATTAATCATTTCATCTTTTAAGAGATATGCCAGCTGCGCAATGACCTGCAGGGGAGATTTCAAATCGTGGGAAACGCTATGACAGAATTGATCTAACTCATGATAAGCGTGTTTTAGTTCCTGCCCCTGTACTGCGATCTTCATATGGGCATTTACACGGGCAATCAATTCCGAAGCATGATAAGGTTTTACTACATAATCCTGAGCACCCGATGCAAATCCGGTCTCAATACTGTCAACATCATCGTCAGCGGTCATAAAAATAACAGCAATATCCTGATATTCCGGTTTGGATTTTAGAGTTTTGCATAATTCAAAACCGTTTAGTCCTTCCATTTTTATATCCAATAAAATCAATGAAGGAATCTCTTTTTTGATCAATTGCAGAGCAGTGATACCATTGGCAGCGGTACGGAGACGATATCCCTGATCCTTAAGTATATGTTGTGCAATACGAATATGTTCAGGAAGGTCATCTACGATCAGGATATTTGGAGTAGAATTCAGTTGTTTCATAAAAAGCTCCTTTGGATTTTATATAAGTTATTATATCGGAAAGGAATGAATAATACAAATATGAATAGCCCCCCCGGAAAAATCAGCCAAAAGAAGATCAATATATTCATTTCTATAGTAGTTACTACAGCAGTCGTTTTAGCGGTAATGAGTACCCTGCACATTTATGCCTGCATTAAAGAGGAACAGGAGATCGAACAGTATAAAAGTCAGTGTGAGGACTTAAGCGGCCAGCTGGCAGAGAATTTTTCATGGATGACAGAGGAAGTCCGGAATTTTGTGATCAATGAGGAGATAGAGGCACTGCAGAATTACTGGAATGAAGCAGAAGTTGTCAAAACCAGGGAAAAGCTAATTGCGCAGCTTGAGGAAATGAATCTGCCGCCGCAGGAAATGCGGCTGCTAAATGTTGCCAAGGAAAATTCAGATTTATTCGGGTATACGGAAATCAGAGCCATGCGTCTTGTACTGGATACGATGGATATGGATGAGAGCTGGCTGCCTCTGCAGGTTAGGGAATATGTTTTGAATATCCAGGAGAAAGAAATGACAGATGAAGAAAAGAAAAATGCTGCATTACAGCTGCTCTTTAGTGAACAGTTTCATTTTGAAAAAAATACCATTATGCAGAATGTGGAAATATTTCAGCAGACAATGCAGTTGAGGCTGGACCAGGAAGTGGCAAGTGCCAGAGAGACGACACGATCTGCAATGGGAATTTTGTTTGTTTTACTTGGGCTGATATTGTGTCTTGTGTTTTTGGTGGTTCTGATCTTTGGCCGGATGGTCGTCCGACCGATACAGACATATTCAGATACGCTGCAAACTTC
>Ga0153983_1000361_pt1 | contig 12011 bp, 10 predicted proteins | sample TSGA067MetaG_FD_104693 | JGI IMG/M metagenome (GOLD analysis project Ga0153983, IMG submission 104693) | Attine ant fungus gardens microbial communities from Georgia, USA - TSGA067 MetaG | ecosystem: Host-associated > Fungi > Mycelium > Unclassified | place: USA: Georgia, Alexander Wildlife... | reverse complement strand
CTTAATAGCAAAACTCCTGGCGCAGACAGCCTGAACTTTAAGTGCTTCTAAGCCATAAGTTACCGGCATCTCGCTAGGTAATACACCATATAAATATTCCTCCAATAATAATTCGTTGACAATAATAATTGAATCAGCAGACTTTTTAAGACTCAGGGTTCCCCGATATTTTGGATGTTCCTGATTTCTGTTCAGTGATAAGATTTCTAACTTCCCCGATGTTGCCGTGGTCTCAAATAATAGTTCTTCGCCAATACTTTTGCTATTTACAATCACCTGTTCTCCGGCTTTATAGTTTGTTATATCGTCCCCGCTTTTTGTATAAAAATCAACATCGCTGGTAATCATAACTTCTTGATGGTAATATCCGCTGTAACCATCTGTACTTAACAGAACACGTATTTTTTCCACTTCGCCCGGTGCCCTGATGACTGCACCGCATATATATTCTCCATCTAAGATAAATTCAGTATACTTATTGCCAACTTCAAGATTTTCTACTGTGATTTCGCCAACCCCATCAAATATTTTATACACATTAAACGGTTCTTTCGTCGGAATTTTACCATAACCTTCAATCTCTATATCATCTTCACCAATAGATAAGATTTCCCCTTTAATAACACTTTGTTTGATATTGACTTGTTTAACCGATTGATTGTCAAGAATAATATCACCCATAACTTTTTCTACTTCCATTGCTAATGGTTTATCCATCGTAAACGTACGGTAGTATCCAAAGATATAGGAGAACAATTGATTACCCTCACCTTTAAGAATCCAGATATTCTCTATGAGAACTTCTTCATCGACAACATCAATCACATTAAGGATTTCATCATCTTTCAAATAAACCCTAATCTTTGAATCAATATAGCCATCCATAGATAAGCCTTCAAAACTTAATGTTCCCCTATCAGCAGCACATTGCCAGGCTTCCAGTGAATCCATGTTTGAAGGGGTTCCGATAACTATCATTTCTTTCTTCTGAATACTTTCATTATTATCGATGATTAAATCATATAACTCATACCATTTCTCTTTTGGTATTGCATCTTTTAAAATTTTATCATTGATCTGATAAGATAGCTGAGTTTCATCAATGGACATTTTCTGTAATATGTACAAAGCATCTTCATAAGTGACTAATTCCATAGGATTAAACATTTCTTTATCATATTGCATTAAACCCTTATCTACTACGGCATTGACATATTTTGCATACCACCCCTGGGCATCAACATCGGTAAAGGTTATACTTACTTCCAGTTCGGCACATTCCGCAGAGGTATACATCGTTAAACTGAGCATTTTAGCTGCCTGAGCCCTGATAATCATGGGATCTTCTTTAGGTAACATGATAAAGTTTTTCTTTATAATTATAAATCCAAGAAAAATAATAATGACAGCAAGTATCAGGAGATATTTCTTTTTTGGCATAAAGCCTCCTTAAATATAGAGTTTCAATCGCACTTGCAAAAAGAGACGACTAAAAGTCGTCTCTTTTATCTTAAGTAATTCCCCGGTGTGCCTTCCCTGCTATTTTGACGCCTAGCCCAAGCTAGGTGGGTAACCTCATTGGCTTTTCTGTCTTCCACTGCAAACGGAGGCTTGACATAGTACCAATATATGATCTCCCGTCAAAGAAAATGTAGGTTCAAAATTGCAGGTTTATCGAACACCCCAGGTAAATATGGCTTATATATTTTATGATTTGATTGATGTTTATATTAATATTATATCCAAATGTAAGTCATTTTTCAAGTGGTAATACTTTGGAATTAATGACATGATTTTACCTGAGTATTTTCAATTTATTTTGTGCCATTCTTTTCCCTCTTTCAAACCTTTTTCTTGCGGCACTTGCTGTGATTTTTTCAATACCGGCAATTTCTTTGAATGTCAGATGATATATAAGCCTTAATATTAAGATGCTACTGTATTTTTTCGAAAGCTTTTTGAGTGCTTTCATATCTTCGTTGAAGATTACTATATTTTCAGTGCTGTTATCGGACTGAAAATTTATAAAGTTTTCAAGTGATATATCTTCCGGAAGTAAATTAAATTTAAGATTTTGTCTTAATATATCAGTGACAGCCGACCTGGTAATCTTCTTAATATACGCTTTACGCTCATATTCTGTAGACTCTTCAATTCTATGAAAATATTTTAACATTCTATAGCAAACTTCCTGGACAACATCTTCTGCCAATTGTTCATCACGCAGAACATATTTGGCTTCATAGTAAATCTGTTTTTCATAATTAAAGAATATTTCCAGGAATTTTTCGGAATCTCCATTTTGATTACTGAAATCTGTCATCTTTTATAATACCTCTCGTGACATAATGGTGCGTTAATTAATATAGTGGATATTTATCAGTTAAACCTGTGACAATCAATTTTGCAGTTTCCTTTTGGTTCTCAAAGTCTTTAAGAGTCATTACAATGGCTTCTGCAATCTGATCCATGTCATCAACGCTCATACCTCTGGTCGTTACCGCAGGTGTTCCGAGACGAATACCGCTTGTGACAAAAGGTGACTGTGGGTCATTAGGTATGGTATTCTTGTTACAGGTGATATAAACTTCATCAAGCATTTTTTCTGCTTCTTTACCGGTTATGCCAAGATTCTGCAAATCAACGAGCATTAAATGATTATCGGTGCATCCTGAAACAATCGTAAGACCTCTCTTTTGTAAGCCTTCTGATAAGGCCTTGGCATTATTAAGGATATTTTTTTGATATGATTTGAAATCATCGCCTAATGCTTCCTTAAATGATACCGCCTTTGCAGCAATCACATGCATCAAAGGACCGCCCTGAGTTCCCGGAAATACAGCGGAATTTAATTTCTTAGCAAATTCTTCACTGCTTAATATCATTCCGCCTCTTGGCCCTCTAAGGGTTTTATGGGTTGTTGTCGTTGTAAAATGAGCATAGGGTATTGGGTTTGGATGAAGCCCGGCCGCAACTAAGCCGGCAATATGAGCCATGTCCACCATTAAATATGCTTCCACTTCATCAGCAATCTCCCGGAATTTTTTAAAGTCAATGATCCGGCAGTATGCGCTTGCGCCGGCAATGATTAATTTAGGCTTCGACTCAAGGGCAATTTTCCTTAATTGCTCATAGTCGATAAAACCTTTATCATCCACCCCATACGGAATGCAATGATAGTTCTTTCCGGAAATATTAGCACCGCTTCCATGGGTTAAATGTCCCCCATGATCTAAGTTCATCCCCATAAAGGTATCCCCAGGTTTAAGAACTGCTTGAAAAACAGCCATATTGGCCTGGGCACCCGAATGTGGCTGGACATTAACATATTCCGCGCCAAAAAGCTTCTTTGCCCGATCAATGGCCAGCGATTCGACAATATCTACATATTCGCACCCTCCATAATACCGCTTACCAGGATAACCCTCAGCATACTTATTCGTTAGCGGACTTCCAAGTGCAGCCATGACTGCCTTGCTCACAAAATTTTCTGATGCAATAAGCTCAATGTGGCTATTCTGTCTTTCGATTTCTTTTGACATCGCATCTGCTACTTCTGAATCAAACAACTTGACTTCATCAAATGAATACATAATTTTAGCTCCTCTTTTCTTATTTACAGTTTCTTGGTATCTTTCATAATGCTTATTTGTAATTCCTTAAGCTGGGAATCATCAACGACGTTAGGTGCTTCACTCATCAGACATGATGCATCTTTTACTTTTGGGAAAGCAATCACATCACGAATACTGTCTTCCTTTGCCATGAGCATCATTAAGCGGTCCAATCCATAGGCTAATCCGGCATGGGGTGGAACTCCATATTGGAAGGCGTTAAGTAAAAATCCAAATTGCTCATAGGCCTCTTCTTTAGAAAAACCCAAAAGATCAAACATTTTTTCTTGGATATCATTTTGATGGATACGGACGCTGCCGCCACCCAATTCGGTTCCATTGAGAACGATATCATAAGCCTTTGCCCGAACCCTTAAAGGTTCGCTATCAATATACTGCAAATCCTCTTCCATAGGCATCGTAAAAGGATGGTGCATCGCCGTATACCGTCCTTGTTCCTCTGAATACTCTAAAAGAGGAAATTCGGTAACCCACAAAAAATGATATTGATTCTTATCCAAAAGCCCTAAATTTCTGGCCAATTCCAGTCGCAACGCACCAAGAACATCATAAACAATTTTAGTTTTATCGGCGGCAAATAAAAGTAAATCTCCCGGCTTGCCTGACATTGTTCCAATTAAAGCCGCCATCTCATTTTCCGTCATAAATTTTGCAAAAGAAGATTTGATGTTGCCATCTTCGCCCATTGCAATATAAGCTAATCCTTTTGCACCATAGTCTTTTGCAAAGGCCACAAGGGCGTCGATTTTTTTTCTGGGCATACTCCCTTGTCCGGAGACATTAATTCCTCTGACGCTTCCCCCGGCAGCAATCGCATTTTTAAATACGACAAACTCACTGTTTTTGACAACGTCCGTCACATCTTCTAATTCCATGCCAAAACGGGTATCCGGTTTGTCAGAGCCAAATCTATCCATGGCTTCCTGCCATTTAAGTCTTGGAATGGGTAAAGAAATATCCACATCTAATATTTCTTTAAAAAGCTTTGCCAAGAGACGTTCATTAACATCAATAACCTCGTCTATATCAACAAAGGATAATTCCATGTCTATTTGTGTAAATTCCGGCTGTCTGTCCGCACGCAAATCTTCATCTCTAAAACACTTGGCAATTTGAAAATATCTATCATAACCTGAAACCATCAACAATTGCTTAAATAGCTGAGGGGACTGAGGCAAAGCATAAAACTTGCCGGGATGAACACGGCTCGGAACCAGATAATCCCTTGCTCCCTCTGGTGTACTCTTCGTCAATATCGGTGTTTCTATCTCCAAAAAACCTTCTTCTGCCAAAAATGTTCTTGTCAGCATGACCGCCTTGCTTCTCATCATAAAATTTCTTTGTATATCCGGGCGCCGCAAATCCAGATAACGATATTTAAGACGAACCTCTTCTTTCGTCTTGCTATTTTCTTCGATAGGAAACGGTGGCGTTTTAGATTCTGATAAAACACTCAATCCGACGGCTATCATTTCAATATCGCCTGTTTGCAGGTTCTGGTTAACGGCTCCTTCCCGCGCTTTGATTTCCCCGGTTACGGCAATGACAAATTCACTTCTTAGCTTTTCCGCTTTTTTAAAGATAGTTTCATCTGTCTGACCTTCTTCAAAAATAATCTGTATCAATCCTGAACGATCACGTAAATCTACAAAAATAATACCACCCTTATTCCTGCTCTTTTGTACCCATCCCATAAGTGTTACTGTTTCTCCAATCATCTGGTGATTGACTTCGCAGCAGCGACAGGTACGCTTTAATCCTTTCATTGATTCTGCCATATGATATCTCCTTTAAACTTTAATTATCGTTGTTGATTAATAACCTCAGTAATCTGCCCAATGGGGGTCAAAGTCTCTTCACCTGTAGACATGTCTTTTATCCGGACTTCACCTTTAGTCAGCTCATCTTCGCCTATGATAACAGTGTTTTTGGCGCCTAGCTTATTGGCATATTTCATCTGAGCTTTAACACTTCGCTCCATATAATCAGTTTCTACAATAATTCCCATATCTCTAAGGTCATTCACAATCTTATATGCCGCAGCCCTGGACGCTTTACCTAAGATACCCACGTAAAGGGCAACTTCCGGTTCGGGTTCTAATTCTACGCCTTCTTTATTCAAGAAATAGATGATACGCTCAATACCCATGCCAAATCCCACTGAGGGGATGTGCTGTTTTCCATCGATTTCAAAAATAAGGTTATCATAACGTCCGCCGCCGCATAAAGTAAAGCCGGCTTCATTGACAAATTCAAAGACTGTCTTTGTATAGTAATCCAAGCCTCTTACGATGCCGGTATCTATTTCATAGGGTATCTTTAATTCGCTCAGTAAAGTCTGTAAGTCATCAAAATGAGTCTGACACTCTTCATCTAAATAATCAATGGTTCTTGGTGCATCTTTCACAACTGCTTTACAGACTGGGTTTTTACAATCCAGAATGCGAAGGGGGTTCCTCGTCATTCGTTCTTTACAGGTCGGACAGAGCTCTTCTTCATGCTTTTTTAAGAAAGATAATAAGGCCTCATTATAAATCGACCGGCAATTGGTACAGCCAATGCTGTTGATATGCAATTTCGTCTTTTTCAGACCCAATTCTTTAATAAAAGCGGTCACAAAAGTAATCAATTCCACCTCTGCCATAGGCGAAGATGCGCCAACAATTTCTATACCGAATTGATGATGCTGGCGCAAGCGCCCATCCTGTGGCTGTTCATAACGAAAAGCGGGAGTTACATAAAACATCTTGGCAGGTGCCGGTTCAGCATATATACTGTTCTCCAGATAAGCCCTCATAACACCTGCCGTTCCTTCCGGCTTTAATGTAATACTCCTATCTCCCTTATCATTAAAAGTATACATTTCCTTTTGCACCACATCTGTCGTTTCCCCAACTCCGCGGGCAAATAAAACTGTGTGTTCAAATATGGGTGTGATAATTTCTTTAATATGATAGGTTCGGCATAATTTTCTTGCTAAATTTTCAATAAGCGTTCTTTGATGCATATTCGCACCAAACCAGTCCTGAGTTCCTTTTGGCCTCTTGGTAATCATCTGTTTCCCTCCTGATTATTACTATCTAACTTAAAGCCCGTTCCCGGGAGAATTGGAAACGAGCTAGATTTTGTCATATATCGTATATTGTAACAACTAAACCACTATTTGTCTAGGCGGAAATAGAAATTTTATCCTTTGAGAGCGAATATAAATAAATATGATTTGACAGAATTTCGTCTTCAAGGACAACTTTATCGTTGGCATCAATGACAATTTTCTTTAATTCATCGGTATTGATATTTTCACTGTGGGGAATGAGGATGACTTCATGAATACTACTGGGAAGTATATAAATATCCTTTTTTAAAAGATTCGCAAATTCTTTCAAGATATCACTGTAAAACAAAGCTCCGGCACCATTTAGTTTGGAGGCATTACTTAAGATGAACATCGGCATTGCTTCATATTTGGTATCTCCGCTTTCGTTTTCAGTTTCCATACCTTCAATAATACGTTCCAGTTCATAAGGCTTGCCGGCACATGAATCCATAAGACCTTTAATCACATCAATCATCCGTTCAATGGTGGGCGGAAAGTACTGAGTACTGTTCTTTATAGACTCTTGATGCAGTATCTCTTCGTCAACACCCCATGTTTGCACCATCCCATAATTAATGAGTGTAGTAGCAATTCCTACCTCTGTCTGGTCGAATAAAATCCGATAAGTCAACGCCAAGTCCAATATCCTGATATGGGGTGACTCTTTTAAAATCTCCTTATTCTTCTCATAGTTGATTAAACGGCATATTATTTTGCCTTTTATCTTCTCATAATTACTTATTGTATCATCAGACAATGAATATTTTGAGTTAAAATTGTACTGATATAAGTTGGATATATGCTCTAGAATATCGTCTAGAGATTCCCTGTTCCTATATTTTTCATAAAATTCTTCTAAGTAAATAATCGGGCATTGATATGTATCCTGCCGCATAATATTCAATGATGTCTTATTGACACCATTATTCTTAATGACATTGCCTAATGTGACTGTCCATTGTTCATCCTCATCTAAGTAATCGCTGATATTTTCTTTGACGAACTTGGCAAATGTATTAAAATCCATTAAATTGTTATAATTCATAGCTACCTCTCACTTTATTGTATTGTTTTGTTGTTAATATTATAATATTGGGGGATTTAAGAATTCTTAAAGACATATAAGAATTAGAATTTCTTATAGATATTTTTATTATACCGATTTTTTATTTTTTTTCAATGACAGTTTATCGGGAGCGTATGACAAAAGCCAACAGCCGTATCCTTCATATTTTTTATATTTTTTAAACCTTTGCACCTTCAGGGCAACAGTGTTATAATATGGGCATAAAATTCAGAAAGGTATTCTACAAGACATGAAAGAAAAGCAAAAAAGAATCGCAGTTATTAATGATTTGTCAGGATTTGGGCGTTGTGCGCTGTCGGTATCCCTGCCTATCATCTCGGCAATGAAAATACAATGCTGCCCACTGCCTACTGCTATTCTATCGGCAAATACAGCCTTTAAAAACTATACCTTAACCGACTTTACCGATGAAATGCCTTCGTATATCAATCATTGGAAGAATCTGGGATTAGATTTTGACGGAATCTGTACCGGTTTTTTAAATTCGGCTAAGCAAATCGAAATTGTTAAAGATTTTTTATCCTTTTTTAAGAAGCCGGATAATGTGATTGTTGTTGACCCCATTATGGGAGATAACGGCCATTTTTATAGCACCTTTTCAAATGAACTGTGTGAAGAAATGAAAAAACTGCTTCCCTTTGCCGACATCCTCCTTCCCAACCTCACTGAAGCCTGTAAGCTACTGGATCTGCCTTATCCTGAATCGGAATTAACTGATGAAGAGATTAAACAAATAGCCAAAACCCTATCAGAACAAGGTCCTAAAAAAGTGGTTTTAACCGGTATTGAACGTAGTGGCTATCTTACGAATTTCATTTATGAGTCAGGGGGCATCTGCCAAAGTGTTGAAGTTCCCAAAATCGGTTCTAACAGATGTGGAACCGGTGATGTTTTTTCATCGGTATTTGTTGGTTCAATGATACATGGTATGTCTATCTATGATTCTGTTAGAAAAGCTGCTGATTTTGTCAGTAAAGCTATTGAATATACGATAAAACTTGAAACCCCGCCCTTTGACGGATTATGCTTTGAAGCGTTTTTAAATGAACTTTAGATATAAGGAAAGTGATTATTAATGATATTGTATACTTCAAAAAAAGAAAAATTTTATAATCTTTCAATCTTTGAATACAACCTGGAAGACTTAAGAAAAAAGGGATATGCAAACAAGATTTATATCAATCTGACAAATCAATGTCCTTGCGCCTGCACTTTCTGTCTGCGAAACACAAAGGAAATGGATGCTTCGGGGAGTTTATGGCTTAAGCATGAACCCACTGGAGAAGAAGTCATAGCAGAACTAAAAAAATACAATTGGGAATCGGTTGATGAAATTGTTTTTTGCGGTTTTGGCGAGCCTATGATGAGATTGGAAGTTATTCTTCAGGTTTGCAAATTCATCAAAAGAATTTCCGATACCATGCCCATTCGGATTAACACTAATGGATTGGCTAATCTTATCCATCATGAAGATGTCACCTGTCATCTCAAAGGCTTAATTGACACCATTTCAATAAGCCTCAATGCTTCTACGGCAGAAAAATATAACGACATAACCCGTAGTCAATATGGTATTCAATCCTTCAACGCCATGTTGTCTTTCGCGCTCCAATGTAAAAAAAGTGTCCCTAAGGTCGTTTTGACTGTTGTTGACATTATTGGAGCTAAAGAGATAGACGCCTGTATTCGATTATGTAGGGAATTAAATCTTGATCTGCGTATCCGAACAATGGAGTATTAATATCCTTGATGCTTATTTCGTTTAGTGATATATTAGTATTATAAAACCACATCATCAACATGAAAGGAGATTATATGATGTCCTCATCATTATCACAACAATCTATAACTACTTTAGAAGAATATGAGAAACTTCCTGAAGATGTCAGAGCGGAGGTATTTGAAGGGCAAATTCAATATATGGCCAGTCCTTCACAAATACATCAAACAATACTTTTAGAACTTTCTTCAACGTTAAACACCTATGTAAAGGGCAAAAAGGGGGATTGTAAGGTCTTTCCTGCTCCATTTGATGTAAAACTTAATGATAAACCACTGACCGTCTTACAGCCTGATATTATGATTATCTGCAATCAGGATAAGCTCGATGGGAAACGTTGTAATGGCGCGCCGGATTTCATCATTGAAATAGTCTCTCCAGGTAATTCATCTGATGACTATATCAAGAAACTATATTACTATAAAAATTACGGTGTCCGCGAATACTGGATCGTAGATCCAAATCGACGTTCTGTAACAGTAAACTATTTTGAAGGCGACATTGTCAGCATACCTTATACTTTTAATTCCACTATAAAAGTAAACATCTATAATGATCTCTGTATTGATTTTAAAGAAATTGAGCAGCTTCTCAATTCGTAATACAGCCTTAAAAATTGGCGTGGAAAACCGTTATAAGGAATTTGAAGCAATCAATCTCACAAGAGATGCTTTTCACGGCGAGTGGAATTATTCAATTTCCGCTCGTTAGAAACTTGATTTATTTAATTACAATTCCTAAATTCAGGCTTTAGCCAAAGTGCTATAAGATTTCCCTTTTTATCAATTTCCAATACCGTATTCGTAAAAAATTCAATACATAAATCATTTGAAAAATTATCAGTATTCCCAAATCTAATCCAACCACTATGGCTATCATAATACGTTTTCCACGAATCAGCCTCTTTAATTCTGATACTGTCACCAGATTCTATCTTCATATTTAATTTAACTACTCCTTTGGTAATTTCAGGAATATTCAACACTTTCTTTTCCCAATTAAAATTGTGATGAAATCCCCAAATTTGAGTAGCTTCTTTCGTTTCAGAATCGAAACCAATGTTAATATAACCAACCAAAAAGGTAATATCAGAATTCATATATGGAGTGGAAGCGAACTCATGTGTTTCTTCGCTATACATTAAACTCCCCACATTATAAACACTATCCATATCAAATATAAACATAATCCTTCTCCCTACTTAGTGAAATTAAAATGTACAATTCTATTCGTATCAAGATCTATGACTAACTCCCAAACTCCTTGATCTCTACCATTAAATGACCCTGACACATCCCAACGTAATCCATTAGGTAAAGATACATCTTTGACAGGAACACCTGAATCCATAATCTCCTGAATCAGCAAGTTTGTTCCATTTGAATCAACATAAGGGCGTGACAATTCTCCTGCATTTACACCCTTTTTATAATATCTGTAGAATGATTACTAACTGTTTCAGTCATTGTTAAGTCAGTTGCCTTTGGTATATCAACTCCACCAACCCCTTTAAGAGTCTTCTCATCTACTTCACTAATCACATTCCCATCGGCACTTTTTATCAAATACTTCCCGGATACATGGCTGACAGTGAGACCTACTCCCAGACTCAGTAGCAGTTTAAGCTCATTAGGTAAATTGGTGTCTTCCAGTACCGCCGTTGTTCCATAAGATGCACCGTAAGTCAGGGCATCCACTGCCAGCGTCCTTCCACCCAGTTTGATGATCTGACCTAGCGTCGGCTTTGTCAAATCACTGAGTGCCGAAACGGCCTTCCCCACTACGAAGCAGTCCAGTGCCAGACTGACGCCGTTCATTCCCTGTTCAAAATCGCTTAAATCCTCACCAGTGATAATCTCCTTTCCGGTAGCCAGCTCATAGACCGGCTTTACAAAGGGAATAATCCCCACCAGTCCGGAGAAAAACGATTTCACCGGCTGATTCTTCCTGTGGTCAAATTCCCCCTCTGCCATCAATAGCTCAAGATATTCTTCCAATGGGTCGAGTCCGTAAATCTCTTTGTGCAGTTCATAGTCTTCCTTGTACAGCTTTGCAAAGCCCTCAATGCATGTCCGGTTGCCGCTGCCAAGGAAGTCTTCAAAACCCAGTCCAGCCTTAAGCTGGGTGATGGTGGCGCTCATCCCCGTCTCATCATATAAAGTGGTTTCCACTGTCAGACCAACTGTATTGGCCGTCTTGAAATCAGACATATGGATATGGCTCAGGTTTTCCGTGGCATTTTGATTAAAGGCTTCGTACAGGGGCTGGTCGATCAGTTCATCCAAGTCTGCCCGCAGGCCATTGATGAAGCGGTTCAGTACCGCCACATTCTCCATGTACGTCTCTATCTCTGACTTTTGGGGGCGGTAGCTGATTCCGCCAATCCCAGCCTCTTCCAGAACATCGTTGCAG
>Ga0153983_1000357_pt1 | contig 12068 bp, 9 predicted proteins | sample TSGA067MetaG_FD_104693 | JGI IMG/M metagenome (GOLD analysis project Ga0153983, IMG submission 104693) | Attine ant fungus gardens microbial communities from Georgia, USA - TSGA067 MetaG | ecosystem: Host-associated > Fungi > Mycelium > Unclassified | place: USA: Georgia, Alexander Wildlife... | reverse complement strand
CTTCTTGATTTTGTTGATTAAATCATCACGTAGTGTACTCATCACACCACCCCTCCTAAGTATATTTTACCATATAAGAGGAGCAATGTTAAGGTTATCAACGGTTTAACTGACTACCACCATCTTTAAAACCTTTGAAAAAGCTTCCTTTGCCTTCCCGGTATTACTAATCCCCAGATTCCCCAGACCAATCAAATACCAGCAATGTATTTGATTCTGTCGATTATAATCCGCCTTAAAAACAGCCATGTCCGGCAGGGAAACAGCAAAATAACCAACCTTACTTTCATCAAACAAGTGCTTCTCTCCATAATCGATTAATTTATAGAACCGTCGGTTAGCCTCCTTCGTATCTCCTAATTTACCTTTGGCAAGACCCTGGTATAAAATCATGTCTGCCGGCTGATCATAATAAAACATTGCCTCTCCCGGATCTGAACTTCCCTTGGCCGCCCGTTCAAAGGATTCCACCGCCTTTTGATCTGACTTAAGTCTTTCATATGCCAATCCCAAATAATAGTGTATATCATTATTCTTGCTGCCTTCTAACTTCCCTTCACCTAAATTTTCAGGATAAGCCAGGGCTTTTTGCAGCATATTTATGGCCAGAGCATATTCTCCGTGCTCAATGTATTGTTTGGCCTGCTCCACCAGACTTATGACATATTGTGTCGTTACTTTACCTTCCCCACCTTCCCATGGATGAAATTTTCTGGACATCATCAAATCATAAGCACGTTTCATCTAATTTTACCGACTGCTCCCACAATTTCACCGCATCATCATATTGCTTTTTATCATAATAAAGGTTTCCTAGGTAATAACATGCTTTAGCACTTTTTTCACCATGCCGGACAGCAAACTTCAACACTTCAATGTCTTCTAACACATTGGGGAAACAACACTCCGATGGCCAGCTTTCGGCTACTTCAATACACTTGCCCACCTGCTGCCAATCTCTCAGCTTTCCACTATAAAAAGCTTCTTCATATTTAAGCATTGGATATGGTTTTTGACACAAGCGTAATATGTCTATCGCTTCGGCATAACAGCCCCATTCGGCATAATACCTGGCTGTTTCCATATAATTATAAGGTTCATCACCCATTATTTCATTTTGTCCACATTCGTGCAGTGACACAAAATCAAATGCATCTATAGTGAGATTTTCCTTGATGAATTGCATCGCCTCATCCTTATTTCCGCCTTTTCTTAGAAGAACCGTCTTTAATCCTCTGGCTTTTACATTTCGTGTATTTTTAGTTAATGCCTTATCTACAAAATCCAACGCTTCCTCATAATTTCCTTTAATCATGGTGATGGCCGCCAGATAATAGTAACCCATTTCCTGCTGCTCATTGCTCCATATGGCTTTATAAAAGCTTTCATAGGCTTCATCTATTTTACCCTGATACCATAACGATAACCCCAGATTATAATAGGTCTCACTATCATAAGGATTAGGATTTTTCCAGGTCAGCCTCTTAACAGCCCGGTTAAAGCATCTTCCTGCAGCTTCAAATTTTCCTCTGCGCAAAAGCAGCAAGCCATAGGCATTATTGATTCGTATATCATCGGGGTCACGCTTTAGCCCCTCCAAATAATAGGCATCCGGTTCATAGGTGGCGTGACGGTATTGTTCAATATGAAGAGCGGTCAGATAAAGCTCTTCATTAGTCATTATTTCCTCGGGCGCCTTAGCCTCTTTGGCTGGCTCCGGAAGTTTTTCGATAGTTTCTTCCAACGATTTTCAAATGGAACTACAACTGTTTTAGTAAAAATATCTGTCGGCGATATGATTGCCTTCCCTTCATAAATAATCTCATCTTTATGTAAAAGCCTGATGAGTGCATCTTCAAACTTCCGTGTTGCATAAACGCATATATTTACTTGAAGAGGCTCAAAGCTTACATTGAGGGCAACATCGACAGAGGCATTTTTTATCTCTCCCACTTCTTTATAAGGCATAAAATATTGCTTAAATTGTTTTTCCTCAAAAGGTTTAAGCCATGTAAAATCCGGCTGGTTATCTGTATATACACCAGTCATTAATTCTATATAAGGTCCATCTTCATCCGTTAAATTTCTGTCCCATGCCTTTCCAAAATCACCGCATCCCCATGTCCATTGTTTCTTGCCCGGAGAAATATGGTGGTCAGCCACATGTAAAATGCCTCCTCGTTATCCCTAAGCTTATAATCCACCGGCATAAAGGTTGTCGGTCTGTGATGCTGCGGCCAGTTAAATTCTATCCCTCCGGAAATCCACGGCCCTACCAGACCAACCAGGGCCGGTTTAATGACATGGTTATAATACACAAACTCATAGCCATTGGTTTTATCATATGCCCGCTGGATTCTTCCGCCAAGTTCAGGTAAAATCATTACACGGATATATTCATTTTCCAGATATACCGCCTTATATGCTTTGTCTGTTTTTTCATCAAAGATTTTTTCTATCACCGGGTAAGGATATACTTTGCCTGAACTCCCCTGATAAACTCGCTGTTCTAAAAACATGGGATTTTTTTCGGGTTTTCCCGTTTCATATGTGGGAATTACCGTTTGTTCTTCCCAAAGCTTGACCTCCATAGATTTATGCCACTCCTTCCTAAATTATGTTTCATCCATTATACTCTAAATCAAATATCTGAGCCACCGTTTTTAATTGATTGCTCCTTTTACCCGTCAAAACAATGACATGATGAGAAATAATTCTTTCCATTAATTGATACCCGTCATCTACCCTGATTAATCCGCCATTTCTACAGTCAGAACCAGGATATTGCACAAAATCTTCTAATATGGCTTTTTCAACAAAAATTTCTTCAAACGTAGAACGTAGTTTACACAATGTTAATGATCCTTTTTCAATTTCAGCATCTACGGCTGTGGAATTTTCTCCTACCAGCCAGTCAAGCACCGGCGGCCTTAATATCCACTTAGTTGCCTGTTTTTGCGGTATACAGCCCAGATACCCACAATGAACCAGCAAGGCATGGTCATCAGGATCTTTGACATCGGGAAAGTCCTGTATCTTTTCATGAGAGAGTGCCGGCATTCCCGATAAAAACGGATATATATTTGTCGTAAAAATGGCCGTGTCAATTGTTTTTCCTAACAGATACTGAGTCATTAAGGAAGACGTATCTCCTTCGCAAACCCACATCACGTCTCTGTCTCGATACAATAAATTCCATGCAAGGCAGGGTGTCGTATCACTGTCGTAGGCTTCATTAAGGCAATTGACCCCGCAGCCTGCAACATTTCCTTCCTGGTCTACCTCATCCCGAAGCGCCATAAACAACTTGACTGATGCCAATACCGGTCTCTCATAAACTACCTGATTATCAAAATCCCATCGTTTTGCCTCTTTTCTTGCATCATCATCGGATATTGCCTTTGCTTTATTACACAGGTCAAGATATGGCTTTCTTATAATGGTGATTCCAAATTTTTCTTTTATGTCACGAGTACATTCTTCATTCCACCAATAAAAGATTTTAAACTGCTCCGGTATAAGCCCATCTCCCGGTGTATCTTGAAAAATCAGAAACTTTTGATGCTTCATCTCTCTCTTCAAGGCGAAGGCCTTAAATATTGTTTTCCCCAGCTCCGCACTATGCGGATTAAATACCTGAAAACCCTTGGTTTTCAAATAATCTACCGCCTCCCAATCAAACATTAAGGATACGCCATAAACCGTTGTTATAACAACGACAGGTAATTGAATCGCTTTTTTGATTGCTTCTATTTCAGTATAAACATCCACAGCCATGACCGGAAACAATACCGCATCAGCTTCCGGCACCTCATCTCCCATCACAATTGGTGCCAAAAAATTAACTTCTTGTTCATATATTTCTTTTAAAACACTTAGAATTCTGTTAAATTCACTCTCTTCGCTACTTTTAAATCGTATGGGTACAATATTTGCTTTCATCTCTAAACCCCCCTATCCTTTCACCGCTCCTGCAGTAACGCCGCCTTCTATCTTTTCCTGAAACAATAAATACACGACAAGTATCGGTATAACGGAGAGTACAATTGAGGCAAACATAGGCCCCCAGCTTGTAAATCGCTCTCCCTTTAATCCTAAAAGTGTCACCGATATTGTCTGCATTGATTTTCTTTGCAGCAATGTATTGGCAAATATCAATTCATTGTACACGCCAAGGAAACAAAGAATTGCTGCCGTAAAAATCCCTGAACGAGCCATTGGAAAAATAATCTTAAATACAATTCCAAACGTAGAGCAGCCATCTACATAAGCCGCATCATCAATTTCCTGATTCAACTCGCCTATATATCCCGTAATCAGATAAAAACTCATCGGGAAATTAATACCTGCATAAAGCAGAATCATTGGCAAATAGTGATCTCTTAATCCAAAGTTTGTAAACATCTTAACAATGGGTATTAACATACCATAAGCAGGAATCATCAGTCCCAAAAGATAATACATTTTCAAAAACTTCCATGCTTTGATTGTCTTTCTGGCATTCACATAAGAACCCATTGTCACAACAAGAACCATAATGAGTGTTGCCCCGAATGAAAAAATAAATGAATTCAAGACTGACCTAAGAATTCCGATTTCTTCTATCGCAGCTTGGTAGTTGTCCCACCGAAGCACCTTCGGCAGTTGAAACATTGTATTCCAGATTTCGTTGTTACCTTTCAATGATGAAATGAGTGTAAAATAAACCGGATAAATAAAAATAAATGCAAATACAAGTGCCATAATTACAAAAATAATTTTTCCTGGGGTCACTTTTTTCATCTCCACCGCCTCCTACTCTTTTTCTCCTCTTGAAAACACCGCATTTAATATCAGACTGATAATAAAAGATGCAATGATTAAAAAGGATCCAATCGCATTAGAATATCCATAATTATTATAGGTAAACGCATTTTTATAAAGCAGCGTCCCAAATACTTCAGAGGCACTTCCGGGCCCGCCTCCCGTTGTCGCATAAACCATCTCAAAGGTTGTGATGGAGCCAATGACACAGTTAAGAATAAAAAGCTGAAAGCTTCCCTTAAGCATGGGTATGGTAATATATCTTAATCGCTGAAATTTCGAAGCCCCGTCAACCGTTGCCACTTCGTTAATTTCATTAGGAATAGCCGTTAGTCCCGAAGAAAAAATCAACATATTAAAGCCGGCATATGTCCATGCGTTAATTACCGTAATCGCATAAATTGCCCAGACTTTAGAACCCAAAAAATTCACGTTGACGTTTTCAAAACCAATGACCTTAAACAGAGTGGCTACCGGCCCTCCTTCAGGATATAATAAAAAGTACCACATCAGTGCAATCGCCGTCCTGCTGATAACCTGTGGCACAAAATAGCTGATGCGAAAAAAACGCTTTGCCTTTATCTTACTCTGTATGACTGTTGCCAGAAAAAATGAAACCGGCAAAATCAATACAAACCCTGATAGTATAAATATACATATATTAAATAATGCCGTTTGAAATTTTGCATCTGTAAAAAATGAGATATAGTTATTCAGCCCCACAAATTCCATAGGGGAACTGGGTATGCCATTCCATTTAAAAAAAGACATATGAAACACACTGAACATTGGATATATAATAATACATGAATAAATGATAAATGCCGGCAGGGCTAACAGGGTACTCTCTGCTGTTCTTTTAAAATGTTTCGATTTTATCATCTTAATCCCCCTATTTATAAGGAAAGGGGCTGCCCACGCAGTCCCTTATCCAAATTGATGCTATGTCATCATCAATTGCCTTTATAAGCATCAACTTCCGCTTGAATACGTTCTCCGATACTTAAAGCATCATCATCTGCAAAAATCGTCTGAAGCTCTGTCCTGACAATATCCATCAAAGATGCCATCGTATCATATTGCTCAATTTCTCCAATCATGTTTGCGGCATTTCCATAATATTCATTAAATTGATTTGTGATATCATCTGCTTCAATCACATTATCAAATGTAACCGGATATGTCCCGGCACCATTTTGTGCTTGATACAGCCCTTCCCAATATTCCTGTGAGGTAAAGAATTTCAGCACCCGTACAGTGGCTTCATAGTCATCATCACCCGGCTTTGAAGATATGGACATAAAATCATCCGGTCCGCCCATCCACATATCCTTATACTCAGGATTAGAATTAAAATATGGGAACCCTTTGCAAACAATATCCGATGCATTTTCGAAGGTATTAATTGTTCCGATATTCCAAGAGCCGCTGAAAACAATTGCAGCTTCGCCGCTTTCAAGCTTGGCCAGTTCTCCATCTGCGCCATAAGCCAGTTGATTATCACCAAATACACCGTCTGAATAGAGTTTCTCCATATAACTGATTAATTCTACGGTCCGCTCTCCATTCCACGTTTCTTCACCGCCAATCAGTGCATCCTTTAAATCCGTTCCATATTTTTTCATAGACAAAGCAGTTAAAAAATGGCCACCCCGGTAATTATCCTTTGCTCCAAAGGCCATTGGAATATAGCCTGCTTCTATAAGCTTTGGCGCTGCTTCTTCAATGGCCTCCCAGGTCTTGGGAAGTTCTAGTCCTAATTCATCAAAAATTGCCTTATTATAAAATACACAGACACCGTATGGCGTTGTGGGAATGCCATAAATCCCCTCAATACCGTAATCCTCGTAATTAACCGGACCAAACAGAGACTCAATATAATGGCTCGTCCACGCCAAATCTTCTTCCATAACTCCCGATAAATCTGTGACTACACCGTTTTCCACATAATCGACATTGGCCGCATATCCTAAGAAATTAAATACTTCAATAGGGTCCCCTGAAGAAACCGATGTTTTAAATTTAGTATCACGTGAATTTTCATCGGAAATAGAGATGTCCTGTAAGTCAATATCCGGATTTTCTTCATTAAATTTATCTACCATATCCATAAAATATTTTTCTCTGACATTATCCGGGTTACTGTATCTTGTAAGAATTCGAATTGTAACTTTGTCAGTACTTCCACCGCCATTGCCATTTTCCGTATTCTTTGATTCTGTATTTTCATCTGATGTGCTATTGCTGCAGGCCATCATGGAACACATCCATATAGCGGCAATGATTACAAAACTTAATACTTTCCTTCTCATAATTTCCCCCAATTCTGTAAAGGACTTGCAAATGTGCACTTTGCATTGCTTTTTGTTTATCCAAACTTAAGTTTTGATATATTTATATTATGCATGACTGCTTTTCAAAATTGAATGTATATTTTTTGACTATTTTAGTAAATTTTTATCCTTTGTTCTTTTAACAATTGACGGAGAAACACCAAAGTACCTTTTAAAGCAACGACTAAAGTAATATTCGTCTGAGTATCCCACTGACCAAGCCACTTCCCGTACATCAATATCGTCGATATCACACAGCAATTCTTTAGCATTTTCCAAGCGCACCATCGTCAGGTATTGCATGATGGACATACTCATTCCTTGTTTAAATGCACTGCTGATATAGGCTGGTGTTACATTTAAGTATTCGGCTATAGCTGTAAGGGTTAATTCAGGATTTTGATAATTATCTATAATATACTGTCTGGTTTTCTGGCAAAGCTCAAACTTCTGACCTTTCTTGATTAGATCTTTTCTGCTGTTGATTATATTGTTGATTATCATTAAAATCCATGTTTGGATTGTTTCTAATTTTCCCATATTCAGCACAGCTGCTTCTACACTATAATAGTCTCCCATATAGTTCTTAATTTCCAGCTTAGACTCCGCTGTGATTTCAGATAACATAGAAATCAGCCAAACCAGAATACGTACAAGCTCTGCATACTCCAGTCTCTTTGCTTTCATCTCACTAAATATTCCCAGCACACATCGACTGGCCAATTGAATATCCCCAGCTTCAATAGTCTGCCTCAGCTCCATTTTTTGAACATTAGATATCAGATACTTATTAGCCATCCCCGGTACTACCTCATCATACCAGAGGATTTCCATGTCCATCATTACAGCATTGTTAAGCGCTCTGATTGCCTGAGTATAACCTTGGTGAAGTTCCCCAAGACCTTCACGCCTCCCGCTGATCCCGCAATAATACCTGTTCCTTCTTAACCCTGTAACTTTGTCATAAACTTCCTTAGCAAAATCCATATTCTTAATCTTTGATGCATCATAAAATAGGATAATATAATCGTCATAAATATCATAAATCATCTGGTGAAATATCTGCTTCTCAACATGCCGTTCAAGAAGCGCTGATAATTCATTAATGTTACTCTCAGATGTTTCTTCTTCTCTAAAAACGCTTACGTAATAATCGCCTGTAAAGCAAATATCATAGCCCTTAAGTCTATGCTCAATTTCTACACGGTCTTTAACAATTTTATCTTTGTACTTCTCCTGGTGCAGCAAATTGCTGATATACTTAAACTTAAGGAATAACTCAACATTTTCCTTGTTTTCTTTAAAGTCTCTGATTTCCTCCAACTTCTTTGTCAACTTTTTAAGAGTCTCTATAAATTCCTCCTCATTCAGGGGCTTTAAAATATAATAAAACACACCTTCTTTTAATGCATCACGGGCATATTCAAAGTTGCTATAACCAGTCAGCAAAATAATCTGAAAAGTATAACCTCTTTTTCTTATCCTTTGAATCAATTCAATCCCATTGATTCCAGGCATTGAGATATCTATAATCGCTAAATCTATCGGCATATGTTCAATGATGTCTAATGCATCGTATCCATTTTCTGCCTCAGCAGCAATGTGATATCCCATTTCTTCCCATTTGAACCCATAAATAATTCTTTTGCGAATCAGCATTTCATCATCTACAACTAATACATTATACATTACTTTTCACCCCCGCTTTTCGGCAATCGTATGGTTACCCACGTCCCTTGACCTTCGTGACTGATTATAGACACGCCATAATCTTCTCCAAAATATAGCTTTATCCGTTCATCTGTATTCCTAATCCCAAAGCTGTCCGCCTGGGACCGATGTTCCTTATCCGTCTTTAGGGAATCCAGCTTACTTTGTGACATCCCATTTCCGTTGTCAGATATACAAAAAACCACACCCAAATCATCACATGTTACCGTTATCTCAATCACTCCCTGCTGCCCCATGCCGATAACACCATGGCGGACTGCGTTTTCCAAAATTGGCTGAAGGGTTAATTTATTAATATCGGCCCCGACCGCTTCCGGTTCACATGAAATCGTATAACTAAATGTATTCGGATAGCATATTTGCATAATATCCAGATAATTTTTTGCAATCTTTAATTCTTCTGATATGGGAATAATATCCCTTCCTTTATTCAATACTCCCCGATAAAATGACGATAACAAATGAATAGTTTGTATTGCCTTTTTTTTATCATCAATCACAATGAGTCCACATATGCTTTCCAAAATATTATAAAAGAAATGGGGAGTCATCTGCATCTGAATCAAGGATAATTCAAATTCCCTCTTGTTTTGCTCCGTTTCAATCATTTGAACCATCAATAGCTTTGTTTTATCAATCATTTTATTAAATTCAAACGCCAGGGTTCCTATTTCACCACCATAACGATTTTTAATCCGCTTATCATAATTCCCCCTGCCAATTTCCTGTATCGTACTGGTAATCACCCGGAGTGGTTTTGTGATAGAAAGGATAAGCCCCATAGAAACAAAGGATACAGCAATAATTAATATAAAACCAATGAATATATCTACATAAGAAAATATTCGAAGATCACTCTTGTAATCTTCCATGGGTATTGCGCTGATTATCTGCCAGCTTAGAGGTGTATATTCTTTGATAAAATATATATAATCCTCTTTATGATTCATATATAAAGTTCCTGAATCCTGTTCATTATCAAAGTATTGAAACCATTCATACCCTTTAAGGCTGACTTTCATTTCATCATCCAGATTAGAAGAGACAACAACGTCATCACTATCTACCAGATAAATATTACTTCCCTCCCGGGTAATTGTCGTATAGAGGGATAATATAACATCGCAATCCATCTCTAATTCCATAATTCCAATCAGTTTCCCACTATTTTTATCATAAACTTTATGCAAATATCCAATACAATACGTATCCTCATCGCTGGTATGAAACTTCCACGGACTTTCATGAATGGTCAACCATTCCTCATTAGAGGTGGATACAATAAATTGTACAATCTTTTCTTTCTGAGTATCTATTCTCTCCGAACCAACAATCATATTATCAGCAGCATATGCGTTTCCATTTAAATCATAAAAAATAATAGACCGGTAAATTGAACCTGTATTAAAGAAACTCCTCATGGTCTCATTCATTAATTTATACATCTTGTATTTTTCAACCGCTCCGGCTTCTAAAAAATCATCAGCCTGTCTGAGCAGCGACTGACAGGCTTCACTGGCCAGAAATATAATTGAATCGCTATTGACCCTTTCAATAAGCATATCTAGCTTTTCAGAAATAATTGTCAGGTCCTTTTTTGTATTCACTTCTGTTTTACTCAACAGTTGGTGTCTCATAATGACATATGTACTATAAATAAATATCGAAACGGTCAGAATCATAATCAGCATCATCACTGCAACAATTCTTTGCCCGATAGAAGTCAAAGAAATCTTATATTTAAAACACCTTACCATCCTTTTCACGACCTATCCCCCCACTCGATTTAGTTAATTTGTATGTTTTTACCTATTTTTATCCATATAAATTATGAATAATCCCTATTTAATTAAATTATAAACGACAAAATACATTCTAACAAGGATGTTTTTTGGTTCTTCTATTGAACATGCACCTGCCGGACGCACCAAAATAGGAGCCTCGCACTCAATATGAGTGTGAGGCTCCTATTTTGGTGATAGTCTCTTAAACCGTTGATAACCTTAACATTGCTCCCCTTATATGAAAAATATAATTAGAGGGGATGGTGTGATGAACACACTACGTAATGATTTAATTAACAGGATTAAAAAGATGCCAGAGGAATGGCTCCTTTTAATCAACCAAGCGATTAGCAGTCTTTCCAACCTTTCCAGGAATTCCATATATGACAGTCATATCAGTGCCTGTCCTTACTGTGGCAGTCGTCTTATTAAGAATGGCACGCAGTGTGGAAAGCAGCGTTATATGTGCAAATGCTGTAACAAAACCTTTACCTGCACTGTGAATACGGTTCTGTGCCGCTCAAGGACGGGTGAGGCAGTCTGGAAAGAGGTCCTTGCAGACACCCTGGATTTTGTTTCGATTGATAAAACCGCCAAAAGGCTGGGGCTTTCCCACAATCATGTGTTCAGTATGCGGCATAAAATCCTTGCAGCCATGGAAAGTTCTGAAACCGAAAACCAAACCGTGCTGTCTGATGTCAAAGAATGTGACGAGACATTCGTTCTGGAAAGCTTAAAGGGTACAAAAATCTCCACAAGCCCTATCGCTCCCTGGCTATGGAATACGGATACTCCATCAAAGATGTCAATCCGGAAACGGATCAATACTTCCATCTCAACAACGCCAATAGTTTTCATGACTTTATAAAGACGCACTATATGCATTACGGCGGCGTTGCAACGAAATATCTTAACAGGTACAATGTGTTGTTTGCCAGAGCGTACAGAAAAGGCAAGGCCTTCCTGGATGACATGTACCAATCCTTGTTTACTGACAGTGTGCAAAATAGCTATTTCTCAAATCAATCGCTAAAGACGTGTAATTTGCTTGATTTGTGATACTGTACAATATATAATCAACGGTTTAACTGACTATCACCAAAATTAATGATATTTTAAAGGAATATTTTGCTGATAAGGGTATTCAACTGGTCGACTTTAAATTAGAATTTGGCCGCTATAAAGGTAAAGTTATCCTTGCTGATGAAATCTCACCGGATACATGCAGATTCTGGGATATTAAAACTCATGAAAAGTTAGATAAAGACCGTTTTAGAAGAGACTTAGGCGGCGAGAAGGAAGCTTATGAGGAAGTTTACCGAAGATTAGGAATTTGAGCATCTACATACCAGGTATTTTATTGAAAGAGGCAGAGACGATGGGCAACGGATACAGTGAGTTACACGAAGAGTGTGGT
>Ga0153983_1000356_pt1 | contig 12070 bp, 10 predicted proteins | sample TSGA067MetaG_FD_104693 | JGI IMG/M metagenome (GOLD analysis project Ga0153983, IMG submission 104693) | Attine ant fungus gardens microbial communities from Georgia, USA - TSGA067 MetaG | ecosystem: Host-associated > Fungi > Mycelium > Unclassified | place: USA: Georgia, Alexander Wildlife... | reverse complement strand
TGGTTATATCACTGTCATAGGCCTGTCGCATTTATCTTCTCTCCTCTGCTTTTTTACTTATTTTACCACAAGGAAAAGATTTTGAACAGGCTCTTATATTCCCTCTGCAATGAAGATAGCTTTGTGTTTAAATTTTCGATGAGTGGCTGATACTCCTTTTTACTCATCCTTTTTGTCAAATCAATCTGTTCTAACATATCCGGGCTCCTTCCAATTGTTTATCGGTTACTATTCTATTAATCTTATTATAGTTGAGAATTACGCTCATATCAACATGAAAATCACTCAAATTCCTGTACTGCTTTGCGTAATTCTTCGACTTTTGTTATATTTTCATTTTATACTTTACTTTTTCCCTCGTTTATAGTATTATATCATTATAAGCGAACGATCGTTCGAACAAAAGTTTGGAGGGAGATACCTCAATGATTGATAAAACAGTATGTGAATTATTTGCAGGTGTTGGTGGATTTCGTCTAGGTCTCGAGCGTTCTGACAAAAGTTGGAATACTGTATGGGCCAATCAGTGGGAACCTGGAAAGAAATCACAACATGCTTTCGATTGTTATTGTACACACTTTGGAACAAACGAGAATCACGTTAACAAAGATATTTCTTCAATTAATAAAACTATAATTCCCAATCATAATTTATTGGTGGGGGGATTTCCTTGCCAAGACTATTCAGTAGCCAGATCCGGAGCCACAGGAATCCATGGCAAAAAAGGTGTACTCTGGTGGGAAATCAGAGACGTTTTAGAAGTTAAACGCCCAAAGTTTGTATTACTTGAAAATGTAGATAGATTATTAAAATCCCCCGCCAACCAAAGAGGGCGAGATTTTGGGATTATTTTAACTTGTTTTCATTTATTAGGTTATAGTGTAGAATGGCGTGTTATTAATGCCGCCGAATATGGCTTTGCACAACGGCGGCGGCGTACTTTTATTTTTGCATATCATAACGATTCATCATATGCCAAACACAAAAATTCCAAAACACCCATTTGCCTCATTAACAATGTTGGATTTTTCGCCAATACTTTTCCTATTGAAACTATTGGCGACTTACATCACACGATATTAGAAAACACAGATTTAGCTCATGTCTCTGAAAATTTCCAATTTGATTTTGGTAATTCTGGTTATATGTGTGCTGGTAATATATTTACTTGTAACGTAGTTCCATTATATGAAAATCCCATTATACTTAAACGATTAATTGATGATAATGTTGCTGAGTATTTCTATCTTGGCGAAAACCTTGATAAATGGAAGTATCTGAAAGGCGCAAAACGAATCGAACGTACAAGTAAGACTGGACATAAATATATTTTTTCAGAAGGTCCAATCGCATTTCCCGACCCAATAGATCGACCTGCAAGAACAATGCTTACTAGTGAGTCCAGTTTAAATCGGAGTACACATATTATTGAAGATCCATATACCCGTAGGTTAAGATTAATTACCCCTCTTGAAGCAGAGCGTATTCAAGGATTTGATGATAATTGGACCAACACCGGAATGCCCGAGAAATTCCGCTATTTCTGTATGGGTAATGCCTTAGTTGTTGGTTTAATTACGCGTATGGGTAACTATTTGAACCATGTATTTGCTAAAGAATCAGGTGTCGCAGAAAATTCTACTACTGAGAGCAATCAACGGAAGGCCATGTAAGCCTTCCGTCCTTATTTCTACTTACTATAATTTTTCTCAACATATTCTTTCATTATTTTTAAGTGTTTGTCACTAACTCCTTTATTCTTGTTTTGGGCCACTGCCAGTTCAACTCCCGCCTTCTTTATATCCCACGTTTCAACATCATTACCTTCCTCGTCCTTATCAAGCAATCCAATAATTAACACTGGTACAGTTATAGATAGTTTTGCAGAGGGGATTTCTCTTAAGGCTTTTTCATAATTTGCAACTCCTGAATCAATTCTTGTCGACAAATGTTGCGACGGTAAAATCAAAACACAAACATCAGTGAGCCCATATGCATATGACAGTTGAAACTTAAAATAATTCCGATACGCACTTGCCACATTTCCAAATTCAACTTCTATCTGTAATGTTATTTTTTCATTTGCATTATTCTTTCCTTTAAATGTTTTTCTAAAATCTGATCTAAGTGCATCTTCACTATCCTTTGGTGTTGCTAACGGCTCTGCTTCCCAACCTTTAGACGTAAAAACCATAGTAAAATATGTATTCATCATCTGCTGAATAACATTTTTATCACCCTGTTTTGTTGATTTTTTTTCGTATACTGGTATTGGACAGTTTTTACAGATTTCTATCAATTCATTATACACATTTACATATTTGGGGTGTTGTAATATTTCTTCTGCATATCTGTATGAATATGTTTTAACTATCATTGTAAAATCTCCTATTCAATAAAATTTTTGTCTAACTGAGAAAAAATATAATTATTATTCAACCAAAAACATTGTTTCGGATATTCTCTTCCGTCCGGAAGTTCAAAAGTATCCTTTGAGTTCCGTGCATGTGGTCTTACATGGCATACTAGATTTTCAGATGCATTCGGAAAATTATTATAATTTTTTCCATTTACTCGTGTTATCTTTAATCCATCAATCAATATCTGCCTGGTTTTTTTCCATACAGATTGTACCTCATTTAAATCATTAAAAGGGATGTTCCAAAATTGACAACCTTTTAACCTTAAGACATTATCTTCATCAAACCTATATATTACAAAAAGAAATCTAGTTTCACTCAAATATGTTCCAAATGTTGATGTCTCCCATTCCTCTTGAACAAGTTCTTTAAATTTAAAGGTAGGGAAGGACATACTTTCTTTTATTTTGTTATTCTTCCCAATTCTAATTGTTTTCACAACTACGTTTGCCTTTACAAATTCCTCAGCATGATTTCCTTTTATACCTAGAATTCTATATGCTATGATTGCTTCCAAGTTCTTAGGCTTTTTTTCAAATAATATATTGAGTTTTAAACATAGTTCATCAACTGTACAATCTTTAAAAGCATGTATTTTGTTAACTACATACTCTTCAAATGATTCTTTAATATCAGTTTTTACTATTGGTTCATATATAGATTGGCCAGGAATAATATAGTTGTTAAGAACATATGTCATATACGAGTTTTTAAAAGCAAATGCTCTTGGCTTTGCCAATTCATCACCATATGGCTGCTTCCTTCTATCTCTAGACGTTGATGCCTTTGGAGCAGCTTCCAAATACAGCGTATCTCCTCCAGATAACTCATGGGCTTTACCATCTCGTATTTTATCTGTAATCACCTGGTAATCTTGCTTCATTATCTGTATGTCTTGTGCTTGTGGTGTAAATAGTTTGACAAATCCAATTGTATAATCCAGACGATTTTCTATTTCCTGCCTATACAAATAGTAGACTAACATTATTAATCTGGCTTTTAACCACATATGACTTTCTTCAAAGCTTTCATAAACAACACTGAAATAATCAATCATTGTAATAATCAATCTTTCTTTGGCTACTATGGTTCCATTTTTATTTATCTTATATGGCGTAACTTTTAATTCAACACCAGCCTCTGGGAAATCTGGTCGTGCATCATTATTCGATTGATAATGGAAAAATCTTTCTTCAATAATTTCTCCCAACCCACCTTTTCGTTTCTTGTTTTCATGTTTCTCTTCATAGTCATTAGTGTCACGTACAATCATTGTTTCACTCATATCATCCTCATTACATATGTCTGCAAAACTTTTACCTATAAGTCGTTTTGCATAATTCTCTATACTAATAGGGCTTGTCTCATCATAATCTTTTTCATATGATTGTAACATCGTTCTCCTCCGTTTTAAATTATGAATCATTACTGCTGAAAATCTCCTTTGAAACATTAAATAATTAATTATTATATAACTGAAATCCTGCGTTTACCTTAAGTATAACATTCCACAGTCGTTGCTGCAATCAAATTAAAAGCCAAAAAGAAAACCTATCCATTTCGTAGGTTCACGTGCTATAATTAATCATGCAAAATACTCTTCTACTAGATTATTTTGTGGTGATTTGATTATATGAAGCGCATAAGGAGCTAATGATGAGCAACGAAAATATGATATTCGAAAAGGAACGTATCTCCGACATCTGTTTCAAGAATTTAAAACCGCTTTGGTTATCCACTTCCAAAGAATTTCCCACTTTTTTAAAGCCGGTTTCGACCGACACTAAGATTATTAATGAAACTTTCATTCAAAAGAACAGCAAGAAAATGTCCAAGCATTGGAAAAAGCTTAACACCAACAAAATGCAATGGATTCCCTACTATCGCAAAAGATGGTCTAGGAAGACCGAAACCCTGCTGAATCAGTTTATCAGAGAGGAACCAATATTGAATATCAGATCCTCTCTATCTTCTGATGCACTTTCTGATATAGGGACTGAATTAAAGAAGTTTTTATACGCTGCAAGACAATTCAAGCCCGATTTATCTGTTTCCGACTTGGGGCAGGCTCTACGTAATTATCTTGTCTACGCCATATTTTTAGAGCTAATAGGCAAAAATCAGAACTTTACACCTGCCATCTTTGGATATAGTATGCTGTATCCAATTACTGATAATTATATTGATAGCGACCGAAGTCATGATGAAAAATGTGCCTACAATATGATGATTCGGGATAAGATAAAGGGAGAGCCTGTATCGCCGGTATCCCTCCACGATATCCAGACCTGTAAATTACTTTCCGACATAGAAGCTGTTTATCCACGTGATGCCGAAACGGATATTTATTCCGGACTTACGCTTATGTTGGAAGCCCAGCAGGAAAGCCTGCTGCAACAAGGGAAAGGATACCGGCTTCCGATGGAAAAACGACTGGACATTTCATTGTATAAGGGTGGGGTTTCCGTTTTAATTGACCGCTATCTGGCTGATTCCCATATCAGTGAAGAAGAGCTGTACTTCTTTCTGGGGTTTGGATTTGTTTTGCAGCTAGCTGATGATTTACAAGATATCGCCTCCGATTTACGGGAAGGCAGCCAGACTTTACTTACTCTGGAACAAAATCCCGATACATTGGAGAAATTGGTCAATCAGCTGCTGCAATTTGTATATCGGCTGTTTCAAGGTTATCCATTTGCTAATGCAGATTTCCAGAAATTCTTACTCCATGGCACTATCTATTTGCTGCTCATGTCGACTCAGATGAGTCAGGAGCATTTTCATAAGGATTATCTGCAAAAGCTGGAAACTTATTTTCCGGTTCGTTTTCCATTTTTAAATCAGTATACGAAGAATTCTGCTTTATATCCGCAGGGTATTAATGAAAAAGATTTACTGCGAGGGATGGATTTATTTCTATAATCCCAATTTCTCTTTAAGTTCCTTCGTAATCTCATAAGCACTATATTTCATTGGAATTACATAATCGTCACCTTCGCCATGAATAGGGAACCATACCTGTGCATAAAACGGATTTTTCTTGGCGATTTCCCCATAATGCCACGTGTCCTTTAGACATTCAGGACACCAATGCCCGCCATTAAGAACTGCATTGATTGACAGCATGAATTCATGCCCGTCAGCACATTTCCATGGAATCGGGGTGTATATATCCGGGATTTCTTTCGCCAGGCATTCGCCACCACGGAATTTTGCTGCCTCCTGCAAATCTGTAATTGTCAGATTTTCCAATCCTTTTGTCTCGTCATACCCGTGATTCAAATACGTTGGCACCCCATTTGGATGGTAAAGCCGATATCCCTCCGCTATGCTTTTTATCGCCTGTTGCTTTTCTCTGGAGCCAAAGAACGCATGAATCCAATCTTCCTCATTGTTTTCGAACATCCAGTATGGACCCATTTCCTTATGCCCGATTTCGACGTTTTGGGCTTTCATTTGCTCGGTTGTAGGGAAGCTTGCACGAATCATTGGATTTGCCGCCATGAGTTCCATTTCATGTTTAACCCCTGCCCAGTATTGTTTGGCCGGAATGCATCGGAAGTGAAGATATTCTTCCAATTTATCCGCATCTGTGTAATAGTGTCCATGGAAATTATAGGGTGCTGCCATCCTTACATCAATCACATCTTTATATTTGATTCCAAAAGGTTCCAGAGGAATATCCGTAAATTCCCATGACGTAAGTCGGTATCCTGCACCACTGCTCAAATTATATGCTTTTTTCCAGAAATCTTCCGGTACCCAGTCTTCACACAGGTTCGCCATACATATGCCGGATTCGATGGACGTACTCCATTCTAATACATTATTAGGTGCCTGATGGAAGACAATTGGTTCTCCCACGGTATTGTCATTACAGGGATGCTGTCCTGTCTGACGAATGGCTACCCAGTATTTTAATCCGCACTCATATATAAGCATCTCTGAAAAAACCTTAGATATCCCATAGTAATCAAATATTGACGGATTGATTGGATCGCCAACCCTGCCCCAGTGGACAGGATCTGTACGTCCACCTGTCATGGCAACCGTTGAAACATAAGCAAAATGCACTTTATCAGGATTAGGCTGTGCTTTAATTGCCTTAATAATATTAAGTGTTGAGCCAATATTCGTATAGAGTGTTTCTTTCGGATATTTATCAGCCGCCGGTGAGACCATCGCACCAATATGCAATACATAATCGGCATCTGTTACTCCTTTTAATATTGTCTCATAATCTGTCATATCACCCCAGATGACTTCTAAGGCCGGACATGCCATCTTCTTCATTATCTTTCTATTTTTATCAGACATTCTTACCAGGGCTCTTACTTTAAATCTGCTGCTTCTGGATAAAAGCTGTTTTAATGTTTCCTGCCCCATCGTTCCGCTTCCGCCTGTTACAAATACTACTTTCTTAGGTTTTAGCGCTTCCGCATGAACTTGGGCTTCGTCAAAAGTGAGCGCCACATCAAAGGCTTCCCTTGTGGCATTGAGTGCTTTTCTTGCCATTGCCCCATCACCAACTGCAAAATAGGCAACACCATTCTCACGACAGGCTTCTTCCAACGCTTTTCCGTCTTTTGCTTTTGCGCCAACAGCTATGACTACATAATCACAGGGATAAGAAACTAATTCGCCGTTCTTCTTTCCAATCACCTTATTTTCTTTAATTTCGGTAACTATTACTTCTGTGACCGGTGTAATTCGTGCTGCGTAGACATGTTCAGTTACCGAAATTTTACGGGTACTTCCCATATCCTGGCAGAATTCTTTCATCATTTCAAGATCTGTGACGCTGCAGCCTTTTTGCGCCAGGTATTCGGCCACCTCCATACCAACCATCCCGCCGCCAATCACAACAACTTTACCGGATACTTTAGCTTTTTGGCTCAGCACCTCATGGGAATTGACCACATTAGGTAAGTTGACACCCGGTATATCAGGTACTATCGGCTCAGCTCCGATGGCATTAATAAAAGTATGTGGTTTCATTTCAGCAATCGTATCAGCGGTCACAGTCTTATTCAAACGGATATCCACACCCAGCCTCGCCGCTTTCTTCGCCATACTTACGACTGCCAGTTTCATTTCTTCTTTTCTTGGCGCTTCGCCGGCAAGCAAAAATTGCCCGCCTAATTGATCCGTTGCTTCACAAAGGATTGGCTCATGCCCCTGCTCCTTTAAAATAATTGCCGCTTCCAGACCGGCAATACCGCCGCCGGCTATTAATACCTCCTCTGGTTTCGCCGTTTTGATAATACGGCAGGTCGCTTCCCGTCCAAGTGCCGGATTACGCAAACAAGTGATGAATTCTATATCTGTATTTTCAAATCCATCATAACAGCCCTGATTGCAACCCACACAATAGTCAATATCCGCTTCTCTTCCTTCTCTGGATTTATTTAAGAATCCCGGATCTGCCAGCTGAGCCCGGCCCATGACCACCATGTCAACTTTGTCTTCGTCCAAAATCTCTTCAGCCAATTTTGCCGTATTGATTCTTCCCACACCAATCGTTGTCATCCCGGTCTCTCTACGGATTTTTGCAGCATTGTCGATATTAAAGCCCTTTTCAATATCAATCGAAGGTACTTCATACTTCAACCCTGCCGAAATGATATTCCCTCGGGAAATATCGAGGACATCTACCCCCACTTCTTTGGCCATCTTGCAGAATCCAATGACTTCTTCAATGGTTAATCCATTTTCCAGATAATCATCATGGGCGCCGATACGCATGAACAGCGGCATCTCATCTGGCATGTTAGCTCTAACGGCCGCAATTATTTCCAATGGGAATTTAGCCCTGTTCGCGAATGAACCGCCATATTCATCGGTTCTATGGTTGATGCCACCTGATAAAAACGAATGCGGAAGATAATTATGAGCCATATGCAATTCAATACAGTCAAATCCGGCTTCTATCGCACGTCTGGCTGCCTGACCATAACATTCCACGACTTCCTTGATTTGTTCTAGCGTCATACCGGGAATTGTCATTTCTGGGCTCACCGGCATATCGCTAGCCACCAGAACTAACGCCGTCTGATCCATTCCGACGGCAAGACTTCCCTGCCATAATTGAATGCCGGCTTTACCACCCGCTTCATGAATTGCCTTTGTCAAGTCCCTCAATCCGGGAATATAGCAGTCTTCGCTGATAGAAAGGAACTTTCTTGGGGCACTGGGTGAATGTACGCTGGTCACTTCCACTATGTTAAGTCCACTTCCGCCTTTTACCCGTTCTACATGATAATCAATCAACCGTTGATTAACCGTTTTAGAATCGCCGGTAAACTTTGTTCCCATCGCTGGATATACCACCCGATTTTTTAATTCCAGCCCGCGAATTTTGATGGGTGAAAATAATTTGTTGTACATGTAAACGCCTCCTAATCTTATTGCTGATTTTACTACTTTTTTATTGTATAACTAAAAAAAATCGCAAACATCATCCCATTCTTTAGTTTTTAACAATTTTTTTTAATTACTATTGACAAAAGCAAATAAATGGTATATCCTAATATTGTACCGACCGTCGGTACAATATTGAGAGGGGAGAAGCCTTATGAGAACTTCTAAAAAACGTGATGTGCGGTTGAATGAAATCTTGGATGCCGCCGAGCTTTTGTTCATTGCCAAAGGATATGAACAGACCACGGTTAACGATATTTTAGCGAAAGTCGGGATTGGCAAGGGCACCTTCTATCACTATTTTAAATCCAAAGAGGAAGTCATGGATGCGGTGATAGATAGGGTGGTAGAAAGCTTAAAAGCCGCAGCGATTGCCATTGCGGATGACACAAAGTTAAACGCGCAGCAAAAGGTAGTGCAAATCATTCTTTCGCTTAATATATCGGAAAGCTCAAACGGGAAAATGATTGAAGAATTGCATCAACCGTCAAATGCGCTGATGCACCAAAAAAGTATTGTGGAAACAATACTTGCCATTTCGCCGATTTTGACCGATGTGGTGCGTCAGGGTATCGCTGAAGGGCTGTATAGTACGCCTTATCCGCGAGAATCCATTGAATTTCTGATTGCCGCGAATCAATTTATCTTCGACAACGGAATATTCCATTGGACACCGGAAGAAATTTTGGAAAAAGGCAAAGCCTTTGCCCATATCATCGAGCTTGTTTTAGGCGCGGCCGAAGGCAGCTTTGACTTTATTCTAACGCTTTTATCCCAACCGTCAGAAAGAGAGGATTCATGATGAAAAATAAAGTGTTTACAAGAGATTTCAGCCTTGTTGTAGCGGGACAAATTATATCCATCCTGGGCTCAGCTGTTTTGCGCTTCGCGCTTGATCTATATGTGCTTGACCTTACCGGCCGCGCTGATGTTTTTGCGCTTGTCATCGCAGTTTCCGCTATTCCCGGCATCATCTTTTCGTCTATTGGCGGGGCGATTGCCGACAGGTTCAACCGCCGCAATCTCATGGTTATTTTTGATTTCTCAAGCTGCGCGGTTGTGCTGGCATTACTTATATTACTGATGACAAAAAGTGCGCCGGTTGCGGTGATTGGCGTCATTTTAGCCATTCTTTCCATCATCAGTTCAATGTATCAGCCCACCGTACAGGCGAGCGTACCCGTCCTTGTAGATGACGGGAAGCTTGCGTCGGCAAACGGTATCGTCAGCGGCGTCGGCGCGTTGTCGGGCTTGCTGGGACCGGTGCTTGGCGGGGTTCTTTATGGCGTGGTTGGAGTGAACGCTCTGGTTGCCGCGAGCGGTATCGCATTCTTTTGTTCCGCAGTTATGGAAATATTCATCCATATCCCGTTCGTGAAACAAAAGCTTGATAAAAACATCATTCCAACTATAGTTGACGATATGAAAGTCGGGCTGCGCCATGTTGTTAAAGTAAATCCGCAAATACTCAAGGTAATTATTTTAGCGGCGGCACTCAACCTGTTCATGTCACCGTTTTTTATCATAGGGGTTCCCTATATTTTAAGAATCGTTATGCGCTCAAGCGAAGGATTATACGGTATCGGCATGGGGATAGCCGAACTGAGTACGATTGCGGGTGCGCTTGCTGCCGGCGCTTTTTCCAAAAAAATGAAGCTTGCCAAACTTTACCGTGTTTTACTGCTTTCCGCGCTGTTCTTACTGCCGATGGCGGTCGCGGTCATGCCCTTTATGCTTACGCTCGGCTACTGGCCTTCTTTTGCTTTATTTTTCCTCTTTGGAGCGGCGATTATGGTACTGGTGACGATGGTTTCCATTTTTGTTATCACATCCGTCCAAAAGGAAACGCCGAATGAGCTGATGGGAAAGGTAATGTCAATCATCATGGCGGTGGCGCAGTGTGCGGCTCCCCTCGGGCAAGTGTTGTATGGAATGGCATTTGAGCATTCGCTCGGAAGATCGTTTATCCCCATATTCATGGCTTGCGGCTTTACAGTAGCGATTGCTTTTGCATCGAAATTTATGCTGCGGATACCCAAACCGAAAGAAGCCGGTTCAGCATCCACAAATGGAGGTTCCGTTTATGAAAGAATATAAATACAGACCATTCACCTTTTTCGCATTGACATTCGCCTTTACTTGGGGCTTCTGGATAGCCGCAATATTCGCCGGAGAAGAACTGTCGCTGACCTTTGCGTCATTGGGGTTGTTTGTACCCGCGACTGTGGCTTTCACTATGGTTATGACCTCAAAAAGCCGTGCGCTAAAAGATGATTACAAAAGAAAGTTTTTCGGACTCGCGAGTATAAAACCACTCAATATTCTTCTGTCCGTCGTCTTGTTTTTCATTATCATATTGGTTTCCCTATTGATTTCCCTATTGTTCGGGCAATCAACCGATCAATTTTCGATATCCGGCGGTTGCACATGGTTTAAGGAATCGGTAATTTTCGGCATTGTCTGGGCGTTGTGGCATTTCCCCTTGCTGTTTATTCCGGGTATGTATCATTACAATATCCTGCACATGAATCCGCTGTTCGCGCTCAATTTCTTTATAAGCGTTATGCCACTCGGTTTTTTGTTCACATGGGTATATGTGAACAGCGGCAGGAGTATATTCGCCTGTATGATTTTCCACTTTTTCGTCAACTTTTTGCAGGAGCAAATCGCTATCACGCAGTTTACGAAGTGTATTGAAACCTTTGTGCTTATAGCCGCCACAATTATTGTGGTTCTGACAAATAAGGATTTGTTTTTTGAAAAACGGCACATTGGAAATATACTATCCGAAGATAAACAAGTCAGTCATTTATATTAAAATAAATAAAATCACAAAGGAGTAGATCAGATGAACAAAACAGATGTAATAACACAAACTTCCCAGAAGTCAGGTATTTCCGCCGATATTTGCGAGAAAGTCATAAAGGCTTTTGAGGAACAATCCGGCGACGCGCTGATAGGTAAATTTAGAGGTGTCAAGAATAACCGAGCCAATATGGTGGCGGTTATTGCGGAGAAAACCGACCTTGCTTTAGAGGATTGCGAAAAGGTATTGACAGCATTTGAGGAGGTGGCCGGTAAAGGGCTGGCTGATAAGCTTAAATTTTTCAAGTAATTGTAATACTTCTTTTGGGTGTGTAAATAAACCTGTGTCCCGGGTAATAAATAGTTCTTTTCTGGCAAGAATTCAGATATGGAATTCTTAATCAGAAAGGAACTATTTTTATGTC
>Ga0153983_1000355_pt1 | contig 12075 bp, 12 predicted proteins | sample TSGA067MetaG_FD_104693 | JGI IMG/M metagenome (GOLD analysis project Ga0153983, IMG submission 104693) | Attine ant fungus gardens microbial communities from Georgia, USA - TSGA067 MetaG | ecosystem: Host-associated > Fungi > Mycelium > Unclassified | place: USA: Georgia, Alexander Wildlife... | reverse complement strand
TTAAACAATGTACATATTAGATCACCGCGAACTTGTATGTGGGTCATAGCGCTCGTCAAGTATGCATAGTATGAGACAAAGCGGATACTCCTTATTTGGCCACGTCTTCTATCCACGACGCGTTTCTCTTGAAAACATGTACGAACGCATACTAGGCTCCTCATGCATGGTTCCATTCCGCTCTCCTTGGTATAGAACTCGACAAATGCTACTCTTCAATTTACATTCTCATGTATGCATTTATTCTCGCTGACATTGATTTATTGCCTTTTTTGGGATGAATTGCTTCTATAGATCTCTCATCATCAATCCTATCTTGTTGGAGTCAGGGGGAGGTGCCACGCAGGAGAAGGTGTGGATAGGCTGAGAGGTTCCCGAAGCAATTGGCATGTGTTTTGATTCTCTTTCTTCTTGCTCCTTGTTAGCGGATATTGTAATGATTGCGTTTGTTGGATGATGATATCACGTTTTATTCAAGGAGGGTTTCAACTTGCTCAAGCTTTTGCAACAATCAACTCTTCAAAAGAACAAAAAACTCGCATCTTCTGTCAATGTTTCGGTAACTGGAGTGTGATCAGCGCATGTCATAATATGATGAAACACATTGCAGACAGCATTAAAACCCTAGCTGGGCATTTAAACAGGTCCGACGAAGTTTGAGAATCAGATCAACTGGGCCGCACTGTGTTTTAAGAAACAGCGGTGCGAAGACAAAGAATTAGATAACCTTTTTGATCTTAACTACACAGTATTTATACTACTTCAAAAGTGTCTCGAATGTTAAAGAATAATCGAGGAAAATAAATGAGTCACTACAAAAGACTCGAGTGTTCGTGGAGTTGATAGTCGCTCCTCTAATCCCTAATACTGTGATTGGATTTTCTGGAACAATGCAAGTGCTGGTATGGCTCAAAATTTGAACGGGCACATATGCATTTCATTGAACCCAGCCTCAGTCGTAATGAAAAGATTAAAACGATTCGATTATGGAACAAACTACGCAGAAAGGTTCGACCGAGACGTCCATGGAGACTGGAATAGTTCAGGTATTGAGACTATTACCTCCATTAAGAACTCATATACCAGATGCAGAATTCGACTCTGAACAATACCTGATGCAAGTGCTCTACTGATGAGATGTAGCATTGTGCCTGGGGGACCGTGCTTTTGAGGTTGTTGGCTGATACATCGATGTTGGGGATTGAATGCTCTTCCGTACGCATACTGATGATCCACAATGCGATTTCTTTGGAAGAATTTGATGAAGAAGCCTAGAGAGATTTGTATATAAGCTCTCACCTTACAGCACTTACGAGACACACACAAGCGTGACTCAGTAGTTAGACAAACCATCCAACAAGATGCTCATATGCGCACTTGATTGTGTGAAGACACACATACTTGTAGCTCCTCCAGCAGTAAAGATGCCACATGGGAGTAGGGATGGTTGTATTGCAGAAACCCAGTCGCACGTTGGTTTGACTTGGAATAAAGTGTATTCCGTTGCAAACCAATAATTATATACAATGGATATCAAGTTTATATACTAAATAAGGATTCCAGAAGGTTCCTGAGAAATTCAGCCAGATCATGGTGTCAGCTTGATCTCCCAACAGGTTGACAAGCCAATCAAGTGAGAATTTGACAGGATATATCTGTAAACAGCATGATAATGTGAGCAGATGCAGCACACAAAGTCAATTGAAAGTGCGTCTAAACCATCAATATGAAAAGACAGCAACTGCAAATAAGAACAAATAATGATCATTGAATCAATCAACAGGAACGGAACAAATGATGATCATTCTTCGATCAGTGACAGTGAGCTTGCCGATAAACACGCTGTGAAGTGCAAAGTAGTGATGTGACTCCTAGCAAGGTGGTTTGAATACACACTGGAATGAATGAAGATAACGCCATGTTGCAATCACAATGTGATACATGTAATATGATATACTATTGTACACCAAGTGTGTTACAATCTTGTGACAGACCAATGTATGGAGGATTTCCCATTGGAGGTCTGGTTATTTTTAATTTCTGATCCATCATTGCAGGCACTTTACAAAGTACTGAGCATGCAAACATTGTTGACCAATTTCAGTTTCTGGATCACATTGCTTGATGTCGCAATCAGCACGTGGCTTTTTGATCATTTTCCAGTCATCATTTGTTTCACATTTATGAATATTATTTTTTCATTGATTACCCTCAAAGGTGTTCCTTGCCCCTTCCATTGTTAAAATAACTCATATTTGATCTTTTCAATATTTCAGTCTGTCACTGTTACTACCTCATTGGCAGCACATTACAACTTTGCACTTTACATTTCAGACCATTTTTATCTATCACAGGAACTGATCAAAAAAGATCAGCAGATTCACTGCCACTGATCTTGAGAAATGATCCATTTCAACACTTTGTTTTCTATGCTTATGTTACATGTGTTCATTGCTATTCATCATTTGTTGATCATTTTTGGTTCCTCAATTATTTTTGGCCATCAGAAGGTTATCTACAATTATCTCTTCATTAATTGATGGCCCTCATATTTTTGTTTGTCACAATAACCAAGGACATTGTGTTCTGTACCCAGTTCAAAGTCACTTATTTTCTAGCACTCTGACAAGGCAAATAGTCAATCCTCCGAAGTGTGGCATGAGTGAACAGCTGATCCAAGGCAACTGGTGAGCTGAGCTTTGCCTAAGCAATGATCACTTGTGATTTATTCAGGGCACCTCAGTGTGTTTTGAGGTATTTTGTTATCCAAGATCATAGTAGCTCACTGCCATCTTAATTTCTTTCATATTCAAATCCAAGTGAATGCATGAATCAAGAATATGATAATTGGATTGAAAAAGTCTTTGTCTTGTGAGAAATGGCATAGAAATATTGATTGACTTAAAGAAGGGTGCTAAAGGGGTGACTGACCATCAGTTAACACCTATACATTATCTGACCTGAAGCAGTCAAGTTAGGTCATATCACATATGTTTGCCTTTTTCGATGTTGGTTTTTTTTTCTTGTTTGGATGCAAATAAATCTTGAGGACCAAAAAAGAATCTTATGGACATAATAAAATGCATGATGTCCTACAGCAATACATCATCTGATCCTGACAACGACAAAAATCTTTCAATAATTAACCCATTATCTCCTCATGTTTTGACTACCAGTGAGTTGATAAACTATCGAGACCTTAATCGAGTATTTCAAGAAACAATGATATTGTTATATCTAAATAAGTGAAAGAATATCCAAAGGTGCTGGTACCGCTTTCATGTTCCTGCATTGTACACATGTGAGGAATGGTACAACAACCTGTAAAATGAGCAGCTTGTTCTTTAGAGCTTGGATAGTATTAGGCATGAAAATAAAGACAATGACTTCTGTATTTGGTGATTGTTGTCTGTTCAAGGACGAAGTACAAATCAGGGGAGATTAATAAGTGTTCTGTGGCAAGATACTTCATTGATAGAATCAACTTTCCTTTCACACATGTAGATAAGGTTTTATCAAAATTATCATGGTCATCATGTGGTGAGCTCAATGTTGGCCAGAAATCTTCTGAAATCAATGGAGGTGAATGTCTTGAAGCTACTCGGCAATTCATCGACAGTTTCCTGTTCAACAGACACAACCTCTTGTAAGCTGCAATATGAGACAGCTGTAAGGAAGGGCTGAGCCATTGAAATGCAATTAGAGTTTGCTGTCTGCATCCCTAGAGAAATCAGCCAAACTGCCAGTGATATCAGCCAAGAAGGATAGTATGAGTAAAAATGATGTTGTCAAGACAAAGGTGAATGTTGGCACTGTGAACATCAGGTTTGTATATTGACACAGGAATATAACATATGTCAGACTTTTCTATGGTAAATACTGAATAAATTTATAGTAAAATTGTAAAAGAATTCAAGTGTATGCGAGTATGCGATTGTGTGTTTTGAGTCCCTACCTAAGCAGATTCATACCCCTTTCCTTGAGCTCTTTCAGCCACTCTTGGTTAATACATTCAGTCAACTCGGTGCCGAAGTTAGAGAGGTCCACCTTTATTGGCTGGCCCCAGGTCATTTCTGTCTGAGCTAGACATAGAGCTTTCCTGTACTCAAGCCATCCTGGCACATCAACCATCTATCCCTGGTGCCTCGCAAGATAAGCACATATTCATGAGTAAAATTCTGGTGCTTAGCTATGCAGTCCGCTATGTCATAAATTTTGATTAGGTTATGGATTTGGTTGGATCATTGCATTGATCGGACACCAACTTGGCTCCATCTCCATGCACCACTCTGGGTACCAGGACTGAGTATACACATGGCCAGTGCAGACGTTGAAGAGGGTTATTTTGTCTGTGTCATGACAGTGGAGAGCGATGAGTTAGTCGCTAAGGGATCGGTCAAGTAGGGCAGGTGAGAGAATAATCTTGTGGATGTCGGGCATTGTGATGGGCCTGTCGCAGAGTTGACCAGTCCATATATCACAGAATCGGACGTCATCATCTTCCTAAGAGCAACATGCAAAGAGCTTTCTACCAGGTGAGTATTCCTGTGGGTACCTGCCAAGATGTATTTTGTCAGTGAAACGGAAAAGATAAAATGAGTGTTGTGATTCCATGAATAACATGAGATGGGACTAGTGTGTCTGTGTTGATGCCTAGAGGATACATGCATTCAGTATGATCCCTCAGTTTCCAAACCTGAAACAAGCCTGAGATCTCGTCCAAGTCATCACCTTTTAGTTTGGCACATATAACCAGGTAATTACGTGTTCTGAAGGCAACCTTCCATTATCGGATACATCTCCCTTTGGGCCAGGGATAGTAATGAGGCAATTTCCCAGTTGCACAACATCTGCCTCAAATCCATGCTCAATGTCTCCAGGCCCTCAATGACATTGGTTGAAATCCCTTCTTGGGATGCATGGCCTCTGATGCAGGTGCTTTACCAATAGAATGTGATGTCGTGTCTGGGGTACCATACTTATGAGGTTGTTGGCTGATACATTAATGTTGGGGATTGAATGCTCTTCCACACATATCTTGATGAACTGCAGTGTGATTTCCTTGGAAGAGTTTAACATCACTGTCTGAAGAAGCCCAGGAAGATTTGTATATAAGATCACACCTCACAGAATTTACGAGATGCGCACAAGCATGACTCAGTAATTAGACAGATAATATAATAACATGCCCATATACATGCATAGAAAGCTCAATTCCACAAAGACACATGTACCTGTACTCTTGCAAGAGTAGGGATGCCACATGGGAGTAGAAAATATTTGACAAGCCAATTGAGTGAGAATTCAATAGATTCTATCTGTCAACAGGATGATCATGTGAGCAGGTGCAGCACACAGAGTCAATTGAAAGCATGTCTAAACCTATTGTTACAAACTCATCTCGTGACCACCTCGACTCTACCTTGTGCCACCTAAAGTAGTATCAAGAAAACCCGTTAGTAGTCTTCTAACATCAGTCTGGTTATAATATACCTTTTATCTGAACACTGGGCATTAGGAACTCATAACACCTATGAGGGCCATTAATATCTTATTGATGAAAAGACAACAAATGTAAATAATGGACAAACAATGAGTATCCTAGACATAAGCAAACAAGCATCTGAAATAATGATCAACAGAACAGAGTGGGATAATCAAATCACAATCAGTAGCAGTGAGCTAGTTGACAGGAACATACAAAATTTGAAAATTCTTGTAGCTACTGCCAAAAAATCATAAGGAGATATCTATGCAATAGGACAAGGAGCTGTTATGGTGGATTATGTTATAGAAAATAAGAACAGTACCCTTACTAAGGTGACCTCCAGGTTTTTCCAGTATACTTTGTTCCCAGATTACATCAGAGACTCTTCTCTATTGGGACCTTGATCTGGATGGGGTACAAGTACCAAGGATGTTATGAACTTACAATGGGACTACAACTATTATTGGCCCTGGTCTGATAATGAGTGGTTAGTAGAAGAGATATTGGCAATGATGGATGAAGGTAACAATGATGCATCAATGTATCATTAAAGACTGTGGATTTGGAATTATGAATAGACTTTATCACAAATAGCCACTTATTGATTTGTGATGGGTGAGTTTAGTATTCAAAAAGAGCTTATAAGTGAAGTTAGACAAGTAGCAAAAGATGCTGTTAAGTCTGAGATCTAATCCTCAGATAGGGAGTCCTTATATACAGAATTGTGATGGTCTGTGCACTAGAACAGATCATCATATGCTACTACCTATTGTTCTACATATGGTAGTGCCTTTGTACTGGAAATAGAGATAACTTAACCATATAGAGGCTGTCCTTTGTTCTAAGAAAAGGCAAATGATTATCTATGGGTAATTAATTAAGTCTATATACAAACATTGAGAACTTCATATCTTCATGAATATTAATTGCCTCAAGTTGTTCTAGGCTCATTCTGAGCATCATGAGGAGGGCTTCTTCTGAGCCTAGAAGCAAAGCATCAATCATGGCGGTTTCCAAGATATCAGTGATTTAATACATGGTACCATAGTGGTTACCTACTGATTTGCCTGATATCTTGGCCAATATTGATTGCCTTGAGATGTGACTGGCATCAATAGAAAGGTCTTTTTAAGGTCTTTCTGGATCCATTAGGACCATAGAAATCATTGAAGAATTGGTGGAGATAGGTCTGAATGAAGTTTGTAACATTGTCAGTTCTGGCCAGTCCAGTATTGTTAATATTCACTCTTGTTCCATCCTAATACTCTCCTTATCAACTATAAATCTGAGCATTCTAGTCTGTGTCACTTTAAACTCATATTTTTTGAGTTTTGCATATAGTCTATTCTTCTGAAGTCTTTGGAGACAGTAATATGTGTGTTTATGGAGTTTGTTTAGTGTTAAGTCAAAGATTAGAATATCATCCAAGTAGGTTACTAGTTCATTTTCTAGTCCTTGTAGGGCCCTATCCACATAACTTTGGAATGAGGCTGGTGTATTACATAGTCCAAAAGGCATTCTAAATTCTGTTTTCTATTTGTTACTGGCTCATATCCTTAGTAAATAAAAGACTACCCTCAAATCTATCTTTGTAAAGTATTTTGTGCCTTGGACACAATCCAGTAGTGAGTTTATAGCAGGGACAGGGTATCAAATTTTTATGGTGGTTTTGTTAAGCACCCTATAGTCTATGCAAAGGCATAAATTGGTAGTGTTCTTTTTTTCTACAAATAGGGTAGGTGATGCAGCTAGGGAGGTGCTTCAGTCAATAAACTTTCAGTTCTCCATGTCTTAGAGGAATTCTTTGAGGATTTGTAGCTTCTTCTTGAAATGGCAGTATGCTAGTCTACATCGTGGGTTCTGTTAGGGAACTACTCAGAGGCAATCACCCTTAAGCTAGTGGATAGTCCTGGAAGCTAGTTTGAGATTCAAGTGGGGGTATATCTACACACTTGCTAGTATATATACTACACTAGATAGTCAGGCACACAGCACCATGGCAACTGACCTATAATCAACAGAATGTTCTAGAATAACTAATAATAGACATTGCACTGCATGACACAGACAGAAGAGGTTAGAAACAGTGGAAATGCGATACACGATCTGTCACTGGGCCACTAATAGATCAGACCCTCAGAACTTACTAAGCATCACTCTAGATGTCCCCTTACAGGTTCTGGCTATTGATCAGGTCAATAGTGTAGTCTAGTTAGCCCCTGTAAGATAGTAGTTATTGTATGACATTAGTGTCAAAGATATCTGTATATTCTCAGTATAGATAGAGTACTTTGAGGATAGATTTGGGTATATCATAGCTAGTTTTGATCTAGGTAGCATAGAGAAGTGTATTAAAGGTGTATGTTTCAGTTATATGGTTTGTATCTTGATTAGGATAGTATCTTGTGTGTTATTTTGTTTATTGTTGGGAGAGTGATTGTTTGAGGGTTTTTGGACATTGATAGGTATAAAGCCTATAGAGGTGATAGCAAGGTCTTAGTGATCCTTTCTCCTGATATATATGATCCTTATGAGTCTTAACTCAATTGAAAAAGGGTACTTTCTCTTGAATTTAGAGTTCTGTTTCTGTTTCCTTCTGGAGATAAACTTGGTATTGCATCTAGTTTATCCAGGGGTTTATTTTTTGGAATAATAGCATGCCTAATACTATCTCATATTTGCCAGTCAGGGCACCAATAAAGAAATCTTGAAATTTCATGCCTTAGATGTCATACTGCAGATAGCAGACTAAAGAAGAGTTGGTTGTCATAGGTTTGTTATCAAGGTTCTTTACAGGACCATTATACTTACATAATGATATTGGGTATAATTTCTCTACAAATAGCTTAGATATGAAATTGGCCATTATACCATAATCAAAGAGATAACATATAGTCTGATTTATTGTTTTTCTCTCCACCATTAGATAAGAGACTGTAATTACATCATTGGAAATAGGAGAGGAAACTGGTACAGAGCAATATAGTCCTTATCAGATAAAGAGCTCAACTTGGGAATGGTTGGCTGAGTTGAGCTTAGGCTTTTCCTGAATCCCAGTTTTAGATTGCTAATATTATATATTTATTTAAGGGAGAATTGCCAATGGTATTTAATTGGAGGCTAGGTACTTTTGTAGGACAGAAGGCAGCAATATGACCTGATTCTCCACAGTAAAGGCATAGTCTAAGAAAACAACAGTGATCTTTTTCCTCCTATGGTAAGGGACCAGTGTAATAGGGAATTTGTGTGGCAGGAACAGGGACAAAGCATATAACAAGAGTTGTAATATTGGGAGTATTATGTAATCAGGGCTATGAGATAATAATGCATGTTTGGGTCATGGAATTGTTCTCAAAATATGGTAAAGAATCTTTGTAAGAAAACAATTAAAGTCTTGGGGATTACCAAAAAATGATTGGATTGTGGAACTTTTTTCATTCTTAGCTTTGTCATTAAGAGGATTTAACTAATAGCATTGGACAGAGGCTAGGTGGGGTATTAGGGTTTTGAGAGATTTCTTTCCCTGGAGAGAGGCTAGTTGTAGTTGAATTTAGGTGAGTTAGGCTTGCAGTTTGTTTATTGTTGCATTGTTATCTATCTCTTTCTTGCTAGTTTCTCCTAGAACTTCAAGATGAGTAGGTGGCTCATTTGAGTCATCTGAATAAACTGTGTTAGATTGAGAACAAGTGATTAGTTACATTATGATTGAATTTCTGGGTGAGAACAGGCAAGGCAAGGCAAGATGATGAGATCAAGAACAACCATAGGTTTAAGTAAGTTAAGCCTTAAAATGTCATGGAAAGGCACTTAAAGGTATAGTTGCAAATTTTATAAAAAGTTTAAGACTAAACTAGACAAAATTATCACTACATTAATTAATGTTTAGTATTATGTAATATTAATGTTATTAATTAGTCTTTCATCTAGTATCCCCTGACAGGGCATAACAATTAAAATACTCTTGGACAATGGTACAACAGGAATGTTTATAGATAGAAAAATAGCAACTAGACATAAGTTCAAGCTGCAGAAGTTGAATAGGCCAATAAAAGTAAGAAATGTAGATGGGACAAATAACAGTATGAGAGCAATTATACATTAAGTGGAAGTAAATGTGTATTATAAAAATTATGTGGAATGAGAATGGATATATATGACCTAGAAAGAACAGACATAATATTGGGGATACCATAGGTGGAGGCACACAATCCAGAAATTAATTGGGAAACAGGAGTGTCATGATTTAGCAAAATTATCACAAATGGTCACTTACTTGGTTTGTGATTGAAGATTGGATGTTCAAAAAGCTTAGAAATGTGAAGGTAGACAGTGACAAAAGATGTTGTTAAGTCTGAGATCTAATCCTCAGACTATGAGTCCTTAAATACAGAAAAGTGATGGTTTGTGCACTAGGATAGATCATCACATGCTACTACCTATTGTTCTACATATAGTAGTGCCTTTATGCTTGGAAATGTAATAAATTAACCATATGGAGGCTGTCTCTTGTTCTAAGAAAAGAACAAATGACTATCTATAGGTAATTGATGAAGTTTATGTGCAAACATTGAGATCTTCATATCTTCATAAATATTAATTGCCTCAGTGCTGTTTTAGGCTAATTCTGAGTGGTATAAGGAGGGCTTCTATGATACCCAAAATCAAGGCATATATTGTGGCAGTTTCTGAGATATTGGCAATTTAATATGTAGTACCATAGTGGTTACCTACTGATTTGCTCAATAGCTTGGCCAATACTAATTGCCTCGAGATGTGACTGGTATTGATCAAAAGGTCTTTTCAAGGGCTTTTTGGTGCTGTTAATACCATGAGAATTATTGAAGAATTGATGGAGATATAGCCAAATGAAGTTTGTGACAAAAATAGCTAAGTTATTATTTTTTTTTCTTATCTGGACTTACTATATAAGAAAGGAATGCAGAAAAGTATTACATGATAATGTTACTGTCACATGTCAAATGAATGGAGTTATATGATAAGTATTATTATTTATTTATTTTTTTAAAAAAATCAACAATTTATTACATGGGGTATGTAGGCAGACCATGGTAAGTACAAAGTACCTACTTAGATACACAAACAAAGAAAAAGAAGAAAGAAAGGGTGAAAATAAAAGAAAGGAAGCTGTGCCTTTATTCCTAAGAGTTGTGCTATGGTGGGTCTCTATCCATAGTCAAAGCTGAACACTCCAGGGTTGTCTGCAAGGAAGTAGATGAAGCTGTTGATAATGGTGTTATAGGGGCATGTAGAAGGGTCATAGAGGTTATATTCCATGACAATGTGTTCTTGAGTCTGAACTTTGGCTTTCTTATATGGGCAGCTAGTGGGAAGGTTGGGGAAAAACCTTTGTCTATACTCTCCAATAGGGGTATGGCCTGTGGTCATGCATGTGAAGCAAGCACATAGGGAGTTGGTAAATCCTATGCTAGGGAGCTATGAGCTGCTCTTGACATATGTTGGTTTGATAACTTTTTGGTCTTTATCCTTGAATATCAGAAAATAGTGACCCCTCTTGAGGCTGTTTGCAAAGGTTGATTGCCATTTTTGTAGGATATCATTATATTCTCTTTTCCTGCTGAAGAGGTATGAGTTTTTGCAGAGGAGTTCTGGTGCATTAGTGCTGGCTTTAACTTGATTGTCAACTAGTTTGTGTCTTGGCCATTTGGCTTTGCTTGGACAATACCAGAAATATATTCTGTTTCTGTCATCTCTAGTAAGATACTATTTGATGGCATAGGCCACAGGTATGACTATATTCTGGAGAGGGTCAACTTTGGATTCAAGAACTTTGCTAGCAGCAGATATAGAGTTGGTGATGACAGTGATATTGTTGTCTTCCATAGTGTAAGGGGATACCCTAGGGAACGGCCTAGACTCTAAGTCAGCTCCTATCTAAAGAGCTAACCTAACTTGGTAAGTTGTCTTCCTACCCTCTTTACCTTCTCGTCTATCTCTGCCTTGATGTGCCTGTGTATCTATAAATAGGACAGTAGTATTATTAGTTAGTGCTCATATGACTGCAGCACACAGACTATCAGTTTTAGTATACAAGATTTTCATCCAGGCCTCTGGCCTAGCTTGATTCCTCTACTAATTCTGTGTTTTGAACTTTGTGTTGAAGTCAGTCCACTATGCTACTCTCCTACAACAGTCTGTGAAGTAGCAGATAGTGTTGTCTGTCAGGTTGCTATGCTCCTTTTCTTCAACAGTCTGTGAGGTTAAAGTTTGTTTACTTTCTGTAATATTGTATTATTGAGCTTGTGTTGTAGTTAATCTACTATGCTTTCTTTCTATTGTCTGAAAGATTACAGTACTTCCTTCCAACAACAATCTGCTATTCTGACTTATTTCTTCATCTCTCAAATCATAAGAAAAATCAATCTCAAGTCCATTGTTAGATACAAATATAATCTATAATCTAATGCTATTGAATACTTCTTTATATACTATATTAAGTGTCCTTCTACTCTCTTGGCTCTGCTCTGGAAGAAGTACTGAAATGTTCAGAGGTGAAGTACATCTTGAAAAGGCCACATAAAGTTGTCTATGGGAGAACACTGATGTCT
>Ga0153983_1000354_pt1 | contig 12092 bp, 11 predicted proteins | sample TSGA067MetaG_FD_104693 | JGI IMG/M metagenome (GOLD analysis project Ga0153983, IMG submission 104693) | Attine ant fungus gardens microbial communities from Georgia, USA - TSGA067 MetaG | ecosystem: Host-associated > Fungi > Mycelium > Unclassified | place: USA: Georgia, Alexander Wildlife... | reverse complement strand
TGGGTATGTAAAGTGAAATGATATGTAAAGAAATATAGTTACTGCCTGATTAATAAAGGCTTCTGTTGCAAATAACTTTACATAACAATTAGGCTGTGTTCATGCCATACTTAGAATAGAAACTACCGACCATTCTATTTTAAGGAGGTTCCAAATGAATACGAGCAAAATAACAATCAAGCAACTCATCGATCAGGCACAGCATGAACTTATTGCTGCCGAATATTCAGATTTCACTCTTAAAGCAATCAATAATGCATGGAGACTATTCAGCGATTATGCGGCAGAACAGGGGCAGGTATACTATTCAACAGAACTGTTTTTATTGCATGTTGAGGAAAGATATCAGGCTTTATCAATTGAAAACCGTTCCTTCTACAAGACACAAAAATACAAATATATGTGCAAGCTTGATGAATTCTATAAGTTTGGGCATATTATGCCGCGCTCACGAGTGAAAAAGATTTATTGCTTTGATGGCTGCATGGAAGAAAGTGTGGCTGCTTTCCTCATGGAAAAAGCAAAGGTGCTGTCAGCTGCCAGATATCAAGCCTTTGAGTTATATTTAGAGCGATTTTGTTTTTATATTGCATCAAACACAGCGATCACTGGCGTTGACGAATTAAGTGGTGATATTATTGTTGGCTTTTTCGAAGCTTGCGTTATCTACACGGAAGCAACCATATATGCTACCGTTTCCTGCCTGGGGCAATACTTGGATTTTTTATATGAGAAAAAATATATTCCTTTTATGCTTTCTACTGTTTTGCCACGGATGCCAAGGCGTGATCAAAAAGAAATCCTCTCTGTCTATAGCTCAGAAGACATCCAGAAATTACTTACTTGCTTTGATCTCAATAACAAAAAGGACAAGCGGGACTATGCCATGATATTAATTGCTGCCAGGCTTGGGTTAAGGGCTTCTGATATCTGCCATCTGAAATTCTGTGAAGTACATTGGGTCACAAATGAAATATCAATTATCCAGCAGAAAACGAAGCAGCCGGCTACATATCCTTTGTTAAATGATGTTGGTGAAGCAATCATTTCTTATATCAAAGATGCACGCCCCCAAGTTGACAGTGAATATATCTTCTTACGGACAAGTCCTCCGTACAGGGAATTAGCAAACGGCGGCATGTATAACCTGACCGCAAAATATTTCACACGGGCTGGGATCAAGATCCAAAACAGACGATGTGGACCGCATTCGTTGAGGCACACACTGAGTAGCCTATTACTGAATGCCGATATCCCTTTACCTGTTATTTCGGAGATTTCAGCACATAAAAGTACGGAAACTACGAAAGTATATTTATCCATCGCGGCGAAGCAGTTGGCTGAATGTGCATTATCGGTTCCGCCGATAGAAAGAGAGGGTGCCGATGTATAGCGAGAGCAGGGACATTCCCATTTTAGTGGATGATTTTATTGCTTATAAGAAAATGCTTGGCTACAAATATGAGACCGAGGCACGGATAATGGTCACCTTCAAGGCCTATTCTATTGAACGACTCCAAAATGGGATAGTATCCCTTGATGAACGGTTTATGGAAGGATGGTGTATGCCGCACATAAATGAAAGCAGGAAAAGCCAATCTAACAGAGTCTCTTTATTAAAGCAGTTTGCTATCTATCTCAACAACAAAGGGTATTGTGTATATGTCCCTAAAAGTATCTATAATGTCGAGAATAAGGAGTTCATCCCTTATATATTTACGGACGAGGAAATAATGCGGATATTAAAAACAGTGGATGCAATCCCTTATCATGGCTGGACAAACATAGATAAGGTGTTTCCGGTTTTATTTCGGGTACTGTATGGTTGTGGACTGCGAATTAGTGAAGCACTCTCTTTGAAGCTTAAGGATATTGATATCGAAAAAGGCACTTTAACCATTTACCATGGAAAGAATGACAAAAGCCGTTTAGTTGTAATGTCGCCGACGCTAAAAGATATTTTTACGGATTACATGGAAACAGTATTGAAAAACAATACTCCGGATGAGTATGTCTTCGCACGCCGGTCTGGTAAAAAAAGAGTGCATCAACAAGTTGCAAGCTATTTCAAGGTCATCCTTTGGAAAGCACAGATTCCCTATGGCGGCAGAGGTGTTGGCCCCCGCCTGCACGATATCCGCCATACTTTTTGTTGTCATACATTGAAACAAATGATTGACAGAGGAATGGATATGTATTGTGTGCTTCCGGTTTTATCGGCATATTTAGGGCATACTGGAATCCGGTCAACTGAGAAATACCTCAGGCTCACGAAATCCATTTACCCAGATATTACAGCAAGTATGAGTGCCTATACTGCCGGGGTATATCCGGAGGTGTATCATGAATAAGCCGACAAATTTCTCTTATTATCTGTCAAAGTATTTCTGTCAGTACCTGCCGAACACAAAGGGTGCCAGCAATAACACAATGCAAACATATACCATCGCTTTCAAGCTGTTTTGCCAATATATGCAGGAGGCATTATCCATCAAGCGGGAAAGGATAACCCTGGAGCTTACCACCTCAGATGTGATCACTGGATTCCTTGATTGGCTGGAAGAAACCTTAGGTTGTTCGGTCAACACCAGAAATCTGCGGCTGAATGCGATCCGTTCTTTTTTTCGGTATGTTTCAATTGAAGACCCGAAATATATGTATAGTTGTCAGCAGATTTTAGCCATACCAAAAAAGAAAGCGCCCAAAAAGGTTATTGGGTATCTGAGTGTTGAGGGAATCCGGCTGTTATTGGATACGCCGGATAAGGATACCCCCACCGGGTGCAAACATGCACTAATACTTACGCTGATCTATGCAACAGCTGCCAGGGTCTCAGAGATAATAAATTTACGCGTCTCTGATTATAAGTATAACGGAAACAACCTTGTTAAGCTGATCGGGAAGGGAAATAAAAGCAGGCTGGTACCGTTGGAGGCTAAAGTAATGAAGCTGGTTGACCGATATCTGGAAGAAGAAAACAAACAGCATCGGGCAGTATTTGATACCGATTATATTTTTCTGAATCACTCCATGCAAAAATTAACCAGACAGGGTGTGGTTTATATTCTCAAGAAGTACGTCACTATTGCAAACAAGCAGAATCCAACCCTTGTCCCACTTTCGATATCGGTACATGGATTAAGACATAGTCGGGCAGTCCATTGGCTACAGGCAGGAATTGATTTAATCTACATCCGTGACCTGTTAGGGCATGTATCAGTTCAGACAAGCGAAGTCTACATAAGAATTGACAACGATTTAAAGAATAAGGCACTACGTAAAGTGTCTGCTGAAACTTATCCAGAAGAAAGTGAATATAGATGGCAAAAAGATCATGAGTTATTGGAATGGCTGAAATCATTCAGTTCATAATCAGCAAATGATATGTAAAGATTTTCAGGTGACTTCAGTTTGAAATCAAGGTGTTTCGCCTGATTCTTTACATATCATTTCACTTTACATACCCGCCAATATGTAAAGATTTACATATAGTTGGGAAAACTTATTTTATTCTTACCATCATTGAAGCACTTGCAAAGACGGATGCAGAGCTTTACGTATTAGATCCAAAGAGAGCAGACCTTTCGGATTTAGAGACGGTTATGCCAAATGTGTATTATACAAAGGAAGATATGCTCACCTGTGTGGATCGTTTTTGTGAGGAAATGCTGCAGCGAAGTGTGGAAATGAAAGAAATGCCCGGTTATAAAACGGGTGAAAATTATGCGTATCTGGGGCTTCCTGCAAAATTTTTGATTTTTGACGAATACGTTGCCTTTATGGAAATGCTTGGTCGGGAAAATGTGGAGGTAATGAGTAAGTTAAAACAGATAGTCATGCTTGGCAGACAGGCTGGTTTTTTTCTTATTCTCGCCTGCCAGCGTCCGGATGCGAAGTATTTAGGTGATGGAATCCGGGATCAGTTTGGCTTCCGGGTCACGCTTGGCAGCATGAAAGAGCTTGGGTATTCCATGATGTTTGGTGACACGGACAAACAGTTTCTTGATAAAGATATAAAAGGGCGTGGATATGTGGACACGGGTATTGGCGTAATCAGTGAGTTTTATGCACCGTTGGTACCAAAAGGGCATGAGTTTTTAGAGAGTATCAGACGTGCAGGAGAAGGGCGATTTGTGGATAAGGAAGAACCCATATCAAAAGAAGAGGAATTGATCTATATAAATAATACGAATTGATGATTGATTTAAGGAATACTTTTCATGATGGATAATAAGCAAATATTTTTTGATTCTACAGGATTAGACAGTGTGGGCTTTGTGGTCAACGGGTGTGCTTATGAAGTTGTGGTCAGGCTGTGGTCAGAGTGTGGATAATTGTGTTTTTAATTATCCATGCTCTGTCCACGGTCTGTCCATGACGAAATGTCCGTTGTTCATAAATCCATGCTGTTATATATAGGGAGGATTCTTTTGATCTTGATAAAAAAGAAGATAAATATGCGCTCACCGCCCGTCTGCAAGCGGCGGCGGCGTGCGAAGCGAAAGCCGCAAGCAGAGCTTGCAGACGGGGCGCGCCGATAGGCGCGCTCCGTCCTTTACCCCCTATTACTAACAGGGGGGTAGATAACAGTGGCAATTGCGGTGCGTGAAACGAACAAGCATTGATAAACAGCGGTTTTTTGGGGTCTTATTTAGTTGAAGATTTTCCAAAAAACGGCTATTTTTTTTGAAGTTTTTGAGAAGGTGATGAAAAATGGACGAACAATGGCATGAAAAATTAAAAAGGAGACGGCTGCGATATACGGTCAAACAAAAAGACCTCGCCTGTGCGGCTGAAATATCAGCACAATATTTAAGTTATATTGAATCCGGCAAAGTATCTGCATCAAGGAAAACGAAAAAGAAATTGGAGGAAGCACTTGAAACCTTGCATTTTCAATCCCCATTGGAAGTTATTTTTGACTATTGCCGTATCCGCTTTAAAACAAACGATGCACGGCACGTGATTGAAGATATTATGGGAATCAAGCTGCGGCATATGGCATTTGAAGAACGTGGACTTTACGGGTATGCTTCCAAGTATTTTTTTGGAAACATCATGGTGCTGCTTTCACCGGATGAGGAACTGGGAACACTTCTGGAACTTCGGGGACAGGGATGCCGTGAGTTTTCAACGGTTTTAGAGGGGAGGAATAAAAGCTGGTATGAGTTTATGCTTTCCTGTGAAAAAGAGGAAGCCATATTTAAACGGATCGACATTGCAATTAATGACAAGGTGGGGATGCTGGACGTTCCGGAGCTGATGCGAAAATGCAATGATGATGAAGTAATAACGGAATTTCAAAAGCAGGATATGCACGCTTCGGTAGGTGGGCTAAAGGGTGAAAAAGTAGGTATGGGGAACACGCTGTATCTTGGCTCGACGAAAAGTGAAATTTATTTTTGTATTTATGAAAAAGACAAGGAGCAATATATCAAAAAAGGAATTGCATTAGAGGATGCGGAAGTGAAAAACCGTTTCGAGATTCGTTTGAAAAATGAACGTGCCACCTATGCTATGCAGGATTTTATAGACCATAATGACATTGAAAAAACGGCATTTGAGATCATTAACAAATACGTATGCTTTATAGTTTCAAAGTCGGAGATGCAGGAGATAGAGGATATCCGTAAATATGGTGAACGTTGTTATGAGCCAACGGATGAGTGGTGGCGGTTTATTGGTGGAAAGCGTGGAAAGCTGAAACTGACTGCGAAGGCAGAGCCATATTCGATTGATAAAACGTTGAGCTGGATACATCGGCAAGTGGCACCGTCTTTAAAAATGGGATTGGAGTTGGATGCCGTAAACGGTACGAGTTTTATAAATGACATGGTCGAGCAGGCAGAATTGAACGACCGGCATAAAAAAATACTTGCGCAGCTGACGACTCCGATTAATGAAATAGTAACTGATAATTAAGAAACAGAAAGAAGAGAGGTAATGTTTTATGAACTGGGGATCAAATTTATACAGTTGGTTTTTGACGAATGCACAGTCTTTGGTGCTATTAGTGATTGTAGTCATAGGTTTGTGGCTGGGATTTAAGCGTGAATTTTCAAAGATGATTGGATTTATCATTATCGCTGCTGTCTGTGTTGGGCTGGTGTTCAATGCAAGTGGTGTAAAAGATGTATTATTAAGTTTGTTTAACAAAGTGATTGGCTCATAAGGAGGATATCTATGGCTGAAATGAGAGTATATATAGCAAATCTGGGTAAATATAACGAGGGTGAATTGGTGGGGGCGTGGTTTACCCCGCCAATTAATTTTGACGAAGTAAAGGAGCGGATCGGATTAAGTGAGGAGTATGAGGAATATGCCATTCATGACTACGAATTGCCGTTTACTATTGGGGAATATTGTTCCATTGAGGAGATTAATCGTTTATGTGCCGTTGTGGAAAGGGTGACGGAATTGGTTCCTGAATCTGACTTGCGGGATGTAGTGAGTGGACTTGGCTTTACTGATGTAGAGGATTTGGAGGATCATATAGATGACATTCATCATTATGAATGTGGCAGCATTGAGGAACTGGTGGATGAAAGGATCGGCGAGGGTTCTTTTGGGGAAATACCGGATGCATTGATGAGTTATATTGATACAGCTGCCATTGCCCGTGATTTGAAAGTGGAAAACTTTTATGTGGTTACATCGAACGGTCTTTACGAATATATGGGATAAAATCGGAAAGGGATAGTGTACATAGACTATCCCTTTTTAAATTAAGAAGAAAGGATTTGATTTAATTGAAAAGAATAAGAAGCTATACAAACATATGGTCAGTGGAGAAGGTTATTTATGCGGTTCAAGATGTGAAACTTCCCTTTGCCGTCACGTTTGCACAGATGGGATGGTTTGTGGTTTCCCTGTTGCTGGTGATCGTATTTGCGGACGTACCGCCCCTGTCCTTGATTGAAGGGGCGTTTTTAAAGTACGGAGGGATACCGGTGGGTATTACGTTGTTTATGAGTAAAAAGACGTTTGACGGTAAAAAGCCATACAAATTTTTAATCTCTGCCATTTCGTATGTGTTTCGTCCAAAAGCGACCTATGCAGGAAAGCCGATAAAGCTAAAAAAGGGAACAATAGACAAGGAAATCACATATGTAAGGAGGGAGAGACATGGTATATCCAGTTAAGTATATCGAGGACAATTTGGTGTTCAACCACGATGGGGAGTGTTTTGCATATTTTGAAATGCTGCCTTACAATTACTCGTTTTTAAGTCTGGAGCAGAAAGAGGACATCAGGGATTCCTTTCAGCAGATGATCGCCCAGAACAGGGATGGGAAGATTCATGCGCTACAGATCGCCACGGAAACCAGTATTGCCGCTGCACAGGAGCGTTCGAAAAAAGAGGTTATTGGCAGATTGAAAGGCTATGCGCATGCGAGAATAGACGCACAGACGAAGGTTTTAACTCAAGAGGTGGAAAATGAGATTGAATACCGTTATTTTCTGGGGTTTAAATTAACCTTGAATGAATCAGAAGTAAGTCTGAAAACAATGGTAAGCGATTTAAAAACAGCGTTTGACGAATTTATCGGTGAGGTAAATCACAAGGTAATGGGTGACTTTTTAACTATGAGCAATCGTGAAATTGAGCGATATGTACAGATGGAAGATTTTTTGGAAAGTAAGATTTTTCGCCGCTTTGAGATGCGGAAATGTACGAAGGATGATTTCGGCTATATTATCGAGCACTTGCACGGCATGGAAGGAATTGCGTATGAAGATTATACGTATTACCTGCCGACGAAAAAGTTAAAGCAGGAAACGATTGTAAAAAGATATGATCTGATCCGCCCTAGCCGTTGTAAAGTAGAAGAGAATCAGCGATATTTAAAAATTGAAAATGAAAACTCATCGATATACGTTTCGTACTTTACGATTAATATGATTATTGGTGATTTGGGATTTCCCGGTAGTGAAGTATTTTATTATCAGGAGCAGAAATTCAAATTTCCGGTAGACACGAGTATGAACATAGAGGTGGTGGCAAATAAGAAGGCACTTTCCGTTGTCCGTAATAAAAAGAAAGAATTAAAGGATTTGGATAACCATGCCTATGAGAGTGATAATGAGACAGCAAGTAATGTGTTGGATGCATTGGATTCCGTGGATGAATTGGAGAGTGATCTGGACGTTACGAAGGAATCCATGTACAAGGTCAGTTACGTGGTTCGTGTAAGTGCGGATACGCTTGAGGAATTAACGCATAGGTGTAATACGGTAAGGGATTTCTATGACGACATTAATATTAAACTTGTCCGTCCCTTTGGTGACATGCTGGGACTTCATGGGGAATTCATCCCGGCATCCAGAAGATACATGAATGACTATGTGCAGCATGTAAAAAGTGATTTCCTTGCAAGTCTTGGATTTGGTGCAACACAGGTGTTGGGAGAGAAGGAAGGGATTTACCTTGCAAAAAATGTAGCTACCGGACGCAATGTGTATTTAAAACCGTGGTTGGCGGCACAGGGAGTGGAAGGTTCCGTAACGAATGCACTTGCATCTGCTTTTTTAGGGTCTCTTGGTGGAGGGAAGTCATTTGCGGATAACATGGTGGTTGTGTATGCGGTATTGTTTGGCGGGCAAGCGGTCATTGTTGATCCAAAGAGTGAACGGGGGGACTGGGTGAAGCATTTCCCGTATCTTGCGGATGAAATCAATATCGTAAACCTAACGAGTGAGAGAAAGAACAAGGGGCTTTTAGATCCGTACGTGATTATGAGCAATGCAAAAGAGGCGGAAAGCCTTGCAATTGATATTCTTACCTTTTTGACCGGTATATCCTCAAGAGATGGTGAAAAATTTCCAGTATTACGAGGGGCGGTAAGAAGAGTTACAAAACGGGAGAAAAGAGGACTTTTGTGTGTAATAGATGAACTAAGGAAGGAAAATACGCAAATAAGCAATTATATTGCGCAGCACGTGGAGAGTTTTACGGATTATGACTTTGCGCATTTGTTATTTAGCGATGGTGATGTAACGGAGTCTATTAGTTTAGAGCAGCGGATCAATATTATTCAGGTTGCAGATCTGGTGCTGCCCGATGTGAATGCGAAATTTGAGGAGTACACGATGAGCGAATTGCTAAGTGTTGCCATGTTGATCGTTATTAGCACGTTTTCACTTGAATTTATCCATATGGATCGGACGACGTTCAAGATTGTAAATTTAGATGAGGCATGGGCGTTCTTACAGGTGGCACAGGGTCAGGCTCTGTCTATGAAGCTGGTAAGGGCAGGAAGGGCTATGAATGCAGGGGTATATTTCGTAACGCAAAATGCAGGCGACTTACTTGGTGAGAAGATGAAGAACAACATTGGCATGAAGTTTGCTTTTCGTTCTACGGATATAAATGAAATCAAGCAGACACTGGAGTTTTTTGGTCTGGATGCCGAAGATGAAGGAAATCAGGAAGTGCTGAAAAAATTGAAAAACGGACAGTGCTTGTTTCAGGATCTGTATGGACACGTAGGAGTGATCCAGTTCGATCCGATTTTTAATGACATGCTGACTGGGTTTGACACTCGACCGAAGCTTGTAAAGGAAGGAAGTGAGTAAGTGAACTGTAAAAAACGGATAAGAAATACAGGAATCCTCATGGCAGTGCTTTTAGCAGTGTTCATGGGGCTTTTTATTGGAGTAACCGCCAGTAATTCGACCGTGCAGGCAGAAGGTTTTACGGATGATACGGTGGATGAAAGCAATGAATATTCGAAATATCCTTCCGATCATTATCAATTGGATATTTATATAGATGATGACGTGTCGTTTTTTGCCTTTGGTGAGAAATTAAGCAACACCTTATATGGAGGTCTTCATTTTTTTGTGGACGGGTTCTGGGGAATATCCAGAACACTTTCCAATGCGACCGGATATCTGGTACAGGAGGCGTATTCGCTGGATTTCGTGTCGCAATTATCGGGTAAGATCGGGAAGAATATGCAGACTCTGGCAGGAGTTACAAGCAGTGGATTTTCCAGTGAGGGATTTTACGTAGGATTTCTGTTGTTGTTTATCCTGATCTTAGGTATTTACGTGGCATATGTGGGAGGGATAAAAAGGGAAGCAACAAAAGCGTTTAATGCGGTCGTGAGCTTTATTATTATTTTTCTGGCATCGGCTTCTTTTATCGCCTATGCTCCCACATATATTGGAAAAATCAATGATTTTTCCAGTGATGTCAGTACGGGGGCATTGTCTCTGGGGACAAAATTTCTTTTGTCGGATGAAGAGAGTTCAAATTCCGATAGTGTGGATTTGATCCGTGACGCATTATTTGCGGTACAGGTAAAACAGCCGTGGCTGATCCTGCAATTTGGCGATACGGACGTGGACGAGGACAGGATCAAGAGCGTCTTGTCTGTTGATCCGAATGAAACGGATGACGACGAGGCAAATATCCGATCGGAAGCAGTGCAGGCAGACATTGAAGAATATGACAATTATAATCTGACACCGAGTAAGCTAGGAAGCCGTTTCGGTTTGGTGCTTTTAATTCTGATTGTGAATATTGCCATTTCTATTTTCGTGATCCTGCTGGTTGGTCTTATGCTATTTTCGCAAGTCCTATTTATTATTTTTGCAACGATTTTGCCATTTGCCTTACTATTCTCCATGCTTCCCGGATACAATCATCTGGCGAAAAAGGCAATTGAAAAGGTGTTCAACGTTATTTTGCTTCGTGTCGGTTATACGGTTGTCGTTACGATAGCCTTTAGTATTTCCGCAATGCTATACGCTCTTGCATCTGACACACCGTTTATCTTTGTTGCCTTTTTACAAATCATTGTCTATGCCGGGATTTATCTGAAACATCATGAAATACTTAGTGTGATGATGTTGGAAGATGCAGGCAATCAGGGGTTTGCCGGAGGCATGGTTCGGGGAACACGGCGAAATACCAGAAGCACGGTAAGAAATGCGAAAAGAATAAAGCGAACGGTAGGAAAGGTTAGCGGAAAAGTAGCGCAGGGTGTTTCCCTTGTGGGAGACAAGATCAGTTCCTTCCGATCACAGAATGTGAAACCGCAGGATGTGGCAGGTAAAGCAAATATGCTTGAGAAAAAGAATTTGAATACAAAAGAGAAGCCGGATGCCAAAGGAAAGCAGGAGACAGATAATCGAGTAACGGCGGCTGGTCTGGATAAAGCGACTGGCGATTCAGTAAATGCAAGCCGGAATCTGAAAAGAAATGCAGACGAACGTGGAAAAATGGATGCAGACGGCAGACCGGTATCCGGCAATCCGGATAAGGCAAAAGATGGAAAACTGGTAGAAAAAGGTGTTCCGGGTATACACGCAGAAGGGAATGAACACGGACAGAAAACGGGAGCCGGTGGCTATGATTTTGAATATATGGATACGGGCAATGGATACCTGCTAAACGGGGTACCACAGAAGAGCGCTTCCATGAAACGTGATGAAAGAGGTGATTCCCATGACCGGCCTGTTTCCTCTTTAAGTTCCGTAAAGCCGGACAAGGAAAAACGAGATACGGATTCTGGTGCCGGCAGTGGGAAAAAGTCGAATGCACATACAAAATCGGCAGTTTCCACCTATGCGCCTGCGGATGTGGATGCAGGAGATCAGAGGCGTATAGACGGCGGCAGCGGTATTACTTCTGGAACACAGTCACGCACAGACGGCTATGACTTTGAATATACGGATGTGGGCGGTGGCTATCTACTAAACGGCGTACCGCAAACAAAAGATCAGTTAAAAGAATATGGTGTTTTGGGGAAAAAGGAGGCGAAGTCGAAAGACACAAAGATAAGGAAGCGTGAACCAAGAAAACCGAGGGAGAACCGCAGGAAAGGACGTGGTGTATAGTGAAGCGTATTCTGATTGCGTCCGCAGCGGTTTTCATGTCCTTTGTGCTGTTAATTGCAATGGTGCTGATCGCTATTATATCTGGTGATGAGAATGACTCCGGCTCCGGTGGAGCGGCAATCGACAATGTGAATCTGTCAGAGGCGGTGATCGGTTATATTCCCTTGGTGGAACAATACTGTGCGAAATTTGACATAGCGGAGTACAAGGTGTATATACTGGCGATCATGATGGCAGAAAGAGGA
>Ga0153983_1000351_pt1 | contig 12157 bp, 8 predicted proteins | sample TSGA067MetaG_FD_104693 | JGI IMG/M metagenome (GOLD analysis project Ga0153983, IMG submission 104693) | Attine ant fungus gardens microbial communities from Georgia, USA - TSGA067 MetaG | ecosystem: Host-associated > Fungi > Mycelium > Unclassified | place: USA: Georgia, Alexander Wildlife... | reverse complement strand
CAGATGCATCATCAGCAACAACGACAAGAAATGCCTTGCCTGATTTAACAGACTTTTCCGTAGAAAACTCGCCACTGACAACTTTACCCGCTTTTGCCGCAAGACCGATTAAGGATAGAATTCTGTCATTCATCAATTTTCCCCATCTCCTTAATTAATTCTTCATAGACTTCCGGAGGAATCGCCACCTTCAAGGAGCGCTCCAACCCTCTGCTTTTAATGGCCTTTTGAAGGCATTCGCGATGCGGACATATATAAGCTCCCCGTCCGTTCTTTTTTCCCGTAACGTCTATTACTATGTCGCCCTCAGATGTTTTTATAACCCGAATCATTTCTTTTTTACTTTTCATTTCACCGCAGCCAATGCATTGCCTTAGCGGAATTTTCTTCGTTCTCATTCTATCACATCCTAATAACCGTAAACTTGTGATTCACTCTTAATATCAATCTTATAACCCGTTAAACGTGCTGCAAGCCTTGCATTCTGCCCTTCTTTTCCTATTGCAAGAGACAATTGGTAATCAGGTACAATAACATTGGTACTCTTTCCCTCCACATCAACATCTACCGAAACAACCTTTGCCGGACTCAATGCATTCTCAATAAGAATGCCCGGGTCTTCACTCCAGTTAATAATATCAATCTTCTCTCCCCGCAATTCATCAACAATGGAATTAACTCTTGAACCATTAACACCTACACAAGCACCTACCGGGTCAACATCCGGGTTATTGGACCATACGGCTATTTTTGTTCTCGAGCCGGCCTCTCTTGCAATACTCTTGATTTCCACAGTTCCGTCTTTGACTTCGGTGACTTCAGATTCAAACAAACGTTTTACCAACTCCGGATGTGTTCTTGATACGGATATTTTAGGTCCCTTTGTCGTGTCCTTGACATCAACCACATAGAGTTTAATTCTTTCAGTTGGTCTAAATACTTCTCCCCTGACCTGTTCATTTTCAGTGAGGACTGCATCGACTTTCCCTAAATTAATACTTACATTTTTCCCAACATAGCGTTGAACGATACCGGTAACAATATCTTTCTCTTTACCGTAATATTGATTATATAGGGATTTTCTTTCTTCCTCTCTGATTTTTTGGACAACCACCTGTTTGGCTTTTCCGGCCGCAATACGTCCGAAGTTTTTGGGTGTCACCTCAATTTGAACGATATCACCTAATTCAAAGTTTGCATCTTTTAATTTGGCATTTGCCAAACTGATCTCGGTCAATGGTTCTACGACTTCTTCAACCACCGTCTTTTCCGCCCAGACCAAAACTTTGCCTGTTTCACGGTCAATATTGACCTTAATGTTATCCGCTCTTCCATATTCATTCTTGCATGCCGCAACTAATGAGTTTTCCATAGCCTCTAGTAAAATTTCCTTATCAATGCCTTTTTCCTTTTCAATCTGAGCCAATGCCTCAATTAACTCGCGTCCTTCGTTCATTTACTTATAACCTCCTATTCTAATAAAAAAATGCCAGCCGGATGATAGCAATATCCGCTAATTTTAGTTCTAATTCTGTTTTATCTTCAAGTTCAATCGTAATACCGTCTCCATGATAGGCCTTTAAACTTCCGACAAGCTCTTTTTGCTTATTCAGCGCTTTATACAGCTTAATTTCAACCATTTTGCCGATGCTTCCCATAAAATCCTTTTCCTTTTTCAAAGGTCTGTCCAGTCCCGGAGAGCTGACTTCAAAAATATAATTCTCTAGAATGTAATCCTCTTCATCAAGAATATCCCCAAAAGCCCTGCTGACAATTTCACAATCATCAACTGTAATTCCGCCTTCTTTATCAATATAAACACGTAGATACCACGTTGGTCCTTCTTTAACCCACTCCACATCTACCAGTTCAAAATGGTTCTTCTCTATAATCGGCATAATCAGTTCTTCCGTGCGGCTTTCATAATTTTTTCGTGCCATGACTATACCCCCTTTCCTACTTTTAAATCAGGTGTCTTCAGTTGCCATTTACTCTTATCAACTGAAGTACATATATAAAGAGTGGACTTTTGGTCCACTCTTTAATCAATCATGTATTCAATCTTCCTTATTGTAACATTTCCTGGGATATTACGCAAGAGCTAATCGGCAATTTTCTTAATTTTTTATAAATTCTTTTAATACCTATCCATACGATAAAAATTATGCTATAATATATAGAATTCACAATGTAGTTTTAAAAACTACATTTCATCTGCTCCTATCGGGAGTACAATTTGGGAGGCTACTATGCAATACGAAATCTTTAGTGACAGCGGGTGTGATTTAACTCGGGAAATGCTTGAGCAATACGATATCCATCAGGTTTACTTTTATGTATCCTTTGATGAACATAAATATATGAAAGAGAAACTTGATATTGATACGACTACGTATTACCACCGAATGATTGATGAAGCTGCTTTTCCCAAAACATCTCTTCCCTCGGTACAAGATTATATTGATGCCTTTAAACCAACCCTTGATGAAGGCAAAAACATCATCTGCATCTGTATGTCCGGCAAGTTAAGCGGTTCCTCCGCATCGGCAAGAACTGCCAAGGATATTTTATTAGAAACGTATCCTGATGCTAAAATAGCTGTCTTTAACAGCAATCTTTGCTCCGCAGCCGAAGGCCTTTATGCATTGGAAGCCGGACGGATGAGAAAAAACGGATTATCCTTTAAAGAAGCAGTTCGGAATTTAGAACGCATCCAATCCACCGGCCGGATATGCTTTACTGTCAAGAATCTGGAACATTTAAAAAGAGGGGGCCGGATCGGGAAAATGGCTTATATCGCCGGTTCTGCTCTGGGTATAAAGCCCTTAATTGTTATGAAGGAAGGGGAAATCTTTTCCGCCGGAATTGCCAGAAACAAGAAGAAAGCCCTTAAAAAACTATTGGAAATCGGCAGGGATTATTTTGAAAAAGCCCATGAGAACCCCAATGACTATTGTTTTAGTGTCGGCACCGGAATAGAATTTAAAGAAGGTGAGGAATTAGCTGCCGCTGTTAAGCAGACTTTCTGGCTGAATGATGATGTGCAGCTATATCAAATCGGCGCCACTGTGGCAACACATACCGGGCCTTACCCGCTGGGATATGCGTTTATCAAAAAATATGATGCCTAAAGATAATACCCCCGGACTTTCTTGCCGCCTGGGGATACCCTCCATTGTCAATGGAGGGTATCATAATCGCAAATCAAAAATCGACATCTGATTACTTTCCGGTAAATCACCTAAAATCCCTAATCCGCCCATTGTATCCAATGTAGTCGCACTGACTTTCGCCCTTTGCTTAATATCATCCTTGGAAATAAACCTGCCCTTCTTCGCAGCCTCTGCCAAAGCCTCCGCGGCTATTCCGCCCATGCCTTCTACACAGCTAAAAGGTGGCAGCAGCTTGCCCTCTACAATTAAAAATTTTGTTGCATGAGACTTATAAATATCTAACGGCAAAAATTCATAACCTCTTGCATACATTTCCTGGACAATCTTCATATCTTTTAGCGTATCCTGCTCTTTTTTAGTGAGATTAGGATTGGACTTATAGATTTTAATGTGGTGTTCAAGGATTTCTTTTCCCTGACACATAAGCTCATAGTCAAATGCCGTGGCACGAACACTGAAGTAGGAAGCATAATAAGCCAGTGGGTAATGTATTTTAAACCAGGCAATACGAAATCCCATCATAACATAAGCCACCGCATGAGCCTTGGGAAACATATATTTGATTTTTTTACATGACCAAATATACCATTCCGGGACATCATGGGCTAACATCTCCTTTTCATATTCCGGTGTCAGGCCTTTCCCTTTACGAACACTCTCCATAATGTTAAAGGATAATTCAGAATCCAAACCTTTGAAAATTAAATAAGTCATAATATCATCTCTGGTACAAATCGCTGTGGAAATTTCCGCTTTCCCTTCTTGAATCAAGGTTTGTGCATTATTCAGCCACACATCCGTACCATGAGAAAGACCGGATATTCTTACAAGATCTGAAAAAGCCTTCGGCTTTGTATCTCTTAACATCTGCATAACAAATTCGGTTCCAAATTCAGGAATTCCAAGAGACCCTAAATTGGTTCCGCCAATATCGGAAGGTTTTATATTTAAAGCATCTAATCCGGTAAACAAGGATAAAACCTCAGGATCATCCAGACGGATACCCGTTGGATCAACGCCGGTAATATCCTGAAGCATTCTAATCATTGTAGGATCATCATGTCCCAGAATGTCTAATTTCAATAAGTTATGGTCAATTGAATGATAATCAAAATGCGTTGTAATTGTCTTTGAGTTCTGATCATTGGCCGGACGCTGTACCGGTGTAAATGTATAAATCTCCATCCCCAGAGGGACCACGATAATACCGCCGGGATGCTGCCCCGTTGTCCTTCTTACGCCGACGCAGCCTTCTGCCACTCTGGCCAACTCACATTTGCGTTTATACGTCTGGCGATCCTCATAATACCCTTTGGTATATCCAAAAGCTGTTTTATCAGCCAACGTACCGATGGTTCCCGCACGGTAAGTCTGCCCATGACCAAAAATAACTTCCGTATATTCATGCGCCTTGCTTTGATATTCTCCGGAAAAGTTAAGATCAATATCCGGTTCTTTGTTCCCTTTAAATCCAAGAAAGGTTTCAAAAGGGATATCGTGTCCCTCTTTAGACAGGGGATTCCCACATACCGGACATGCTTTATCTTCCATATCACAGCCTGAACGCCCGGAAAAGCTTTTAACATAATCAGAGTCAAAATCTACATATTTACATTCCGGACACAGATAATGAGCCTGTAATGAATTAACCTCCGTAATACCTGCCATAAATGCTGCAAAAGAAGAACCGACCGAACCTCTGGAGCCTACCAAATATCCATCATCAACCGACTTCCATACAAGCTTTTGGGCAATAATATACATCACGGCAAATCCGTTGCTGATAATCGAATTTAATTCCCTTTCTAAGCGGTCTATAACAATCTGAGGCAGGTTATCTCCATAGATTGAATGGGCTTTTTCATAACAAATATTTCTAAGCATCTTATCTGAGTCAGGAATTATCGGCGGACACTTCTTGGGGCTAACCGGAGAAATTTTCTGAATCATGTCCGATATCAGGTTTGTATTCGTAATAACCACTTCTTCTGCTTTTTCTTCCCCCAAATAGATGAACTCCTCAAGCATTTCCTCTGTGGTCCGCAAATAAAGCGGCGGTTGGTTATCAGCATCAGCAAATCCCTTTCCGGCCATAATGACACTACGGTAGAGGTAATCATCGGGTTCAATAAAATGTACATCACAGGTGGCACATACGGGTTTATTGAATCTTTCACCCAAAGTGACAATCTTTCTGTTTAAATCCTTCAATTGATCATATGTATCAATATTGATTTTTTCACTGCGGAGCATAAATTCATTATTGCCAACCGGTTGAATCTCCAAATAATCATAAAAATGAACGATTTTGGCAATTTCCTCATCAGGCCGGTTATTTAAAACTGCCTGAAATAATTCTCCTGCTTCACAAGCCGAACCAATAATCAACCCTTCACGATATTTAAGCAGCTGGCTTTTAGGTATTCTTGGACGTCTTGCGTAATAATCAAGATGAGACATAGATACCAGACGGTATAGATTAACACGCCCAATTTCATTTTGAATCAGTATAATACAGTGATATGTTTTTGATTTTTTAATAGCACCTGTCGACATAAAGCTAATCTCATTCAATGAATCCAAATCCATAATGCCGCGGTCTTTCATCATCTGAATAAACTTTATAAATACATCTGCTGTGGCTTCGGCATCATGCACGGCTCGGTGATGATTTTTAAGCGACCCACCGAGGGCTTCTACCACCGTATCTAATTTATAGTTCTTTAAGTTATCCAATACACTCCTGGCCAGTGCCAGAGTATCTACCACTGTAAAATCATAGGAAAGTCCCATATTCTTACAATTTTGATTGATAAAACCGATGTCAAATTCCGCATTATGGGCAACCAATATACAATCCTTTGAAAAGTTAAGAAAATCAGGCAGTACTTCTTCTATCAACTGCGCCTCGATGACCATATTATCATTAATACCGGTCAGCTTTTCTATTTCAAAAGGAATCGGACGTTCCGGATTGACAAAAGTACTGAATCGGTCGGTAATTTCTCCGTGTGAAACCTTTACCGCTCCGATTTCAATGATTCGGTCATTCACAGCACTGAAACCTGTTGTTTCAATATCAAAAACAACAAACTCACTATCAAGATTCTGACCCTTAGGTTGATAAACAATCTGCTGCATGTCATTAACAATATAGGCTTCAACCCCATAAATCACTTTAAAATCACTTTTTTCGACAGCGTGATTCGCCTCAGGAAAAGCCTGTACAACGCCATGATCTGTGATGGCCATGGCCGTATGGCCAAATCCCATGGCGGTCTGAATCAATTTTTTAGTATCGGCTACACTATCCATGTCACTCATGGTGGTATGGGCATGAAGCTCCACCCGTTTTCTCGGACTGTTATCCACTCTTTTCACAGTAAAATCAGGAATTGTTTTAATTCCCATAACGGATACTAAGGTTACCTCTTTATCATATTTATCGACAATCGCCATGGCCTTCATTTTGATGAAGGCTCCTTTTTTTAAATTCCCCAGCACATCAGGCAATGCATCGTTTTTTATAAATATTTTAGCTGTGATGCTGTCGCCAAAATCGGTTAAAGAAAAAATAACAAGGGTTTTTTCATTCTTTATTTCTCTGGTCTCTACATTGAATATCTTTCCTCGTACAACGACTTCACCAATTTCATCATTTACATCGGAAATCGGAATTTCGTCACCTTCAAAGCCTCTGCCATAAAAAATATTGGTATCATCAATCTTCTTATAATTATAATCTTTCTTGACAAATTCTTTTTTCTTTTCCTTTGCCTGCTCTGATTTTTTCCGAGCGGCCTCTTTCGCATTCTGTTCATAAGTCGTCATAATATCGGCAACTTCTTTTTGAACGACGGCATCGGCTGCTTTAGCATGGCGGTTCTTTTTCATTTGGATATACTCTAAATCCACCTGAATATCCAGGTCAAATCTGGTTTTATATATGCCGATTAGTTTCTCTTTAACCCGTTCCATCTTAACAGATGCAATCAGATTATCTTCCACGCTGATTTTTAATATATTATCACTTACAAAGGTTTTTCCTGCCTTATAAAACAGATTGGCTTCTAACTCACTGTCTTTCCTAAGCTCATCGGCAAAAGAATCCAGATAAATATCCATCAGCGCCTCTGGGGTATACTGAGAAGATAACTGATAATACTCTACCAGCTTTATTTGTATTTCCGGGTCATTAAATAACTGGGCCTTAATTTCTTTTTCCACATCAATAATCTCATTTCTTTTAATGAGATGACCGCTGCGGATATGGATTTTTATATGCTTTTTAAACTTGTTGGCAGTCATTTTTTCAACGTTAACATCGGCAAACAGGTCGTGCAAATTGCTATTTAATTGTAAAACCGGAAACACCGTAAAAAAACATGTGTCCATCAAGTATCACTCCTTCCCTCATTTGACCATCCATCCCTTTGTTAAATGAGGGTTTATTCTTTCCAATTCAACAGTTCAGTCCGTAGGGCATTTAACAATTCATGCTCAGGAACTTTCTTAATGATTTCTCCCTTTTTAATCAATAGGCCTTCGCCTTTGCCGCCGGCGATGCCGATATCCGCTTCTTTCGCTTCTCCCGGTCCATTGACAACACATCCCATCACCGCAACCTTTAGATTAAGAGGAATGTCCTGAACCATTGTTTCCACCTGATTAGCCAAAGCTATTAAATCAATCTGCGTCCGGCCACAGGTAGGGCATGAAACAACCTCAATTCCTCCATGCCGCAGACCTAATGATTTTAAAATCAACTTCGCTGACTTTATTTCTTCTACGGGATCACCCGTTAAAGATACCCGTATCGTATTTCCTATTCCCTGATAAAGTATGATTCCCAGACCAACTGATGATTTTATGTTTCCCGATATCATTGTGCCGGCCTCGGTAATCCCTACGTGCAGCGGATAATCTGTTTTTCTGGCAATTAATTCATGAGCCTTGACACACATCAAAACATCAGAAGATTTAATACTGATAACCAGATTCTTATAATTCAGCTCTTCAATCATCCTGACTTTATGGATGGCACTCTCTACAATGCCTTCTGCTGTCACCTTGCCATATTTTTCAATAATATGTTTTTCTAAGGAGCCACTGTTGACCCCCACTCTGATTGGGATATTTCTTTCCTTTGCGGTATCAACAACGGCCTTAACTCTATCTTTGTTTCCGATATTTCCAGGATTAATACGTATTTTGTCGGCGCCATTTTCCATGGCGGCAATAGCAAGCCGGTAATCAAAATGGATATCTCCCACTAAAGGTATATGTATCCTGGATTTAATTTCCGATATCGCCTCGGCCGCTTCCGTCGTTGGCACGGCGACCCGGATTATATCACAGCCGGCTTCCTCAAGTTGTAAAATCTGATTGACTGTCGCCTCAACATCTTCTGTTTTCGTATTGCACATGGATTGAATGGCAATGGGATAATTACCCCCTATCGCCTTATTGCCGATATCTACAACCCTTGTCTGATTCCTTAACATCCGTCTTTTTCCTCTCTTACATATACCAAATATTACATAGCAAGCCATAAGTCATTTGGCGAACGCTGCTCATGGACATAGGTTTGTAACTCCTACTTTAATTTCTTATCAATTTATTCGAAAGTATATTTAAAATATTTATTGAATAAATCAACTAGCATTTGAATGTTCTCATTTCTTTTTACCAACTTTGCCCATTAAGTCTTCCCATATATCCTTTACTCCAAACCCCAATATTACTTCAAACAATAATTCATATAAAAAATAAAATATAATACAGAATATCAAAACAACTTTATTTCTTTTTTTCATCTATCTTCCTTTACTTTATTTGATTTTGCGAACTATATAATTTATAATAATATCCTTGATTTTTGATTAAATCTTGATGATTACCGCTTTCTACTATAGAACCATTACTCATTACATAAATTCGATCTGCATTAATAATTGTAGATAATCTATGGGCAAATATAATTCTTGTACAACCACATCTATTCAAATATTCAGTTATTTTACTTTCTGCCAAATTATCCAAGAAACTTGTTGCCTCATCTAAAACAAGAATCTTAGGATTCTTTACTAATGCTCTCGCTAATGCTACTCTTTGCCTCTGCCCACCAGATATATTTTTACCTAAATCACCTATTATCGTATTATATTTCATAGGCATTTCCATAATCTCTTTATCAAGCTGAATCATTTTACATATATCTCTAATTTTTTCAAATTCTATTTCACTATTCGTAACTATATTTTCATAAAAAGAAGCATTATATAAGTTTAGTTCTTGTGACACGAGACTTATGTTTTTATAATACTCACTTTTTCTTATGTCTTCTACATGATATTTACCCAATAATATAGTGCCTTCACTTGGTTCATATAGTCTTAAGATAAGTTTTGCTAATGTACTTTTGCCTGAACCTGAACTCCCGACAAATGCAACCATTTGTCCATAAGGAATATAAAGATTAACATTATCAATGATATAATTATCATATTTATTATATTTAAATGATAAATTGCTAATTCTTAAATCCCATGATTCATTTTTACTCAAACTTATTGTACCATCCGGTTCATTATCTGCTTCCAATATGTCATCGATTTTTTCTAGATGTCGTAATGCTGATAAAATTTCATTTAAATTTAAAGCTATACTAGTAATAAGAGAATAATAAATAATAGTTATAGAATAAAAAGCTAAGCATTCTCCAATTGTTAATCCTATATATTCCGAATAATTTATAGATAAAAATAACATCAATATTGGAAAAATAGTATTCCCAGTATTTGCTATGGTCATATACATGTTCTGTAATTTTGAATATTTTACTTTCCAACTGTTTAATCTTTCAAATTGCTTCAACCACTTTTTGTGTATCCGATTAGTTAAGTTATTAACTTTCATATCTTGGATTGTATAAATCATCTCACTAGAAATCGCATTTAATTTATTATCCTCGAAAACAACTCGAAAATTATAATCATTAATTTTAATAATTACATTAATCAAACAAATAATTAGGACAACAGAAAATATAAATACATATATATATAATTCATACAATTTATATAACATATAAATTGTAATTATACCAACAGCACCAACGTCAAAAATAATATCCAATAGATAGTTGAAATATAAATCATTTACAAGTGAAATAGCATTCAATCTATGAACCAAATCACCCGCCATAAATAACTGAAGAAAAGCATATGGTATATTTAATATTTTTTGTATAATTTTCTTTGCTAAGTCTCGATAAATTTTTGAACCTAGCACAATATTTTTGCTACCCTTTAATAAATATAATATAATATATGATATAGTAAAAATTACTATACCTACTAGTACATAAATTGATATTCTTCCATTCACTAAAAATCTATCTATAATTAATTGAATGATAAAAGCATTTAATAAAATTAGAAAATAGCAAAATATAGAAATTATAAATAGCAAAATTATATTTCTTGTATAATTTTTTATATTTGCATATTTAAATATTTTATTAAATGAAATGTTATTTTTTGGCTTTATCGGCTCAATAGGTGCTGCGAAAAGCACATAACCTCCAAAATCATTATTAAATTCTTCAGCATTTAAAATTAATCGTCCGCAGTTGGGATCAATAATATAAATATTGCCGTTTAAAATCTTTTCAAGAACAACATAATGATTGTTACTCCACGTGGCAAGTAAAGGAAAACCTAAAGTGTGTATTCCATTTAGATTGGCTTCATATACTTTAACATTAAATTTTTGTTTTACAAAAAAAATTTTAATATTGCTGAGCTTTACACCACTTCTTCCAATCCCCAACTCCTTTCGAACAAATGTATGTTTGATATTATAATTATAATAATTTAATATCATAGAAACACAACACGCTGCACATTCATTAGGAATTGATTGGTAAATACAATGTATTTTCTTCATACGTTTACACATTATTACACAATTCTTTTACCATAGATTCTACAATATATTTATTCCCACTGCATCGTTCACTTCCCTTAAGTCTTTCATAAGGGCACCCTCCCATACATATAGGAAGGATTTTACAATCTTTACACGACATATCCTCCGTTGCGTCATAAGTTAAATATTCATAATATAAACTTTTATTTTTATTTTCATCTCCTACCAAATTATCAACACTTCGCTCAGGTATCCCAATGTCCTGCCAACATTTATAAATAAACCCTTTATTATCAATTGTAAAAGCATTGTTATTATCAGCATCACAATAATAGCTACTTTTAGGAATAATTTGTGCACCCAAATCAAAATTATAATCTTTTAATTTTTCATTAAATTGTTTAGATAAATCAATAAATTCTTCTCTAGAGTAGTATGTATCATCTGGTTTATGCTCATTATTATATACCTGAGCACAGTTTATTTTAACTTTATCCAATCCATAATCTCTCAAATCAGCAAAAAAATTATCTAAATTTATATTATTAGCTTTATCTAAATTAACACGAATTACAATTTCAATATCTTTTTGAATTTTTTTTATACCATTAATTATTCTTTCATATGTGGGCTTTCCATTTTTTAACATCCTGCGTGAATTATGAATAGCTTTATCTCCATCTAATGTTATCTGTATAAGACTAATTTTTAGATTCTTAAAAAAAGAAGAATGGTATTCTGATAAGAAATATCCGTTAGTAACCAGTGCTGCAGTATATACTATATTCTTTTTTTCACATATTGAAATTATTTGTTCAGATAAATTTTTAATAATATCTAAACACAACATAGGTTCGCCACCATACCAGATTATATTCAGTTTTTTACATCCAAAAGTTCTTTTTGAAATAAAATCAATCAATTTATTCTGTACTACTTCAGCCATCACATCAGTATTTTTAGGTTCCCCATCTTTTTGATAACAATAAGTACAATTGAAATTACAATCTAATGTTGGAGCAATAGATAGTCTCAAAGAGTCACAGGAATAT
>Ga0153983_1000349_pt1 | contig 12217 bp, 8 predicted proteins | sample TSGA067MetaG_FD_104693 | JGI IMG/M metagenome (GOLD analysis project Ga0153983, IMG submission 104693) | Attine ant fungus gardens microbial communities from Georgia, USA - TSGA067 MetaG | ecosystem: Host-associated > Fungi > Mycelium > Unclassified | place: USA: Georgia, Alexander Wildlife... | reverse complement strand
TATATACCTCAAAGCCCTGTGCTTTAGCTTTTGCCCAGGATTTACTCCCTTCATAAAGACCAATAATTACATTGCAGCCAGATTCCTTTGCATTAAGCGCATGTGCGTGTCCCTGACTTCCGTATCCGATTACTGCGATTGTTTTTCCTTCCAATAAAGAAAGATTACAATCCTCTTGATAATAAATTTTTGCTGCCATTTTACTTTCCTCCTATTGATACTTTTCATTTGATATAAATTTTATTATTGTCAAGGATTAACCCTGGCTAACATACTCAAAACCCATAATAGTTACAGATAGCGGACATCTTCTGCTCCTCTGGACAAGCCTGTAAGACCTGTTCGGGCCAATTCCAATATTTCATATCCATCCAGAAGGCTAATAAACGCCTCCAACTTTGACTGTGTACCTGTTAATTCAATTACAAGAGATTTTTTTCCCACATCCACAATGTTTGCTCTGAAAATATCTGCTACCGCACTAACACTTTGTCGCTCCTCAGGGGTCGTTCGAACCTTAACCAGAATCAATTCCCGGTATACGCTTTCCCCATCTTCCAATATTTTCAAATCCCGGACGTCTTCTAACTTCTTCACTTGTTTTGTAATCTGTTCAAATGTTAATTCATCTCCGCTGCAAACAACGGTCATCCTGGAAAACTTCGGATCCGCAGTTACACCAACCGTCAGACTATCAATATTATATCCTCTCCGGCTGAACAGCCCCGATACGCGGCTTAAAACACCAGAGGTATTTTCAACTAAAATTGACAATACCCTTTTTTTCATGCAGGCTCATCTCCTTACATCCCTGTATTCTTCTATAGACTCTAGTGCAATTCTACCAATGAATGATTTTTTTGTCAATTAGTTTCCATAAAAACAGCCCCATATTTCCTTGCCAGATCTCTGGATTTTCCTTGGATTTCTGCATCTGCATGGGTCGTATTTACCACAGCTCTTCCGGGATATCTGCGAAGTCCGGCTTCCAGTATGTCCGGATCATCTATTTTCAGACAAAGTGGTGTATCCATATACATAACACATTCATCAAAAGCATCATACTCTTTATTTATAAGTGCTTCACAAGCTTCTTTCGAATCATCCGCATCACAAATTTCCTTAACCATATGTTCATTAATCGGTGTTTTGCAGGGAAATATATTCCGCTCTGTGGCAAGGCACTCAGGAATATCTAGCGTTTTTTTCAGTACCTGATCTTTTGTGGATGTTATTATGGCTTCTATGTAAGATGGTTTTGTTCCGCAGCATCCTCCCAGCAAATTGGCACCGGCATTCACTAATCCTACAGCATATTCTGCAAATTCTGTTTCTCCCATATCGTATCTTATCTTTCCTTCATTTGTCACGGTAGGCAGCCCTGCATTTGCCTTTGCAATAATCGGGATTCTGGCATAGGGCTTCATTTTTTCTATGATAGGTATCATCTTATCCGGTCCCTCAGAGCAGTTCACTCCAACCGCATCCGCTCCTAATTCCTGAAGAACTACGACAGCAGTCTCCGGTTTTGTTCCGAACAGCGTTATTCCCTCTTTATTAAAAGTCATGGACACCATAACCGGCAAATCACTGCTCTCTTTTGCCGCTATTAATGCAGCTCTGGTTTCCTGCAGACTCAACATAGTCTCAATCCCAAGAAGATCCACGCCGGCATCAGTCAGGCACCGGATCTGTTCTTTATAGATATCAACTGCCTCCTCAAAGGTCAGCATTCCTGCCGGAATGATAAATTTTCCGGTCGTAGCCATATCTCCTGCTACCAGCACCCGACCTTTCGAAACCGACTTTGTTAACTTTACAAGATTCTCATTGAGACTTTGTACCTCAGCTTCTAATCCATACTCCTTCAATCGTATCCTGTTTGCTGAGAATGTAGGGGCATACAGAATCTGTGCACCTGCTTCTATATAAGCTTCCTGCAGTTTCCTTAAAAGCTCCGGATGCTCCTCTATCCATTTTTCCGTACATACTTTGTCCGGCATCCCACACTCCTGCAGATTCGTACCGGTGGCACCATCCAGATAAACCGGATGATCCTGAATCAGGTTTCTGAATTCTTTTTTTGTCATATCATTTTACCTCTTTTATACTTAATACCTTAAACTTCGTACATCGAAATCTATATCTTTGCAGATGAATTCATTATACTTTATCGTCCATTATATTACAAATGATTCTTGGATTTTCCGTATCCTCCCTTTTTTCCCAGTAATTTAAAATAGCTGTTCTTATAAAAACATGTTAGAGTAAATGCATGGAGGTTTTAGTATGAACAAACAGCGATATATCCTGATTGCCTTATTAGTCGTTTGTTTAACCGGCAGTATTGCAGTTGCAGGATATTTTTTAAAAAATGATTCTAAAACGATGTCATACACTGCGTTTCTTAATTATGCGGAGCAAGGGGAGGTTGACACCGTAGCATTTAATAAAAATGAAGATCAGCTAACTGTACAGCTAAAGGGTCAAGAAACGACCTATCAAATGCCCCACCCCAAAACTGATACTTTTGTTGAATTTTTATTGCTTCATGATATTTCCGTTACATATGAAGAAACATCAAATATGCAGATATTCGCACAAGTTCTTCTTGTCGCGGCTTGTGTTTTAGTTATCGCATTCAATATCAGACATCGTAAAAAAAGTGCATTCCTTACAGATGAAAACACGAAAAAAGACCGGCATCCATCTGTCACACTAAATGATATTGCCGGAAATACAGAAGCAAAATCTATGGTTTTAGATGTTATTCAATTTATCAGGCAGCCTGAAAAATATTCAGCGATTGGGGCGAAAATGCCAAGAGGCCTTCTCCTGTACGGACCGCCCGGAACCGGCAAAACACTTATGGCAAAAGCGATCGCCGCAGACGCTGATGTCCCATTTTATGCCATAAACGGTTCGGATTTTATGCAGATGTATGTAGGGGTAGGTGCATCCCGTGTGCGGGATTTATTTAAAAAAGCAAAAAAGAGTGAGAAAGCAGTTATATTTATTGATGAGATTGATACCATTGGGAAGAAACGCAGCAGTCTCTCCATATCCGGTAATGACGAAAGAGACCAGACGTTAAATGCTCTTCTGTCCGAAATGTCCGGTTTCCACGAAAGGGAGGGTATTGTAGTCATCGCCGCTACCAATCGTATGGATATTTTAGATGAAGCACTGATTCGACCCGGGCGGTTTGACCGGCAAATCGAAATCGGTCTCCCGGATATTCAGGCAAGAGAAAAAATCTTAGAGCTGCACTGCCGCTCTAAGATTCTGTCAGAAGAAATAGATTTACATGAACTGGCACGAAGTACTGTTTATTTTAGCGGTGCTATGCTGGAAAACCTGCTGAATGAAGCAGCTATTCTGGCGGTCAATGAAAATAATAAAACAATCCGCAAGGTACATATTGATAAAGCCTTTTATACTATTGTTGCAGGTGCGGAGAAAACCGACAGAGATTACTTATCAAAAAGAGACCGGGAGATTACCGCTTATCACGAGGCAGGTCACGCATTGTTAACAAAATTATTGCTTCCTGATCATTTTTTGTCGAAAGTAACCATCATTCCCAGCGTCAAGGGTGCCGGTGGATTTTCGTTAAGCATTCCAAGGGATACGGCTTATTTTACAAAAAAGCAGCTGGAGGCAAACATCCAGGTATTCTTTGCCGGGCGGGCAGCTGAAGAACTCATCTTCGGACCGGAGGATATTACTACAGGTGCCAGCAATGATATCCAGAAAGCCTCTGGTTTTATTCTCAATTATGTAACCACCTATGGTATGGACGGTGAACTTGGTCTGTTTCATCTGCAGTCACCGGATGCTATGCCGGATGCCGAAGTGTTAAAACGATGCCGACAAACATCAAATGAATTATATCTGGAAACAAAGAGGACGCTGGAAAGTCATTTGCAGCTGTTAAAAGAAATCGCCCTTGCTTTATTGGAAAAAGAATCACTAAATGACGATGATATTTGCCGTATAATTTTTCCGGTAGCTTAAAAGAAATAGCTTTTTATTTATGCATGGGGGATATTCGTAAATTCTGAAATCTCCCGGCTAATCGTACATAAATCACTTACACTTAAATCATGCAGGTTTTTATGTCCTGTAATCCGTGCATAGGTTTTCAATTCCTCAAGCGCAACATTTAAGAAATTGGCCACCCTTTGAGCGGAAGTGTCTATATGCAGCCGCTTTCTAAGTCCCGGATCCTGAGTTGCTACACCTAACGGACATTTCCCGCTTCCACAAATACGGTATTGCTGACAGGCTGCTGCAATGAGACCTGCACTGGCAACAGCAACTGCATCTGCACCCATGGCAATTGCCTTTGCAAAGTCAGAAGATACTCTAAGTCCCCCGGTTATTACTAATTCTATGTCTGAATGGATACTGTCCAGATATTTTCTGGCACGGTATAGCGCATATATAGTTGGTACGCTGGTAGAATCTCTTACAAGCTGCGGGCTCGCTCCGGTAGCCCCTCCACGACCGTCTATCGTGATAAAATCAGGAGCAGCAAACACACAATATTCCAGATCTCTTTCTATTCTTCCGGCGGCTATCTTGATTCCAATTGGCCTCCCGTCGGATTTTATTCTCAGGCTGTCGACCAGATCTTTTAAATCCTCTTTTGTATTTATACCCGGGAATTTTGAAGGACTGATTACATCTTTCCCTTCTGGTTTATTACGAATAGCTGCAATTTCAGGAGTTACTTTCCCTCCCGGAAGATGACCGCCCATTCCTGGTTTTGTACCTTGTCCGATCTTAATCTCGATGGCATCGGCGTGTTTCAGATTTTCAGATGTTACACTATACAAATTAGGTACATATTCGAATATGTATTTATAAGCAGCATCCATTTCTTCCGGTAAAATGCCCCCTTCTCCGCTGCACATAGCAGTATGTGCCATAGCACTGCCCTTTGCCAACGCAACTTTTACTTCTTTTGACAATGCGCCGAAAGACATATGGGAAATATAAACCGGATTATCCAGGATCATGGGTTTTTTAGCATTTTTACCAATTACGGTAGTTGTGTGTACCGGTTCATGCTCATTAAGCGGCGGCGGATTCAACTGTGCACCCAACAACAAAATATCATCCCATCCGGGCATTGGCATTTTCGTTCCCATCGGAGCGATGATGGTAGCCCCTGATACCGCCATTTCATGGATTTCCTTCATATAGCGGCAGGTTTCATCTGTACGGAAAAACTCCGGAGAATATTGCAGCGAATCGGAGGGAGCATTCTCTTCTCTTTTGATAACCGCCTCTGTTTTCTCTTCTTCGACTTTTTGAAAATCTCCGGCTAAAGTATGACATACCGGACATTCATCTAATTCTTTGAAGGATTTTCCCTCTTTGCTTTCATTAAATATAAATCCACAGACACTGCATTTGTACTGCATTATGGCTCTCCTTTCTGTCTGATTTTATAATACTATTATAGTTTTATAACTTAATATTGTAAACTTTTTTTTTTCAGCATTATTGCTTTTTAAATAGATATTTGGTACGATAGCCTACATAGAGACTGGATTTGCTTCCAGCTGCTCATGAATGCAGGAATTTTTTAACAGAAAGTTTCTATCAAAGGAGGAGGTATCATATGACAAAGTTTAAAAGAGTATTAGTAGCAAACCGCGGTGAAATTGCGCTGCGGATTATCCGGGCATGTAATGAATTGGGGATTCGTTCCGTGGCCATCTACTCAGAAGAAGACAAAAATTCTCTGTTTCGTGCAAAAGCAGATGAATCCTATCAGATTGGAAAAGGGAAATCGCCTTTGGACGCTTACCTGGGAATGACCGAGATCATTGATCTGGCTAAAGCAAAAGGGGTGGATGCGATCCATCCCGGCTATGGATTCCTTTCGGAGAATAAGTATTTTGCCACTCTTTGTGAGAAAAAAGGAATCGTTTTCATCGGTCCATCGGCAGATATGATGGATAAACTGGGGGATAAAATCCATTCTAAGCTGACCGCCCATGAAGTCGGTGTTCCCACTGTACCAGGTATTGACCAGGCAATCCGTTCGGATAAAGAAGCATTGGAATTTGCCAGAGATTGCGGGTATCCTATTATGCTAAAAGCTGCTGCCGGAGGCGGTGGCCGCGGAATGAGAATCGTCAGAACTGAAAAAGATTTAATTCCGGAGTTCAACAATGCACAAAATGAAGCAGGAAAAGCCTTCGGCATTGACGATATTTTCATGGAGAAGTATATTGACAGTCCGAAGCATATTGAAGTACAGATTCTGGGTGATGAATACGGGAATCTGGTTCATTTATATGAGCGCGACTGTTCCATTCAAAGACGGCATCAAAAAGTAATTGAGTTTACGCCCTCTCAGGTGCTTACTGATGATAAACGACGTGAAATTTGTGAAGATGCCATTAAAATTGCCCGAGCTGTCAACTATAAAAATGCAGGAACTGTGGAATTTTTGCTGGATAGCGATTTTAATCACTATTTTATTGAAATGAATACCCGTATCCAGGTAGAGCACACCGTTACTGAAATGGTCACAAATATAGATTTGGTTCAGGCTCAGATACTGATTGCTCAGGGCTACTCACTTGATTCAAATGAGATCAATATTAAAAATCAGGATTCTATCGTACCCAGAGGTGCTTCTATTCAGTGCCGGATCACTTCAGAGGATCCTGCTAACAGTTTTGCTCCTGACACAGGAAAGATCGACGTCTATCAATCACCTTCCGGATTCGGTATCCGTTTAGACGGAGAAAGCTGTTTCTCAGGAGCTGTGATTTCTCCCTATTATGACAGCCTTTTGGTTAAAATCACATCTCATGGGAGGGACTTTGAGGATGCCAGGAGAAAATCTGCCAGAGCACTGAATGAAGCTAAGATAAGTGGTGTAAAAACAAATATCTTTTTTCTGCAAAATGTACTCAACCATAACGATTTTATAAGTGGTAACTGTGATACAAATTTCATAGCAAATAATCCTTCCCTGCTGCAGTTCCGTATGGGAGAGGATAAAGAGCTCAAGGTCTTAAAATTCTTAGGAAATAAAATAGTTAATGAAAGCAAAAACAACAAGCCCCAGTTTGATGTTCCGGTATATCCAAAATTCAAACCGGAAGAGCTTAAGAATCTGACTGGCACCAGACAGATATTGCAGGAAAAAGGTCCAGAAAAGCTGGCCAGCTGGGCTTTAGAGCAAAAGAAACTGCTCCTTACTGATACTACCATGCGAGATGCGCAGCAATCCTTGATGGCAACCAGAGTCAGAACCATCGATATGGAAAAAATCGCACCGGCTGTATCAGTATATGAAAAGGACCTGTTCTCCGTGGAAATGTGGGGCGGAGCTACTTTTGATGTAGCTTACCGGTTTCTGGGAGAGTCACCTTGGGAACGACTGCTAACATTGCGTGAAAAAATCCCGAATGTCTTATTTCAGATGTTGCTTCGTGCTTCCAATGCCGTAGGATATAAAAATTATCCGGATAATGTCATCCGTAAATTCGTACAGGAATCTGCACATGCAGGAATTGATGTATTTCGTATTTTTGACTCATTAAACTGGTTACCCAGTATGGAAATAGCATTAGATGAGGTGTTAAATCAAAACAAAGTGGCGGAAGCTTGTATTTGCTATACCGGAGACATACTGGATGAAAAAAGAGATAAATACAGTCTGAACTACTATGTCCGGATGGCAAAAGACTTAGAGAAACGCGGAGCCCATATTTTAGGTATTAAAGATATGTCCAGTTTACTGAAGCCTATGGCGGCTAATAAACTGGTTACGGCACTCAAAAATGAACTTACAATCCCCGTACATCTACATACTCATGATACCAGCGGCAACGGTGTCGCCTCTGTAATGATGGCGGCTATGGCCGGGGTGGATATCGCTGATGCAGCGATCAGCAGTATGGCCGGCTTAACCAGCCAACCGGCTTTGAATTCCATTGTGGCTGCACTTGAAAATACAGGGCGGGCAGCCGGTCTCCCCTTGGAAGGATTGCAGGAAATTTCCGCTTATTGGGACAGTGTACGTCCGGTTTACAGCCAATTTGAATCGGAATTAAAAGCCGGTACCGCAGAAATTTACCGTTATGAAATGCCTGGAGGACAATATTCGAACTTCAAGTCACAAATAGAGAGCTTTGGACTTGGACACCGCTTCTATGAAGTCAAAGAAATGTACAGGAACGTAAACATAATGCTGGGCGATATTGTGAAGGTAACACCTTCTTCCAAGGTAGTGGGTGATTTGGCTATCTTTATGGTGCAAAATGATATGACGCCTGAAAATATCTGTGAGAAGGGGAAGCTTATGGATTTCCCGGATTCTGTCGTCACCTACTTTGAGGGAATGATGGGGCAGCCGGAGGGCGGGTTTCCTGAAGATTTACAAAAAATTGTTTTAAAGGACAGAAAACCGATTACCTGCCGTCCCGGTGAATTGCTGCCTGATGAGGATTTTGATGCTATCAAGAAATATCTTGATGAAAAATATGGTATGAACTCTAACGGCAGGCAGATCATAAGTTATGCTATCTATCCTAAAGTATATGAAGACTATTTAACAAATCTGAAAAAGGAAGGCAATCATCGTCTGATGGGCAGTGATGTATACTTCTACGGAATTGAAGAGGGTGAAACATGCGGCATAAAAATTTCTGAAGGCAAGGAAATGATCATTAAACTTCTGGAAGTAAGACCTGTCAATGAAAATGGTGAACGTGATGTCACCTTCCAAGTCAATGGAAGCATTTGTAACGTTACAGTTAAGGATCGGGAAGCCCAGACAAAAGCCAGTAAAGAATCTATTTTAGTAGCTGATCCGGATAACATAAATGAAATCGGTGCAAATATTCCGGGAACAATTGTAAAACTTCTTGTCCAGGAGGACGATGAGGTAAAAGAAGGCCAACCGATTGCTGTCATTGAGGCTATGAAGATGGAGACAAATATCCTCTCCCCTGCTGATGGTGTCATTGGTAAGATTTTTGTCAAGGAAGGTCAGCAGGCTATTGCAAATGCCCTTATTGCAAGACTAAAGGCGGATTGATTTCCAGGATTTTCAAGGCAATCACAAAAGCTGTCTGCTTTTGTGATTGCCTCAAATCCACTCATCTGTATCGAGGTGAATCATCCTGTTTTCATAAATGCAGCCATCGCCGTAGCGGCGATTTTTCCTGTATTTTCACTATAGCAGACAGCAGAAACATTAATTAAATGGTTTCCCAAACGCTGAATATTAGAAGTAACCAATAAACTGTCATCTTTTCTGACAGGTGAAAGATATTGAATGGATAAATTAATAGTAGGTATCTGTACTGCTCCGCTCAGACAAAGCGCTAACATGCCGCAGGTCGTATCTATCGCTGTGGCTATTAATCCGCCATGCATTGTATCCATATGATTTAGCTCCCAGTCCTGAACTTGATACCGCAGGGTTAATCGTTCCTCCTTTGCACTGCATGTCATAAATTGCGGCTGCAATTTATTATAAATATGCTCACCCGCTAATGTACAGCGTCTTTCTATTTCCTCTTTAATCTTTTCTTCCAGAATACTCTGTTCTTTTTCTTCTTGTATCATTTATGCTTCTCCTTTATATAATACTTTTTGCAGTGTTAAACCTTTTGCCGGCGCAGTTTCCCCTGCCATACGCCGGTTTTGGCTCTTAAAAATATTCGTCATATCAAGTGGAGAACGTCTCCCTTGCCCCACTTCAATCAGTGTCCCAGTAAGTATCCGAACCATATGATGCAGGAAACCATTTCCTCTAAAAACAAGTGTCAGTTCGTGATTTCTTTCCTCTATATCGATGTTCTGCAGTGTCCTTATGGTAGATTTTTTCATCCTTTTATTTGCACAAAAGCTCATAAAATCATGAGTACCTGTCAGCAGCGCAGCTGCTTGTCTCATCGCCGTAATATCCAGATTTTGACCCAATGGATAAATATATTTTCTCTCAAACACTTTCTTGCAATCACTGATACCGATGCGATATATATAGATTTTGCCTACTGCATGGAAACGGGCATGAAATCTTTCCGGCACCATCTCCACCTTTGTAATGCTAATATCTTCAGGCAGATATTGGTTCATATAAATTCGGATTTCATCCTCACTCATATCAATATCCATATGAAAATTAGCTATTTGAGCCAACGCATGTACTCCGGCATCGGTACGTCCGGAACCGTTTATTTCAATTCTGCTTCCTGCCATTTTAGTTAAAATATTTTCTAATTTCTCTTGAATTGTATTTTTGGTTTTGGGCTGCCTTTGCCAGCCATTATAACGAGTACCGTCATATTGTATTTCGATTCGATAATTCATGGCCTTACCTCATTCTTTCCGCTCGAATCCATTATATCATAAAAAAAGGGACAGGTCAGATTCAATTTGGGACGTAGCCCTTCAAGAAGGGCTACGTCCCAAATTTTTCATTTAAGATATTCTTGTGTAGCAGTAATCACCTCTTTCCCCAGCAAGGCAAGAGCAATCAAATTTGGTATTGCCATGCATCCGTTTAAAGTATCTGCTATGTCCCAGATCAAATCGGGCGCCGCCATACACCCTGGCAAGATCATAGCTATGTAACAGATTTTATAAAAAGAAACTGATTTCTCGCCCATCAAATAGGCCATAGTACGCTCTCCATAGTAATACCATCCTATAATTGTGGCAAATGCAAATAATACAATCGCAAGTGACAAGAATTTATCGCCCCATGGAATGACTGTGGCAAATGCCTGACCTGTAAGTGTAGTTCCATCTACATTTTCTACACCTTTTATGATATTATTTAAGAATTTTTGCGGTTCATAAACTCCGGTTGTTATGATTACAAGGGCTGTTACCGTACATACTACTATCGTATCAATAAATACTTCTGCAATGCCCCACATTCCCTGTACTACCGGTTCCTTTACATCTGCCGCAGCATGCACCAGCACTGAGGAACCCAGACCTGCCTCATTCGAAAATATTCCTCTGGCAACACCCATTTTTACAGCCTGCCGCATTCCATAGCCCAATACCCCGCCGCCAACAGCTTTTAATTGAAATGCTTCCTTAAAGATCAGCTGGAATGCTTGCGGAATTTCTTGATAATTGACTATTAAAACTACGATTCCACCTGCGATATAAAAAATAGCCATAAACGGTACTACTTTTTCTGTTACAGAAGCTACACGTTTTACCCCTCCGACCAATACCAATCCAACAACTGCCATGAGACAAATGCCGACAATATATGGCGGAATAGAAAATGAACTTTTTAATCCGCTGGCAATGGAATTTGCCTGTGTCATATTCCCCATTCCAAAAGAGACAAATATGCAGAAAAATGAATACAGGATTGCCAGCCATCTGCAGTTAAGTCCACGCTCCATATAGACCATGGCTCCGCCTACCCAGTCCCCTTTTGAATTTTTGTATCGATAGCGGATTCCCAGTACATTCTCCGCATAACTTGTCATCATTCCAAAAAAAGCCGATACCCACATCCAAAAAATCGCCCCGGCACCGCCCGCTACTATAGCAGCTGCCACACCGGTAATATTCCCTGTTCCAAGAGTCGCTGCCAGCGAAGTACAAAAAGATTGAAATTGAGAAATTGCCTTCGGATCTTTTGTTTTTCTAACATTAGTATCCTTCAAAAAGGCAAATAATGTATGATTCATCCATAACTTCCACTGAAAAATCTGAAATCCTTTCGTTCTTATCGTAAACCAGATACCTATAAGTAAAAAAAACAAAAGCATCCCCGGACCCCAGACAAAATGATTGCAAATCGTATTGACTTTTTCTATTACTTCCCTCATAAACTTTGCTCCTTTTCCATTTGGGACGTAGCACTTCTTAAAGTGCTACGTCCCAAATAGGATTTGACCTGTCCCTTTTCACTACAATATATGATGAAATATTATCTTAATACCTTTTAAAGCACCAAATGTTGTGATATAATATTTTCCAGAGACTAAAGAAAGGAGATTTGTACATAATAATGAATAAGAAAAACCTTATTGTGGGTCAGTCCGGTGGTCCGACAGCTGTAATCAACAGCAGCCTATATGGTGTTATATCTGAGGGATTACGGCATAAAGAAAAGATCGGTCATGTATATGGAATGATTAATGGTATCGAAGGTTTTCTGACTGGCAGAATGTTGGATTTTGAGGAAGCATTGCCTGGAGAT
>Ga0153983_1000342_pt1 | contig 12300 bp, 8 predicted proteins | sample TSGA067MetaG_FD_104693 | JGI IMG/M metagenome (GOLD analysis project Ga0153983, IMG submission 104693) | Attine ant fungus gardens microbial communities from Georgia, USA - TSGA067 MetaG | ecosystem: Host-associated > Fungi > Mycelium > Unclassified | place: USA: Georgia, Alexander Wildlife... | reverse complement strand
GTATTTGTTCGCCTATATGGAATACGTAGGGGAGGATTTTGAAGGTGATATGGCTAAAATGGCGGCGGATGAGATTACCAAGCGGTGGTGGAAAGAAACGGATCCCTGCCAGCTGCCTGTTGATACCGCATTACAAGGAGAATGGTGGGCAAAGATGGAGGAGGTGTATCATCTGGATTAACTATTATAAATCCTTAAATCTAAACGTTTAGAATAATACTTAGATTATTATATTGAATTATCTATGGGATGGATTATAATGGAGTTATCAATGATCGATCATATAAAATAAAAAAGCATGAAATGGAGGAGCGGAATGACTTCAAGAGAAAGAATTATGACATCTATCAGCCACAAAGAGCCGGATTTTCTGGCAATGGATTTAGGCAGTAATGTAAGTGCCGGTATTTCCGGGATTGCTTATAACAACCTAAAGAAATATCTGGGAATCACTGATGGACACACAAGAATTTACGATGTAGTACAACAGGTTGCACAGCCTGAGGAAAAGGTGCTGGATCTTATCGGAGCCGACGCACTGGATGTTGGAAGGGTTTTTAATGAAAAGGATAGTGACTGGTATGATGTGGTATTGGGAGATGGTTCCGTTGGTCAATGGCCGTCTTGGTTCCAACCGACACGGATGCCGGACGGTTCCTACAACGTTTATGATGAAGATGGAACTCACATTGCAAGAATGCCGAAAAATGGAATGTGTTTTGATCAGACATATTTTCCGTACAAGGAAGATTACCCGGAAAACTTTGATGATTTAGACCGGCAAATGGGGAAAATTCTATGGAGTGCAATGGCACACAGCCCATGGGATCACGTAAGTGAAGAAAATTTCTATCAGGAATTGAGAGAACGCTGTGTTAAGCTAAAAGCCGGCACAGACCGTGCACTTATGATTACCTGTGGCTGTAATTTATTTGAATGGGGAACATTCCTTCGCAGAATGGAAAATTTTTTGATGGATACTTATGCCGAACCGGAAAATGTAATCAGATTGAACGAAGAATTGATGATTCGTCATTTAGCATCTTTAGAAAAGGTGTGTGAAGCGGTCGGTGATGTAGTTGATATTCTAAGATTTGGGGATGATTTGGGGATGGATACGGGGATGTTTATGTCTCTGGAAAAGTACCGGACATTATTTAAACCCTATCATACCAAGCTTAATGATTATGTACATACGCACAGTAATATGAAAACGTTTCTTCATTCCTGCGGTTCTATTTATCCGGTCATGGGCGACTTGATTGATGCGGGATACGATATCATTAATCCTGTTCAAACAACAGCAAAAGATATGGATCCGGTAAGATTAAAGCAGGAATACGGAAAGGATATTACCTTCTGGGGAGGCGGTTGTAATACAAGAAGCATCCTTAATCACGGAACTCCTAAGGAAGTATATGATTATTCCAGAAGGATGATTGATATCTTTTATAAAGACGGTGGATTTATATTTAATACAGAACATAATATATTGCCGGATGTTCCGGCGGAAAACATTATGGCAATGTACAAAGCAGTGGAAGATAGCAGGAAATAGCCTGTGTATGGGAGTGGATAAAATTGAGCGGAAAAAAATTAAAAAACGAACATAGTATTAAGAAATTATTTGGTCGAAGTGAAGTTACAGTTATTCTTGCAGTCTTAGCGTTGGGGATGCTTTTTTCTATATTTTCCGATAGCTTCCTCACGTCATACAATATGTTTAATCTGGGAAGGACGGCAGCTATTTACATTTTTATAGCACTTGGTCAGGCAATGGTAGTAATTGTGGGAGGTATGAATCTATCCCTTGGATATATCGGGGGAATGACTGTCGTTGCTGCAGGCTACAGTATGGAAGTGCTTCATCTTTCATCCTTTACGGCAGTTATCATTGGCCTGCTGGTAGGTATTTTGGCAGGGCTGATCAATGGAATCATTATTACCGGATTGAAAATAAATTCCTTTGTAGTAACATTGGCTACTTCCTTTGTTTTCACGGGATTAATTAATGGTGTTTCCCAGGGATATCCTTATAATGAAATTCCGTCCGGTTTTACTGTATTAGGACGGGATGGCTTTTTGGGGATTCCATTCTTATTGTGGCTGGCGATACTGATTTTACTGATATTGGGGTATTTTTTCAAGTATACAGTAACAGGAAGACGCGTTTTGGCAACAGGTGGGAATCAGGAGGCAGCAAAAATGTCAGGTGTCAATATCACAAGAATGATTATTCTGGCAAATATTTGCTCAGGCTTATTTGCTGCTGCAGCAGGTCTGCTGTGGGTATCCAGAACGGGATCCGCACAGCCCTCCACGGGTTCTGATTGGATGGTTATTTCTTTTGCCGTAGCCGTTATCGGAGGCACCGCATTAAAGGGCGGAGTATTTAATCCCATTGGTGTTTTCTTTGCCGGCTTTCTGATTGTTATTGTGAAAAACGGACTGGTTATGTTAAATGCTAATATTTATTATGAACAAGCATATCTTGGGCTGATCTTATTGCTGGCTGTATCTTTAGACAGTATTAAAGATTTGATAAATGTACGAAAACTGAAAAAGGATTTGAAAGCTGAAAACAAAATGTAAGAGGAGGAGCAACATGAAAAGAAAAGCAATGGCAATTTTATTAAGTTTGATAATGGCAGTGGGAATGGCAGGATGTTCAAATGGAAGTAGTTCAGAAGATACGGAGACAAGTACGGAAACAGCAGCTGAAACAACAGCTGAAACAACACCGGAAGACGCTGATTCAGATACAGTTATCGCATGGTATGCACCGGCACCTCATTCTTATTTTGATGAAGTTAAAACAGGTGTTGAGCAATTCATGGAAGATACAGGAATGGAAGTCATCGTTCAAATCGGAGCAGACTGGACGCAGGCAAGTGAAAATGAAAAAGTAGAAGCATTGATAGCTCAAGGTGTAAATGCAATTGCTATTTACCCTTGTGATGCATCCGGAGCAAATGGTCTGTATGAGGAAATTACCGAGAAGATGGGTGTAAATGTAGTCAATTTTGGGACAGATACAGATGATCCCACAACAGCTTCCTTTGCGGTAGCAACCGATGTAAAACAGGCGGCATATGATGCAACGGTAGCATTGATTGAAATGATGGGCGAAGAAGGAAGTATATTAAATGTTTTGGAAGTACTGGAAGATCCCAATACAGCTCTTAGAAAAGAAGGTGTAGAGGAAGCAGCAGCCAATTATCCGAATGTGGAAATCATCCAGGAGATTGCAGGCATCCAAACCCAGGAAGAAGCAGTTAGTAAGATTGAAAGTGCACTTTCTGCAAACGCAGGAAAGATTGATGGTATGATATGTACCGGAATGGAAGCTACAGTAGGAATGTCTCAGATTCTTTCCGATTATTATGAAAAGCAGGGAGATGAGAAACATATTTATGCAGTAGGAATCGATACAGACTCTGGTGTTATGAATGCGATTGAAGAAGGAATCATTGATGCAACGATAGCACAAAATTCCACCGGGCATGGGTACATCTCCTGTATGCTTTTGAAATATTTGGGAGAGGACTATCAAGTGAAAGAGGATGCGTATTTTATTGATTCAGGAAATGTCTTAGTGACCATCGATAACATGGATTCCTACGAACAGAATCTGGAAGAAGTAACACAAGATATTTTGGGTAGATTAACAACAGATTACCTGGAAAAATAGGGGGTATCCATATGCTGGAACTGAAAAATATAAGTAAGATTTTTCCTGGTGTGCGCGCATTGGATCATGTATCACTGGCTTTTGAAAAAGGAGAGATTCATGCCCTGATGGGTGAAAACGGAGCAGGGAAGTCCACACTTATGAAAATTATTACAGGTATCTATCAGCCGGACATAGGTGAAGTTTATTTGGAAGGGACGAAAATTGAGATCAAAAACTTCAATGATGCAGTTTCTCATGATATTAATATGGTGAATCAAGAGATTCAGATTATCCCTGATGCGACGGTAGCAGAGAATATTATTTTGGACAGAATTCATCAATACAAAAACAAGTTTTATGTAGACTGGAAAAAAATCAACGAAACAGCGGAAAAATATTTGGATATGGTAGGATTAAATATATCACCAACAGCGCGGATAGAACATTTAACAACCGCTCAGAAACAGTTGATTCAGATTGCGAAAGCACTCTCCTCTAATGCAAAATATGTTTTATTTGACGAACCGACATCTTCTCTGACTGTGCATGAAAGCCGGAACCTAATGAAAACCATTCAGCAATTGAAAAAACAGGGCACAGCAATTATTTTTATCTCGCATAAAATTGAAGAAGTCATAGAATTATGTGATAAGGTTTCTGTACTAAGAGATGGGAAATATATAGGTACAAAAGATTGTAAAAGTGTTACCCGTCAAAATATTGTGAAAATGATGATCGGACGGGAAGAATCCACAGAGAATCTTGGGGTACTGGATATCCAAAAGGAATATGCTCTTGAAGCAAAAGATATTACGGTTTGCGGTCAGTTTGACAAAGTGAATTTTCACTTAAAAAAAGGAGAAATTCTAGGATTCTATGGTTTGATCGGAGCCGGAAGAACAGAATTGGCAAAATTGATTATCGGAAGAGAGAAGATGGATGAAGGCGAAGTCTTTGTTAACGGTAAAAAGGCAAATATACATTCTGTTCAGGACAGTCTTGAAAAATACAAGATCGGTTATGTTTCTGAAAATCGGAAAGAGGAGGGGCTGATTCTGGAGTTTGCTGTGGAAACGAATATCAGTATTACGATTTGGAAACGAATTCGGAATCGTTTTGGTAGGATTTCTATTGGAAAAGAACGGAAAATTGTAAATGATATGGTATCTAAAATGGACATTAAGACGCCAACAACGAAGACAAAGGTGAGGAGTCTTTCCGGAGGAAATCAACAAAAAGTCAGTATTGGGAAGTGGCTTGCAGCCAATTGTGATATTTTGATTGTTGATGAACCAACAGTTGGTGTGGATGTAGGTGCCAAATCACATATTCATGAACTCATCTGGAATCTGGCTAAGGATGAGGGAAAGTCAATTATATTAATTTCTTCCGATATGCCGGAACTAGTAAAATTATCCAGAAGAATTCATGTGTTTCGTGATCAGAAAATTGTGGGTGAAATCAGTGGGTTAAACGATACCGTTCGAAGCTATGAAGAGATTAGCTCAGAGATTGGGACATATTTAGCTTAAATCCCAAACTTAATAACTTTAAGGGAATCCCGTAATTTGTTTAGTTACGGGATTCCCTTTTTTCATACACAGTCTATATAGCATTCGAAGCAACTCTAAAAAGCAACGTCATTTCCATAATAAATTGCCGTAATCAATTTTTCCATTTGTTCCGGATCGATGGAACGCGGATTGGAACCGGTACATGCATCACCTACGGCACGCTTGGCAATACCGCTTACCTTCTCATTAAATTCATCTTCATCAATACCACATGCGTTTAAAGTTTTTGGTATATCAAGCTTTGTATTGAAATCATTGATTTTATCACACAATGCCTTCGTTAATGCCTCATTGGAAATTCCGGAAAGTCCTAAATAAGATGCGATTTCGCCATATCTTTCCAGGGCATCTTCATTTTTTGCATTATATTGGATGACATAGGGAAGATAAACCGCATTTGCACATCCGTGAGGAATATGTCCCGTGCTAAATGCAGCTCCTGTTTTGTGTGCGATGGAGTGTACGATTCCCAGAAGTGCATTGGTAAATGCCATGCCTGCCAGACACTGTGCATAATGCATCTGTTCTCTTGCATCAGAATCACCGTTATAGGAATCCATCAGATTATCAAATACCATCTGAATTGCCTTTAGTGCCAAAGGATCGGTAAACGGAGAGTGCATAGTGGAAACATATGCTTCCACAGCATGAGTCAAAGCATCCATCCCGGTATGCGCAGTTAAGGTCTTTGGCATCGTTTCAGCCAATTCAGGATCCAGAATCGCTACGTCCGGGGTAATGTTATAATCTGCCAGCGGATATTTTACCCCGGTTTTATAATCCGTGATTACGGAAAATGCCGTTACTTCAGTAGCGGTACCGGAAGTAGACGGAATGGCCACGAATTTTGCTTTTGTGCGAAGCTCGGGAAATGAAAATGGCTGTAAAATTTCTTCGAATGCGGTATCCGGATATTCATAAAAAACCCACATTGCTTTTGCGGCATCAATAGGTGAGCCGCCACCCATGGAGATAATCCAGTCAGGCTCAAACTCGCACATTAGGGCAGCGCCTTTTAGCACTGTTTCGACTGATGGATCCGGTTCTACATTTTCAATTAACCGGGTTTCAATACCCGCTTCCAATAAATATGCCAACGCCTTATCTAAAAAGCCAAATCGCTTCATAGAACCGCCGCCAAGAACCATAACTGCTTTTTTTCCTTTTAGTTGTTTCAAATACTTTAAGGAGCCCTTTCCATAATACAAATCTCTTGGTAATGTAAAACGCTTCATAATGTATTTACCTCCTTTTCTTGCATTTGCCCAATTGTTACTATATGGGAATATTTTCAATTGCTTTCTTAGTATATCGTTAATACAAAAAGAATACAAGAATTTCATCAGCACTAACCGGATAACTAGTTTATAAATTAACACCAGTTTATAAATTAATTGCATGATAACGGTATAAATGCTAAAATAGTCATCAAGGAGTCAGTATGGTTTAAGTTGAGGAGGTTTTACAAATGGAGAAAGGTTGCCAAGTGCAAATAAAAAATCAAGTGCTGCCTATTATTGAAAAAAATGGATATGATCGTGCGATGCTAATCCAAATCCTGCATGATACACAGGAAAAAATCGGTTATTTACCGCAGGATGTACAACAGATTATCGCCGATGAATTACATATGCCCCTGGCAGAGGTATATAGCGTCGTCTCATTTTATGCCAGATTTACTACTGTCCCCCGGGGCAAACACTGTATTTCGCTCTGCATGGGTACGGCATGTTATGTTAAGGGTGCCGAGCAATTGCTGGAGCGCCTGGAACGGTTACTGGGTATTTCATCGGGACAGACAACTAACGATGGGCAGTTCACTCTTGAATCCTGCCGCTGTGTTGGGGCATGCGGCTTGGCACCGGTTATGTCTGTTGATGAACATGTCTTTGGTAATTTAAAACCGGATATGGTGGATGGTATTATCGCTCAATTTAGCACGGAGGAACAAACCTTATGATAAATTCGACACAATATGCCCACATCGCAGCACAAAATGCGATGACATCAGCGGATTTAAAAGAGATTGCGCAAGCTAAAAAGAAAGATATGGCTGTGCGCTTTGGCAGTGTACAGGATCATGCTGTGCATATCCTGGTTTGCGGTGGGACGGGCTGTACATCCTCCCACAGTGAGCAAATTATTGAAAAAATGGAAACTATCATAGCACGTGAAAAACTGCATAATGTCAGTATTATCCGTACCGGCTGTTTTGGTTTATGCGCCAAAGGCCCGATTGTTATAGTACATCCGGAGGAGACATTTTACGTACAGGTAAAACCGGAGGATGTTGAAGAAATCATTTGCGGGCATATTCAAAACGGAAAGAAGGTCGAACGTTTACTCAGCAAAGACGAACAGGGTGAGCTGGTCGACAAACTGCAGGAGCTTGGCTTTTATGAAAAACAAAGCCGTGTTGCTTTGTCGAATTGCGGCTTGATTGATCCTGAGAACATTGAAGAATATATTGCCATGGATGGATATACAGCCCTTGATCTTGTTTTGAAAGAAAAAAAGCCGGAGGAAGTTGTTCAAATGATACTGGATTCCGGATTACGCGGACGCGGTGGAGCAGGATTTCCCACGGGTCGTAAGTGGTTGTTTGCACATCAGGCTTCGGGAGACAAGAAATATGTCGCCTGCAATGCGGATGAAGGCGATCCGGGTGCCTTTATGGATCGAAGTATTCTTGAGGGCGATCCTCATGCGGTGATAGAAGCAATGGCCATTGCGGCATATGCCATTGGTGCAGACGAGGGTTATGTATATATACGAGCAGAATATCCAATTGCGGTACATCGTTTGCAAATCGCAATTGATCAGGCACGGGCACAAGGCTTGTTAGGCAGGAATATCCTGGGCAGTGATTTTAACTTTGATTTATTTATTCGCCTGGGAGCAGGTGCTTTCGTCTGCGGTGAGGAGACAGCGCTTTTAAATTCCGTTGAGGGAAAAAGGGGCACGCCGCGGCTGCGCCCGCCATTTCCTGCTGTTAAAGGACTTTTTGGCAAACCGACGGTGCTTAATAATGTTGAAACCTATGCAAATATTCCTGTAATCATCCGTAAAGGTGTGGATTGGTTCAATGCAATGGGTACGGAGACGTCGAAAGGAACCAAAGTCTTTGCATTAGGCGGCAATATTAACAATGTTGGTTTGGTCGAAGTTCCCATGGGCATTACCCTGCGCGAAATCGTCTATGATATCGGCGGCGGAATCCCGGAAGGAAGAAGCTTTAAAGCAGCGCAGACAGGAGGGCCGTCCGGCGGCTGTATTCCGGCTTCCCATCTTGATACGCCGGTGGATTATGAAACACTGATGCAGATCGGATCGATGATGGGCTCAGGCGGATTGATCGTCATGGATGACAGTAAATGCATGGTCGGCATCGCTAAGTTTTTCATGGAGTTCATGGTAGAAGAGTCTTGTGGCAAATGCACACCTTGCCGACTTGGAACCAAAAAGATTCTGGAGCTGTTAGAAAAAATCGTCTCAGGTAATGGAGAACTTGAGGACATTGATAAGATGGAAAAACTCGCTTCAACAATGAAGACAACCTCCTTGTGTGCCTTAGGGCAAACGGCAGCAAACCCCGTCCTGTCAACACTGCGTTATTTCAAGGACGAATATATTGCCCATGTTGAAGAAAAATGCTGTCCGGCGGGAGAATGTAAGGCGTTGATCCGCTATCGCATTACGGATGCCTGTATAGGCTGTACGCGCTGCTCTAAAGTATGTCCGGTGGGCGCCATTACCGGTCAGGTAAAAGAAATGCACAGTATTGATCCGGCTATCTGTATTAAATGCGGTGCCTGTATTCAGGCTTGTAAGTTTAATGCCATTGTGAGGAGATAAAGAATGAATGATAAAAAGAAAATAGCAGAAAAGACCATTCAATTTTCAGTAAATGGTCAAACAGTACAAGCAAAAGAAGGACAAAGTATCTTACAGGTCTGTCGTGAGCTGGGAATTGATATTCCTACATTTTGCTATGACGAGCGTTTGAAAATCGACGGCTCCTGCCGCATCTGTCTGGTAGAAGTAGAGGGAGCCCGTACTTTGCTGCCTGCTTGTGCTACGTTAGTTGCCGAAGGTATGCAGGTACAGACCCATAGTGAAAAAGTAATCGAAGCACGCAAAGAGATACTGGCTCTTTTACTAAGCGATCATCCGCGCGAGTGTCTAAAGTGTGAAAAAGCGGGCGAATGTAAGCTGCAGGACTATGGGTATGAATACGGCGTAGATGAGGAGCAATTTGGATATTTTGTGGGTGAACGCTGTGAGCGGGATCTGGATGATTCGAATCCGTTTTTTATCATTGACCGTAAAAAGTGTATTCTCTGCGGAAAATGTGTCCGCATCTGCAATGATCTGCAGTGTGTCGGAGCACTGCACTATGCCAACCGCGGGTATAAAACAGTTATTTCGACACCTTTTTTACAGGATTTAAACGATGGTTCCTGTGTATCCTGCGGCAACTGTGTTTCGGTCTGTCCGACAGGTGCATTGATGCCTAAAAAACCAGAATCGTACCGCAGCTGGGAGGTTAAAAAAACTACAACTACCTGCTCTTATTGCGGCGTCGGCTGCCAAATGGATCTTTGTGTGGTAAATAACCGTGTAGTTGAAGTCAAACCCCGCAAAGGTGCTGCAAACAATGCTATGCTGTGCGTCAAAGGCAAGTTTGGATATAATTTCCTTTCCCATCCTGATCGTCTTAAGACACCACTGATTAAGCGTGAGGGTGAATTTGTTGAAGCCAGCTGGGAGGAAGCACTGAATTATATCAAGGAAAAAGCAGCGACTGTTAAAAGTGAACAGGGAGACTATCGCTTTGCGGGATTGTCATCCGCACGCTGTACAAATGAAGAAAATTACCTGATGCAAAAGATGGCACGAGGGGTGTTTAAAACCAATGACATCGACCATTGTGCACGGCTATGCCACAGCTCAACGGTTGCAGGTCTGGCAAATACATTGGGATCCGGTGCGATGACCAATTCCATCGAAGAAGTATTGCGTTCAGACGTGGTTTTCATCATCGGATCCAACACTAGTGAAACGCATCCGGTAATCGGCGCACATATCCGTCAGGCGCAGGCACAAAATAAAACCAAGCTTATTGTAGCCGATCCGCGTAAGATTGACATGGCACGTGATGCCGACATTTATATGCAGATTAAACCGGGCAGTAATATTGCGATCCTAAATGCGATGATGAAGGTTATTTTTGACGAGAAGCTATACGATCAGGCCTATATTGAGGAGCGCACTGAAAATTTTGAAGAATTAATACAGACTCTGGAGCTGCTTGACTTTAAAGAACTGTGCAAAATATGCGGCATTGACCCCGAAACTGTGCGGCGGGCGGCGAGAATGTATGCATCCGCCGATCGGGCCGGAATCTACTACTCCATGGGAGTGACGCAATTCGCCAGTGGCACCAATGGGGTGATGAGTGTATCCAATCTGGCATTGCTTTGCGGGCAAATCGGCAAAGAATCAGCAGGGGTCAATCCGCTGCGCGGACAAAATAATGTCCAGGGAGCCTGTGATATGGGGGCGCTGCCGAATGTGTTTACAGGCTATCAAAAAGTAACTGATGCGGCGGTGCGGGAAAAATTTGAAAAAGCATGGAATATAACAGATATGGATGATGCTGTTGGCAAAACCCTGCCTGAAATCATGGATGCCGCATTGAATAAAGAACTTCGGTTTCTTTACATTATGGGGGAAAACCCTGTTGTTTCTGATCCGGACAGACACCATATCCAAAAAGCCCTGTCTTCACTTGACTTACTAGTAGTGCAGGATATTTTCCTTACCGAAACGGCGCAGCTTGCCGATGTGGTATTGCCGGCGGCGGCTTTTGCTGAAAAGGAAGGTACGTTTACCAATACCGAGCGGCGCGTACAGCGGGTTCGCAAAGCGATTGATCCACCGGGTCAGGCGTTAGCTGATTGGCGTATTTTACAAAAGCTGATGCAGTGCTTTGGTTATGACAGTAATTTTGAAAGTGCAGAGGAAATTTTTGAAGAAATGCGGACACTTACACCATCGTATGCAGGAATGACCTATACACGGCTGGATACACTGGATGGATTGCAATGGCCGTGTCCAAGTGAAGACCATCCGGGTACCAAATTCCTGCATCAGGGACGGTTTACCCGGGGCAAAGCACTATTTGTCCCCATTCACTATACACCGCCTGTTGAGGAGCCTGACGCACAATATCCCTTATCCATGACCAGTGGACGAAACCTGTATCAGTACCACACCCGCACTATGACCGGACGTGTGGAAGGTCTTAACCTAAAAGAAGGACATGGTTACGTTGAGATGGGGCCGGCTACGGCAGCTGAAAAGGGTATTGTACACGGTGATCGGGTAAAAGTCAGTTCGCCGCGCGGAGAGATTGTAGTCATTGCACATGTACTTGAAAGCGTTCAGGAAGGGCTGCTCTTTGTTCCCTTTCATTATGGAGAAGAAGGTGCAAACGTATTGACTGTCGCGAATCTTGATCCGATTTGTAAAATTCCGGAGCTTAAGCTTATTAAGGCACGGCTGGAAAAATGTGAGGCGGCGCTATGAAAGATTGTTCGGCAGTCATTTTATGCGGCGGGCGTTCCCGCCGCATGGGATTTGACAAAGCGCTGCTCAATGTCAATGGAGAGTTTGTGCTTCGTATACTGGCAGAGGAACTGGCTGGTAAATTCGGCGAAGTGATATTAGTGGTTGATGACCGCACTAAGCTGGAAGGTATTCCGGCACTGAAGAGATTTCGTATTATCGAGGATATCTATCCTTCCTGTGGTCCGCTCGGAGGGATTGCTACGGCATTGACCAAGTGTAATACCGGGCGTATTTTTGTGATGGGCTGCGATATGCCGGTAATTGATTTTACCTTTATTGGTCGGATGCAAAGCATCATGCTGCAGAAAAACAGCGATGTCACATTGCCATGCCATGACCGGTTTTTGGAACCGCTGTATGCATTTTATAGCAAAAGCTGTTTACCTGTGTTTCAGAATTCCATTGCCAAGCAGCGGCTGG
>Ga0153983_1000340_pt1 | contig 12336 bp, 10 predicted proteins | sample TSGA067MetaG_FD_104693 | JGI IMG/M metagenome (GOLD analysis project Ga0153983, IMG submission 104693) | Attine ant fungus gardens microbial communities from Georgia, USA - TSGA067 MetaG | ecosystem: Host-associated > Fungi > Mycelium > Unclassified | place: USA: Georgia, Alexander Wildlife... | reverse complement strand
ACTTGTACTCATTTGTATGTAGTTTACATTGACTTACTATAGGTAAATGAATAGATCTATTTGTCCACCTTGCAGTGATGTCTGAGTTTACATTGACTTACTATACTCACCAATAGGGGCATGATTTAGAATTGTCCTGGTAGCTCACACAAAAGGTGATAGTGACTAAAGAGGGATAGCCGTGTTCCCCTTTTGTGTACATTGGTTGAAATTTGTCACATTTGTTTATCCTAGTGGTCAGGAAATACCATTCCCTGGTATTGCCTTTGGTAAAGTCCATGACCCACTCTTCTTGCTGTTTTTTTGCCTTAATATGTCATATGAATCTTGTATCCATTCCTTAGTTGGGTAATGGGTTCTAGTAGCCTCTTTGCAGAGCCCATGGCTTAAAATGTCAGAAATGTAGTGGCCCTCATAAACTCAAACACCATAGAAACATGGCATGATGTTATAAAGCTAACTCTAAAATCAACCCACCTAGACTTAAAACTAAACAGGATAAACCATGCCCTTACACATTCAAGTGCATCAATTGCAGAGAGGACCACATAGCTAATGACAAAAAATGTCCATTCTGGAAATACTACTTTAACTGAGATTAGCACACAAAAAAAGCCCAAGAAGCTTGAATCAGAGCTAATTCAACTTGCCTAGCTGTAGGTGGCAACAACCAATGAATAAACACAATGTTTGCATATTCTCTCAGAATGTTAGGAAAAACAAAATTCTTACTAATTCTATCCTAGAAACACAAAAAGATTTGTCTAACATAATATTCATTCAAGAACCTCCTAGGTTTCCTTTTATGCCACATTCCAAGCCATACAAACCCTAACAGAGATTCTGTTAACATAGAGTTATGAAGACTTAGAGCTTACCCTAGGTAGATATTCAAGAAGAACTCAATAGAGTTCCCTGTTGTATTCTATATACTACTTATACTATTTTACACTAAAGTCCCACAGTCACATGTTTTTCTGGTATTACAAACTTCATTCAGCCATATCTCCATTAATTCTTTGACGATTCTCACAGTCTCAATGACTACAGAAAGCCCTTACAAAGACCTTTTAATTGATGCCAGTCATGTCCTAAGGAAATCAATATTGGTTGAGATATCAGACAGATCAATAGGTAACTACTATGGTACCATTTATTAAATTGCTGATATCTCGAAACTACCACAATTGATGCTTTGGTTCTAGGCTTAGTAGAAGCTCTTTTCATAATGCTCAGAATGAGCTTAGAATAACCTCAAGACAATTAATATTAGTGGAGATATGAAGTTCTCAATGTTTGTATATGAATATTAATTAATTATCCATATATAGTCATTTGCCTTTAATTAGAACAAAGAACAGCCTCTATATAATTAATTTATTGCATTTTAGAGTACAAAGGTACTACTATATGTAAAACAATAGGTAATAGCATATGATGGCCTATTCTAGTACATAGACCATCACTTTCCTATATATAAGGACTCCTTGTCTGAGAGTTATACCTCAGACTTAACAACTTTTGTCACTATCTAAACTTTGCATTTTTGAGCTTTTTAAGTATCAAACTAGCAATTACAAATAAATAAGTAACCTTTTGTGACATCTGGAATGTTCTACAATCACCTAACCTAATCACATAATGTGGTTTACTTAACTTTCCCATGCTATTTATAGTTTAATCCTGTTATATATCTTAAGGTTGTAAACTAATTGTTTAAAAGTATGGGAAGTTTCTTTTTGGGCTCCTCATAATATGGTCCCTTCTTTAAGTTTTCTCATCCCAAGGAATTTTTCCATCAACTCCAATTTTTGTCCCATCTCTTTTCTTTCTCTCTTCCTTATATCTTTTTCATTCCCATTCATATAATAATTTAGCTATAAACTCCCTGGGTAATTTTTGACTAAACTCCTTTTCTTCTTCTTTTTGCTTCTATTGCCTTAGTTCTTTAGCCTCTTCTCCATACTCCCTCTTAAACTCTTCTACCAATTCTTTTGCATTCTCTAGATTTTCCCTGTCTTTCCAAGTGTCTTCTTCTACTATATACTCTCTTTATCTGACTAAGAACTTTTCTTTCTCTCTTACTATTCTTTTGTTCAATATTTTTTCTACCTTGAACTCCTCTTCTCCTTTGATAATAACTAGTTTTGGTGGTACTTTCTTCTGTCCTTCCACTTGCAGCTTATAGAGTCATACTCTACTTATATTGACTATGGGATGTATTTTAATAGACCTAGGTAGTCCTAACTCTATTACATTACTTGAGACAATCTCCTTGACTCTATAAGGTCCTACAAATTGTTTAGTTAGTTTTTCCAATCTCCTCCCTTTTATCTGTTACTTTAAGTCTTTTGTACTTAGTAGTACCAAATTCCCTATTTTGTATTCCTCCTCTTCTGCCTATTTTCTGTCTATAAACTTCTTTATTTTTTCCTGTGCTTTTCTTAATGCTGCCTTTGCCTCCTCTTGTATTTTTTTAATTTGCTCCATGAATTTTCCTGTTGCTTCATACTTTCTCTTTCTCCTTCCCTCAAATCCTATTCTTGGGTCTTGACCATAATTAGCTTTGAATAGAGATACTTTTGTGGCTGAATGAATTTTGTTATTGTAGGTGAATTCAGCAGTTCCTAACCAGTTAGGCCATTGCCCTTGTCAGTGATCAATAAAGACCCTTAAATATTGTTCTAACTCCTGGTTTACCCTCTCTGTTTGCCTATCTATTTAGGGGTGATATGCTGTCAAGAGTTTTGTTTGAGTTTCCAGTAAGTCATTCAACTTCTTCATTATTACTATTACAAACTATACTTCTCTATTTGACACAATGCTTTCCAGAAGTCCATGCAGTTTTCATATGTAGTCTTGAAATAGCTTAGCTAGTTCTTTGTCATGACTTGGCAAAACAGCTAAGTTATTATTTATATTTCTTTTCTTTTCTTTTTCTTTTCTTTTATCTTGGACTTACTACACAGAAGGAAGTATGGGAAAGTGTCATGCACAGTCACAGTCACATCACATTGATGTCACATGATAGGTCACATGATAGGCATGGGAAAGCAGTACACAGACCATGTAGTAGTTGTATAAGTAGTATAGAGAATTTAATAAGAACTCTCTCGAGTTCTCCTTGTCAAATGCTGATAAAGGAGCAGTTGGCTTAATTCCGGCTTTGGAAGTTAGCTAGTCTAACATTAGAACTTGATTCCACATTGTGAGCACCGTCCGCCTTGGACTCTGCTCAATCTTACTCTCATATTATCAACCCTTGGTCGCTGATCACTATGATCAGTAACCATCTCCATATATGGCTAGGCCCTTGGCTTAAGGGGACTTCACTGTCAGTTAGGGACAGTGGGTGGAAGTGTAGTACCAAGCTTGGGTATTACTACTGAGACCTGACCTTACAATCAAGTGATGTTTAGTAGCTTACTTGTATCGTTTCATAGTATAAACCTTATGCTGTGCTCCATTGTGAGTGGTATACACAGAGGAGTGATGGTTACTTCTAGAAGGCCATCTAGATTAGAGATCCCATCTGTTAGGTGACAGTCTAACTATACTATTAGGGCAGTAGGCATCTGGCTGGATGAAGATCTTGTACTCCAGTAGACATAGTTTATATAGCAAGAATTACCATTAAATCCATAACCTCTTCTAGAGACATACCACCATGTCTTTGGAACAATATAACTCTATCATAAGCAACTTGCTCAAAGAAAAACACTCCCTCACCAAACTGAGGGAAGAACTTGAGGAGAGAAGAGGAAAGTTGTATTTTAGTTACAAAGGGTTCAGGCACCTGGTCTGCAATTGCAGGAAGGAGAAAGAGACAGAGAAAGGGGTAACAATACCCCAAAATAAGTTTGAAGTATTGAAGAGTAGAGTAATACAATGTAGAGTAGAAGAAAGGATGATAAGGAGAGTAGGGATAGTAGAGGTTAAGTGTTTTAAGTATAGGGAGAAGGGGCACAAATGCAAAGAGTGCCCATTGTGGATGAGGAAGGAAAAGGCAGCATGTATGGCAAAGCCACAAAAGGCACAGTAAGAGGAGAAGCCAGTATACCCTATTATCACAAATGGTTACTTACTTGATTTGTGATGAATTGAGATTTGGATTCAAAAGTGCTTATGAGCAGAGTTAGACAAGTGACAAAAGATGTTGTTAAGTCTGAGGTCTAATCCTCAGACTATAAGTCCTTAAATACAGAAAAGTGATGGTCTGTGTACTAGGACAGATCATCACATGCTACTACCTATTGTTCTACATATGGTAGTGCTTTTGTGTTAGAAATAGTGATAACCTAACTATATGGAGGCTGTCCTTTGTTCTAAGAAAAGGACAGATGACTATCTATGGGTAATTAATGAAGTCTATATGCAAACATTGAGGTCTTCATACCTTCACTAATATTAATCACCTTGAGGTTTTTCTAGGCTCATTCTGAGCATTATGAAGAAGGCTTCTGCTGAGCCTAGAACCAAAGCATCAATCATGGCGGTTTCCAAGATATTAGCAATTTAATAAACAACAACATGGTGGTTACCAGCTGATCTGCTTAATATCTCGGCCATTATTGATTGCCTCGAGATGTGACTGGTATCAATCAAAAGGTCTTCTTAAGGGCTTTAAGCTAGCTTTGATACCGTGTGAATCGTCAAAGAATTGGTGGAGATATGACCAAATGAAGTTTGTGACACCTGTAAAGGCAAAAGTACAGGAAAAGAAAAGGAGATTGAGGAGAGTGGAGAAGAGAGAGGCAGTGTGCATGGCTAAGCCACGAGAAGCGCAGCAAGAATGGAGGAAGAGCTCGATGAAAGAGCTAAGGAAGAGAGTAGAGAAGCATTGTGGAAAAGATATCCCAAAAGAGACACAACTATGGTGGATGACCAAAGAGATAGTAGTATCATACTTGACTTGCAAGTGTGGAGAGAAGAGGTCTCATGTAGAAGACAACCAGGAGCAAGAAGTGATCTCCTTTTGGAAGTGGAAAGAACTAAGTTGGTGTAGATGCAAAGAAAAGACAGAGAGAGAAGTAGCATGGCCCAGAGAGGCAAAAGCACAGCAAAGTGGCACATGGTCAGGAGAACCGGAAAGTGTAGCAAGAGAGGGGGGTAGTCAGAAAGAGGTTAGAAGAACCTTTAAAATGTTAAGAAAAGTGTGGTTAAATATTGGAGTAGAGAAGATAGATACACATAAAGGTGTAATGATTAAAGTGCTCTTGGACAGTGGCACAACAGGGATGTTTATGGATAGATAGGTGGTAGCTAAGCATGGGTTCAAGCTACAAAAGTTGGAAAGACCAATAGCCATCAGGAATGTAGATGGCACAAATAACAGTGGAGGGACTATTATGTACCAAGTAGAGTGCAACATGTTTTACAAAGGCTATGTGAAAAGAATGAGAATGGATGTATATGATCTAGGGAAGACAGAAGTAATTCTGGGGATGCCATGGTTAGCAGTACATAATCCGGAAATAAACTGGGAAACTAGAAAAGTTAAGATGATAAGGTGTTTACCCCTGTATGGTGGGAAGAGTCAGAAGAAAGAGAAAGTCAAAAGAGTAGCAACTGAGAAAAAAAAGAAAATTGTCTGTTGGGCAATAAACGATAAAGAAAATTAGGGAAAGGAAGAAGAAATGGAAGAGGACCATAGAAAAATTGAAGAAATGGTCCCTAAGAAATTTTTAAAGTGAAAGAAAGTGTTTGGGAAGGTAGAGTCCAAGAGGATGCCGACCAGAAAGATTTGGGATCATGTGATAGACCTCAAAGAGACGTTTAAACTATGAAAAGGAAGAATTTACCCTCTGTCCAAGAATAAGAGAGAGGAGGTTCAGAACTTTGTGAAAGATCAGTTGAGAAAGGGGTATATTAGGCCCTTGAAATCATCTCAGATATCACCAGTGTTCTTTGTAGGCAAAAAGGACAGAGGAAAGAGAATAGTTATGGATTACTATAATCTGAACGACCAGACAGTAAAAAACAATTACCCACTACCATTAATTACAGAGTTAATTGACAATATGGGTAGCAAGAAAGTGTTCACTAAAATGGATCTAAGATGGGGATTCAATAACATATAGATAAAGGAAGGAGATGAGTGGAAAAGAGCATTTACGACATATGTGAGGTCCTTTGAACTGACAGTTATGTTCTTTGGAATGACGAACTCACCAGCCACGTTCCAGGCAATGATGAATGAGATCTTGAGAGATTTGATAAATGAAGGAAAGGTAACAGCATTCATAAATAACGTTGTTACACCGTACAAACTTTTAGGCTAATTAAGTGACATTCTGAACCTTAAATAAAGGAATAACCAGCTCGAGAGACGAGCTCGGCCCCCCAGAAACGTTCCACTAGACGCCTAGTCGTGGACTTGAGTATCTAGCTCAAGTAGCAGGGTAGCGGCTGTGACTACCGCTACATACGCCTTATAGATGCTTGCCTAGGCGCCCCGTATCGGATTCCTAATGGATCTCCCTTCTAGAAGTGCTCTCGAGGACGGAAACAAACTTAGGGTGGATTATACGACCTGAGTGACGTCATGCCGCAACCATCGGAGAGCCTATTTAAAGAAGAGTTATAATCAGATTTGGGCCGTCATCACTGATGGCTAATTATAGTGGGATCAAGAAGGTCACACCGTCACGACATTGCCTTGTAGTGGCATGTCATGACTTGGCAAATCGGCTAAGTCATTACTTATATTTCTTTTCCTTTTCTTTTCTTTTATTTTTGTTATCGATGGACATGCGAGACAAAAGTGACTCATAAGGAAGTGCGGGATTATAATGTAGGGTTAGGGTCAGAAACTTGTATAAGTAGAGTAGAAAATCCAATGGGAACTCTATCGAGTTCTCTTTGTCAAACGCTGAACAAAAAGCAGTTGGCTTAATTCCAGCACGGAGTTTGGCTCTCTGACACTAGAACTCGATATCACTTCAAGAGCACCATCCGCCTTGGACCTTGCTCACTCTCTTATTCTCATTCTCAATCAACCCTTGGTCGCTGATCACCATGATCAGTAACCACCTCTATACATAGCTGGGCCCTTGGCTTAAGGGGACTTTGCAGTCAGTTAGGGACTGCAGGTGGAAGTGTAGCACCAAGCCTGGGTGTTATCGCTGAGACCTGACCTTGTAAACGGGTGGTGATTAGTAGCTACTTGTACTGTTCTTGGTATAAACCTCGTGCTGTGCTCCATTGTGAGTTGGTACATGCAGAGGAGTGACGGTTACCACTAGTGGGCCATCTAGATTAGAGATCCCATCCATTGGGTGATAGTCTAACCATATTATTAAGGCAGTAGTTAGTAGGGTAGTAGGCATCTGGCTAGGTGAAGATCTTGCGCCCCAGCAGACGTAGTTGTAACTAGTAAGATCAAAACCACTAAATCCGTACCCTTCTTGAGATGTTACCATTATGTCTCAAGAACAATATCATACTCTATTGAGCAACCTACTCAACGAAAAGCGTGCCCTCGCTAAATTAAGGGCAGAGTTAGAAGGGAGGAAGGGGAAGTTGTGTCGATGTTGTAGAAAGTTTGGGCAATTGGCCCAAAACTGCAGGAATAGGAAAGGAGAAGAAAAGGGGACTGTCGTTCCCCAAAATAAATTTGAAATCTTAAGTAGCAGAGTAATGCAGTGTAGGGTAGAAGAGAAAACGATAAGGAGTGTAAGGATGTCAGGGGTGAAGTGTTTTAGGTGTGGAACAGAGGGGCACAAGTGTAGGGAGTGTCCTCTGTGGGTAAAGAAAGAGAGGGCGGCGCGTGTGGCAATGCCGCAAAAGGCACAGCAAGAGAGAAGGCCGGCGCGTCTTGTAAGAGGAAAAGCGCAGGAATGTGGGAAGAAGGAGATAAGGCGAGTGGAAGAGAAAGAGGCAGCGCGCCCTAGAAAGGGAGAAGTGCAGCAAGAATGGAAGAGGAGCTCAACGGAAGAGCTGAGAAAGAGAGCAGAGGAACATTGTAGAAAAGGCGTCCCAAGAGAGGCACAATTGTTAGAATTAGGATGGATGACAAGAGAAGTAGTAGTATCGTACTTGACTTGTAAGTGCGGAGAAAAGGGGTCTCATGTAGAAGACAACCAGGGGCAAGGGGTGATCCCCTTTTGGAAATGGAAAGAGTTAAGTTGGTGTGGATGCAAGGGGAAGAGAGCGGAAAGCGGCGCGCCCACAGAGAGGAAAAGCGCAGCAAAGGTAGAGAGAGCAGCACGGCCCAGAGAGGCAAAGGCGCAGCAGAGCGGTGCACGGTCAGGAGAACTGGAAAACGCAGCAAAAGAGGGGGGTAGTTGAAAGGAGATCAGGAGAACCTTCAAAATGTTGAGAGAAGTGTGGTTGAACATTGGAGTAGAGAAGATAGATACGCACGAAGGCATAATGATCAAAGTGCTCTTGGATAGTGGCGCAACGGGGATGTTTATGGATAGACAGACAGTAGCTAGGCATGGGTTCAAGCTGCAGAAATTAGAAAGACCATTACTTGTCAGGAATGTAGACGGGACTAACAATAGTGGAGGGGCCATCACGCACCAGGTAGAGTGCAATGTGTTCTATAAAGGCCACATGGAAAAAATAAGGATGGACGTATGTAATCTGGAAAAAACAGAGGTGATATTGGGCATGCCATGGTTAGCAGCCCACAACCCAGAAATAAATTGGGAGACTGGGGAAGTCAAGATAACGAGATGCCCACCCTTGTGTGGTGGAAGGAGTCAGAAAAGAGAAAAGGTTAAAAAAGTGGCAACAGAGGAAGAAGAGAAAGTCGTCTGGTGGGCGATAGACAATAAAGAAGACTGGGAAAGAGAGGAAGAGATAGAAGAGGACCACAGGAAAATTGAAGAAATGGTCCCAAGGAAGTTTCTGAAGTGGAGAAAAGTGTTTGGGAAGGTAGAGTCGGAGAGAATGCCAACGAGAAAGATTTGGGATCACGGTATAGATCTCAAGGAGACGTTTAAGCTGCAAAAGGGAAGAATTTACCCTCTATCCAAAAACGAGAGGGAAGAAGTTCAGAATTTTGTAGAAGACTAGTTGAGAAAGGGGTACATCAGACCATCGAAATCCCCTCAAACGTCGCCAGTATTCTTTGTAGGCAAGAAGGATGGCAGTAAGAGGATGGTGATGGACTATCGCAACCTGAACGACCAGACAATAAAGAACAACTACCTGTTCCCGTTGATCACAGAATTAATCGACAATATAGGGAGTAAGAAGGTGTTCACCAAGATGGATCTCAGGTGGGGGTTCAACAATGTGAGAATAAAGGAAGGGGATGAGTGGAAGGGGGCGTTCACGACACATATTGGTTCCTTTGAACTAATAGTAATGTTTTTCGGAATGACAAACTCGCCAGCAACGTTTCAAGTGATGATGAATAAGATTCTGAGAGACCTAATAAACGAAGGAAAGGTAGCAGCGTTCATGGACGATGTGTTGGTAGGAACAGAGACAGAGGAGGGACATGATGAAATAGTGGAGGAAATATTGAGGAGACTAGAGGAGAACGACTTGTATGTCAAGCCAGAAAAATGTGTATGGAAAGCGAGAAAGATAGGATTCCTAGGGGTCGTCATAGGACCTAATGGGATAGAAATGGAGGCAGAGAAAGTAGATGGAGTACTCAGTTGGCCACAGCCAAAGACTGTGAAAGATGTTAGAAAATTCTTAGGCCTTGCAAATTACTACAGGAGGTTTATTAAGGATTTCGCTCGAGTAGCAAGGCCGCTGAATATGCTGACGAGGAAGGACGAGAAGTGGCGGTGGGAGGAAGCCCAGCAGAAGGCCTTTGACGAGTTAAAACAGGTTTTCACGACGAAACCAGTATTAGCAGCTCTAGACTTAGACAAAGAGTTTAGAGTAGAGGCCGATGCCTTAAACTATGCTACTGGGGGAGTACTCTCGATGAAGTGCTCAGACAAGAAGTGGAGACTGGTTGCTTTTATTTCAAAATCTCTAAGCGACACAGAATGAAATTATGAGATTTACGATAAGGAGATGTTAGCAGTCGTCAGATGTCTAGAAGTATGGAGGCATTTCCTGGAAGGAGCAGTAGAGAAATTCGAGATTTGGACAGACCACAAAAATCTCAAGTACTTTATGAAGGCGCAGAAGTTAAATAGGAGACAAGCGAGATGGGCCTTGTACCTATCTAGGTTTAATTTTACGCTAAAACATGTTCCAGGAAGCAAGATGGGAAAAGCGGATAGTCTGAGCAGGAGACTAGACTGGGAAATTGGAGTGGAAAAGGACAATGAGGATGAGACGTTGGTGAAACCAAAATGGTTAAAAGTAAGGAGGACAGAGATAGTAGAAATCATAGTAGATGGAGTAGATCTACTAGAGGAAGTTAGAAAGTCAAAAGTAAAAGATGATGAAGTAGTAAAAGCGGTAGAAGAGATGAAACAAGCAGGGGTAAAAATGTTGAGAGATGAAGAGTGGAGAGAAGTGGATGGCGTCATGTACAAAGAAGGAAAAGTCTACATGCCAAAAGATAAGAAGTTAAGGGCAGAGATAGTTAGACTATACCATGATACACCAATAGGAGAGCACGGGGGACAGTGGAAAACGGTGGAACTGGTAACTAGGAACTTCTGGTGGTCAGGGATTACCAAGGAGGTGAAGAGATACGTGGAAGGGTGCAATGCCTGCCAGCTGAACAAGAACCACATAGAACAGCCAGCAGGCAAGTTAATGCCCAACTCTATTCCAGAAAAACCTTGGACGCATATATCGGTAGATTTTATCACTAAACTGCCCTTAGCTCAGGGGTACAACTCAATCTTAGTAGTAGTCGACAGATTAACAAAAATGGTATACTTTATACCTACTACAGAGAAAACGTTGGCAGAAGGACTGGCTAGACTGTTTAGGGACAACGTATGGAAACTGCATGGACTGCCTGAGAGCATCATATCAGACAGAGGACCGCAGTTCATGGCAGGACTAATGAAGGAGTTGAACGGGATGTTGGGGATCAAAAGCAAGTTGTCAACGGTGTTCCACCCTCAGACAGATGGACAAACGGAGAGGGTCAACCAGGAACTGGAGCAGTATTTAAGGATGTTCATCGACCATAGGCAGGAACAATGGCCAGAATGGTTAGGAACAGCAGAATTTGCCTACAACAATAAGGCACACTCGAGTATGAAGACATCGCCCTTTAAAGCTAACTATGGGCAAGATCCTAGGATGGGGTTCAAGGGAAGGAAGAAGGGGAAATATGCAGGGGTGGAGAAATTTGTGGAGAAGATGAAAGAGATACAGGAGGAGGCAAAAGCAGCACTAGGAAAAGCGCAGGCAGATATGAAGAAATACGCTGACAAGAAGAGATCGGATGTAGAGGAATATAAAGTAGGAGACTTGGTCATGCTCAGTACCAAGGACCTGAAATATCAGATGGTCGGAAGGAGGACAGAGAAGTTGACAGAGAGATTCATCGGTCCTTATAGAATTAAGGAGATAATATCATCAAACACGGTCAAATTAGAACTACCTAGTACAGTAAAGATACACCCGGTAGTAAACGTTAGTAGAATACGGCGATACGTAGGACAGGTAGAGGGGCAGAAGAAGGAGCAACTGGCCCTGGTAATAATCGAGGGGGAAGAAGAATAGGAGGTAGAACATATACTAAATAAAAGGAAAGTCAGAGGTAAAGACAAGTATTTAGTACGTTGGAGAGGATTTACAGCGGAGTCCAATACTTGGGAAGGAAGGGAGAATTTAGAGAACGCAAAAGAAGCGATCGAAGAATTTGAGAAGGAATATCGGCGAGATATGGAAGATGTGGCGTGACAAGAGTGCGAAGAAGGTACGTTCCAACGAAGAGAACTACCAGAAAGGTTTACGGCGAAGACGCTATACAGGTGGTCGGACAAGAGATATGACCAGGAATATTGGGGAAGGATGGAAAGGAATTGGAGGCGATGGAAGGGCAAGAAACCGGTAAAAAGGGGGACGATGAAAACGATCCCGGAAGAGAAAGAAGAAGTCAAAGAAAATTCAGGAGTTCGAGAATGGACGGAGGAAGATGAAAATGAAATGGGCGACATGGTCGACCCATACTACGAACTGTAGAAAAATTCCTCGGGACAAGGAAACTTAAGAGGGGGATGGTGTCATGACTTGGCAAATCAGCTAAGTCATTACTTATATTTCTTTTCCTTTTCTTTTCTTTTATTTTTGTTATCGATGGACATGCGAGACAAAAGTGACTCATAAGGAAGTGCAGGATTATAATGTAGGGTTAGGGTCAGAAACTTGTATAAGTAGAGTAGAAAATCCAACGGGAACTCTATCGAGTTCTCTTTGTCAAACGCTGAACAAAGAGCAGTTGGCTTAATT
>Ga0153983_1000339_pt1 | contig 12341 bp, 14 predicted proteins | sample TSGA067MetaG_FD_104693 | JGI IMG/M metagenome (GOLD analysis project Ga0153983, IMG submission 104693) | Attine ant fungus gardens microbial communities from Georgia, USA - TSGA067 MetaG | ecosystem: Host-associated > Fungi > Mycelium > Unclassified | place: USA: Georgia, Alexander Wildlife... | reverse complement strand
GTATAAACCCGCCTCCTGACAATGCCTGTGGTGAAAGGGTGTGATGGGGAGAACGAAAAGGACGGGTATACAAAAGGGGATGATCCGGCGAGAGCAGACCTGCAATACTATGTATCTGAGAAATCTCGATACTCTCTTCCAGTGTCAGCATCGGTAAAATCGTTGGCATTCGTTTGGCTATCATCGTCTTTGCCGCTCCCGGCGGTCCGATCATAAGCAGATTGTGAAATCCTGATACTGCGATGACAGCCGCCCGTTTTGCAGCTTTTTGACCCTGTATATCTGAAAAGTCGATATCATACACACCTTCTTTATTCCGGATAAATTGCTGTCCATCTTTCGTGAGTATACGGCCTGCTTTTCCACCACTTAGATATTCTATCGCCTCTTTTATATTTTTTACACCTACTACCTGAATACCGGATATCACACTGCCTTCCGGCAGATTTCCTTCCGGGATCACACAAGTGCTGCAGCCAATATTTTTAGCTTTTACAACAATCGGCAGAATGCCCGTGATCGGATTGACAGTCCCGTCCAGACTTAATTCTCCCACTACCAATACCTTTTTTCTTTCATTTCTTTTGATAATTCCCAAAGAAGTAAGCACTGCAATAGCAATCGGCAGATCAAATCCGGTTCCCTCCTTTCTGATATCCGCCGGAGAAAGATTGATCGTAATTCTTTTAGGGGGTAATACGATCCCAATATTTCTAATCGCCGTCTTTACCCGGTCGTGCGCCTCTTTGACCTGGGCAGACAGATAGCCCACCATATGAAAAGTTGGCAGTCCATCACTTACATCTGCCTCCACCTGAACCGGGAAGCTTTCAATTCCTAAAATAGTTGCTGATAATACACTGCTGAACATAATATAAAACTCCTTTCATTATTAGAATGGTTTGTGGTATACTGTTGATGGATTAATATGGCTAGTAAGGAGATTTTCCCCATGTTAGAAAATAGAAATTTCAAAAAAATAATATTGATTCTGCTGCTTGTTACCTTCATGGTACTTCCTGTCGAAGCCACCACTGTAGATGAAATAGAAAAAGCAAAACAAGGCCTGGATAATACGCAAAGCGAGATTGGCAGCATGCAGGAATCCAGAAATCAATTGGAAGAATTACAGACCGGCTTAGAGAATGAACTGCAGGAATTGATGCCAAGGTGTATCCAGTTAGAAGAATTGATCAAGGTAAAGGAAGAAGAAATCGCAGTAACACAGACGGAGCTGGACGAAGCTCAGGCAACAGCCGATGATCAGTATTTTGCGATGAAAAAAAGAATTCAATATCTATATGAAAACGGCAGTACTTCATTTCTGGAAATGATCATGAGTGCGGACAACATCACAGATGCTTTAAAGAAAGCCGAGTTTGCGGAAAGTATTGCCGTCTATGATAAAGAAAAGCTGGAAGAATATACAGCCGCTTTACAGGCTGTCTCCGACAGAAAGAAAACTCTAAAAGCTGAAGAAGAAGATCTGCTGGTGGTAAAAAAGGAACTGGATGACCAAAATGCCGCCATCAACGCTTCTATTGAAGCCACCAGTCTGGAAATTGCCCAATACAACAATGATCTTGCCACTGCCCAAACTTTAGCTCAGGAATATGAGAGTACCGTTGAAAGTCTGAGAGAACAACTGCGTCAAGAGGCTTTATCCTTAAATACTCTGGGTGAGAATTCCGCATTTAATTCCACGAATATCATTTCCGATCCTGAAAATTATGTGTCAAAAGGAGAGTTTAAACTCACCTTTTACTGCTCCTGTGTGATCTGTAGTGAAAATTATGGCCATCTGACATCTACAGGAACAACCTGTATACCTGCACAGACAATTGCCGTAGATCCTTCGATCATTCCTTACGGCAGCCAGGTTATGATCGGCGGACATGTCTTTCTCGCCGAAGATACCGGCGGTGCCATAAAAGGAAATCGGATTGATGTATTCGTTTCCTCCCATGCGGAAGCAAATGCTCTTGGTGTGGCAATGGCGGAAGTATTTATCAAAAATAAGTAGGGAAAAGCACAAATGTTGCCTCTTCGACATAAACTATAAACAAATCCCTTTGAGGTAACCTTTTTGAAGACATTTCTAAAGCCCCTCGCTGTCGAAGAAGAAAAATATTATCTTCAAAGATACCAAGAGGGCGACTTGGAAGCAAAAAATATTTTAATCGAACACAATTTGCGTTTAGTTGCACACGTAGTTAAAAAATATCAAGGGGTAGAAGAAGATCTGGATGATTTAATTTCCATAGGTACTATCGGATTAATCAAAGCAATACAAACCTTCGATAGTACGAAAGCCAGCAGACTTTCCACCTATGCCGCAAGATGTATAGATAAAGCAACCACCTCTTTGTGGCTCAATCCGATTCAGAGACCGGAAATGACCGTCCTTTTCATCAGAAATGGCATATCTGGGATAAGATAAGCGATAAACTGTTTATTCTGACCCGATTCAATGGAAAATTTTATGAATATGCTCCATTAGTCATCTATCCCATCCACTTAACCTTCCACGAGAAAGTAACCGAAGTACAAAAATTCTTTCTAAAGCATCCAAATCCGTCAGCAATTAGCGCTATTGGCGATAAACTTCGATTTTACCGCTATCAAAAAGGACTTTTGCAAAAGGATATCGCTGCCTCCATCGGAGTTGACAAAGAAACCTATATGAATTATGAAACTGGAACACGAGAAAATTATTCTTTGGACAAGCTACAGCAGATCGCAGCTTTATTAGAAATTGATATTACCTGTCTATTGGACGATTATCACAAATTTTTATATGATGGACAAGGGGAACAGATTAAAAAATTACGAAAGCGCAGGAAACTTACTCAAGGAAAATTTGCAGAAGAAACAGGAGTTTGCAAAACAACTATAAAGGATTGGGAGCACAATAAAGCCCGTATTTCAAAAGAAACCTATAAATTTTTATTCCCATCAGGTTCTTCCTCTACTGAAGCTCAAAATTCAGAGAACATACTATAATAGGAAGTAACCTAATTCGTACCGCAGAGTCACCTGTAGCTATATTCTATATCCGTTCCAGAAATTACGCAAGCTAAAATTTCCTTATTTTTCTTAATCTTCCACCTACTCAATGAATAAATCATTCTATAACGCTGTAATTCGGTCATAGCGGAGTTTTTTAGGCGAAAGCGGACAACCGCTTTGCTTAAAATCCAAAACCTCTTTAGGAGACAAATAGGGATTTCCTGATAAATAGTTCAATATAGTGAAAAGGGCAGAATTTATCTGCCCTCAACAAATTACTTACTATTTTTTATACTATCTAATAATTGGAGCTTTTGTTCTGGAGAACACTCCAGATTAATAATAAATTTAATAACTGCTTCGCTATAAATTGCGGTAGTACGTCTATTAAATTCTTCTTTAGTTTTTACGTTTGAAGGTAAATGTACGATAGCTTTCATAATACTTTACCTCCCTTTTTCTTACATGATAGATAATATGTGACACTGCTTGACCGATATAACCAAATTTCAGTCAGACCGTCCTTCTACCATGAGCGTATCTCTCACCTCTTCAAACGCAAATAGCAACAACGGGATCTTAATAATTATCTTGAGAAATAATTTGATTCACTTCAAGATATTCTTTTATCTGGCATAGATTATATATAGCAGTATCCAAATACTTTAATACCCCATCTACATCCAGATTTACGTCCTCGTCCAACTTAATTTTTTCTGCTTCCTTTTTGGCAATGATCATTTTATAGATTTCCTTTCTTCTTTTCTTATCGCTAGAGACCAACAATTAAGGAAATTCACTGTCATATTCTGGAGGAGCAGGTAAGAATGCTATTTGCGTTTAGTATTATACTGTTCACGCTGATATTGATTTACGACATTTTTATTTCCAAACACATCTTCTCGAACAATATCATGCGCATCTTTATACACAGCTTTTGTTTCGTTTGTATATTTAGGAACATTTTTATATTCCGTTTTAAATTCTTCCGGCTGCCATGATTATGCATATAATAACCATTTGGCTCAATATTCCACGAAGCGGTTAGTTCAGATTCTGAACTGGATTCTTGAGGTATAACAGCTTTTATTGACAAGAAAAGGATTGGCTATCCGTTCAATAAATAAAATTTTTATTTACCTCTAAATGGTGAAATTAGATTTAAAAGATGTTATTTTCATATTTTTGTGGTAAACTGTTTATATATAGCAGTGTGAAGAGATGCAAATAGCATGCTAATTAAAGGAAGTGGTTGTATGTCGGAAGATAGATTACAGAACATCATGCGTGATGTAATGAAAGAATTAAAGAAGATTTTAGAAAACGATTTTGTTTCGGCAATACTATATGGTTCTTATGCAAGGGGCGATTATGACCATGAATCAGATATAGATTTTGCTGTCCTTGTAAGTTGCGATAGGATGAGAGTTAAAAAATATACGGAAGCATTGGCAGAATTAATGGTAGATATAAATTTAGAGTATGATGTATTGGTTTCTTTTTGCTGTATCCCCATTGATGAATTTAATAGTAAGAAAGATGTCCTTCCATATTACAGAAACATTGATACGGAAGGAGTGAAAGTAATTGCATAGCCAAAGTCAAATCGACCTTTCTAAATATAGACTGGATAAAGCCTCAGAAATGATAGGCGAGGCAGATATTCTGTTTCAAAATAAATTTTACAAAGGGAGTAATAACAGAGCTTATTATTCAATTCTTCACTCAATGAGAGCCGTATTGGCATTAGCTGATTTTGATTCTAAAAAGCACTCAGGGGTTATCTCAGAATTTCAAAGAGCTTTTGTCAAAACCGGTATATTTGAAAAGGAATATTCAAAGATAGTTATGACAGCAAGCGAAATCAGGAATGCTTCAGATTATGATGATTATTTTATTGCATCAAAAGACGAATCAGAATTGCAGATTAATAATGCAAAAAAGTTTCGTGACAGAGTTTGCAGATATTTAAAAGATGAATTGGGAGAGGAAAAGGCTGTTGATTGATTTCAACAGCTTTTATTATTTGCTATCCATTCGATAAACAAAATTTTTATCCTGTCCATAAAATATTTTTTGCTAATTAGAGAAATCACATTTATAATTAGCTTGTGGGCGCTTATAAACGATAACATAATATCGTTACAGGAGGAACGAACGATGGACAAAGCAGATAACCGTAAATATGCAATCTATTCCAGAAAATCCAAATTCACCGGCAAGGGTGATAGTATAGAAAATCAGATAGAACTCTGTAAAAGAAAAATTTTAAACAGTGATCTAAATGCCACAGAATCCGATATCCTGATTTTTGAAGATGAAGGATTTTCAGGGAAGAATACCAACCGACCGCAATTCCAGGCCATGATGAAAAAATGCCGGCAAAATGAAATTAAAGCGATTGTCTGTTACCGTTTGGATAGAGTAAGCCGCAGTGTTAGTGACTTTTCTAAGCTGCTAGATGAACTGGAGCCGAATAATGTCAGTTTTATTTCTGCTACTGAAGAATTTGAAACGAGCAGTCCCATGGGCAAGACTATGATGAGAATAGTTGCCGTATTTGCAGAATTTGAACGTGATACTATCGCTGAACGCATACGTGACAATATGCTCGAGCTTGCCAAATCCGGAAGATGGCTCGGCGGAACTACTCCTACCGGTTACAAGGGTAAGGAACTGACAACTTCCTATGACTTTGATGGTAAAATCAGAAAAATGCACAAGTTAGAGACAGTTCCAGAGGAAGAAAAAATCATCAAAACACTATTCGCAGAGTTTTTAAAGACGACCTCTTTAACAAAAGTAGAAACTTATTGCATCAATTATGGAATAAAAACCAAAAACGGAAAAGACTTTTCAAGATTTACAATTAAAGCTATCTTGCAAAATCCCGTTTATATGACTGCTGATCATACTGCATGGAAGTATTTTCAGTCATCAGGTGTCATTCTATATGCAGAGGAATCCGCTTTCAATGGAAACTATGGGATTTCTTCCTACAACAAAACAATTCAGACATCGGGCAAAGCAAATAAAATGCGCAGCAGGCAGGATTGGATTGTAACTGTCGGAAAACATAAACCCATGATTTCATCCATGGACTGGATTCAAGTTCAGGAACTATTAGAGCAAAATAAGTCAAAATCTTTTCGAAAGCCTAAAAATAATACTGCATTATTGTCCGGCTTATTGCGTTGCAGGCACTGCGGGAGCTATATGCGTCCTAAAATGGATCATCGGACAAAACTTGGATCAGAACAAAGATTTCATTATCTTTGTGAGATGAAAGAAAAATCCCGCCTTCAGCAATGCGATATGAAAAATGCACAGGGCAATGAAATTGATAAGCTAGTCTGGAACAAGATCATAGATACAATTGAAAATCCAGCAGCCTACATGGAAGATTTAGCAAAGGCGAAAGAAAAGATTTCCCAAAGCAACAGCCATTACTATGAACGATTGGAATTATTAAAAAAGAGTCGAAGCGAAAAGGAAAGGCAGATACAGAATTATTTTGAACAATTTGAAAATGAGACCGGTGAAATTACGGCTCCATATTTATCTGAGAGAGTCGATGCTTTACATGAGAAAAAGTTAGAGATTGAACAAGAAATTCTCGAAGTAGAAAGTAAATTGGCAAATAAAGAATTGTCAAAAGAAAGATTTGATACTATCGCAATGCAGTTATTGAACTATGATAAAATTTTTGATGCAATGGACATTGAAGAAAAACGAAAGGCATTACGATTATTAATTGACAGAGTGGAATGGGATGGCAGCGAGCAGACAGCTCATATCTACCTGTTTGGCAGTGAGGAAAAATTAGGGGATTTATCAGAGCCAAAACGGGGGTATAGCCAATGAATTACTCATGATGCTCCGCTCTAAAAAGAAAACGTCAAAAGAAGTGTCCTTATATGAACCGATTGGCACTGACAAAGAAGGTAATGAAATCGTTCTGCTGGATATTATCGAAAATGAACCTGAAGATGTGGTGGATTCTTATACATTTAAGCAGGATTTAAAAAAATTGCATCAGCTGCTCCAAACCGTACTTAACCCCAGAGAATATGAAGTGATAAAACTGCGGTATGGATTGTACGGAGAAAAAGAATTCACTCAAAGAGAGATCGCTAAGCAGCTTTTGATAAGCCGCTCTTATGTCTCCAGAATCGAAAAGAACGCTTTACTGAAATTGCGGAAGTTCTTCCCGTCTTCGTAAGATATCAAACTGATTCAGTTCCATTCCCAAATCAAGATATACTATCTGCTGTGGATGGGGTGCGCTCTCTTGGGCATTCCCATCTTCATTTATGATTGCCCGCACTGTAGTTTTAAGGTTTTCTCCATCCGGCTTCATGATTTCAATCGTCTCCCCCACCATGAATTTATTTCTTTGCGTGATGCGGTACAGCCCCTGACTGTTTTCTCCTTCAATGAATCCCAGGTACGTGTATCCTTTGAAATACGTATTCTGGTCATAGATCTGCGTTGTTTCATCCGGCTTGTCATAAAAAAAACCGGTTGTAAACTGGCGATACGTACAACCGGATATCTGTTCTTGGTACCACGGCATATTTTCTCTATATAGTGCAGGGTCTTTTAGATAATCATCAATGGCTTTTCGATACGTACGGGCAACTGTAGCTGCATAAAGAGCAGTTTTCATCCTTCCTTCAATTTTAAGACTGTCAATTCCGGCACTCAAGATATCATCCATGTGTTCAATCATACATAAATCTTTCGAATTAAAAATATAAGTGCCTCTTTCATTTTCATATACAGGCATATATTCACCCGGTCTTGTCTCCTCCACAATGGAGTATTTCCAGCGGCACGGATGGGTACAGGCTCCTTGATTTGCATCCCGCCCGGTGAAATAATTGCTTAAGAGACAGCGGCCGGAATAGGAAATACACATGGCACCATGAATGAATGTCTCTATTTCTAATTCCCTGGGAATCTGTTCTCTGATCTGCCGAATCTCCGCAAGGGATAGTTCCCGAGCGGTTACTACCCGTTTTGCGCCCAGCCGGTTCCAGAATAAAAAGGTTTCATAGTTGGTGTTGTTCGCCTGTGTGCTGATATGACAGTCAATTTCAGGACATATTTCCCTGGCGATCATAAATACACCTGGATCTGCGATGATCAGCGCATCCGGTTTTATTTTTTTCAGCTCCTGAAGATATTCCCGGATTCCCTGCAAATCTTCATTATGAGCAATAATATTGGCTGTTACATAGACTTTTGCCCCATGTTCATGGGCAAAGCAGATTCCTTCTTTTAACTCTTTCGCAGAAAAATTTTTTGCCTTCGCCCGAAGGCTGAAAGCTTCTCCGCCAACATAAACTGCATCTGCACCAAATATTACAGCTATCTTTAAAACTTCCAGACTACTGGCCGGAACTAATAACTCTGGTCTTTCCATGTGGCTCCTTAATCCTTGTACTGATTGTTACCCCATCTCCAATGGGGAGAATGGTTGTTTCTAACTGGTCTGTGTGCTTCAGTTCGTAGAGATAATCTCTCATTCGTTTATAAATCGTCCGGTTTCTGCGTTCCACCGCATACCTGGATTCTATAATATCTCCATCCTGAAGTACATTATCTGAAACGAGAATTCCTCCGACAGGCAAAAGCCTTAAAATTTCCGGCAGAAAATGAATATATTGCCCCTTTGCAGCATCCATAAAAATGAAGTCAAACGGTTCTTTTAAGTCTTTTAAGATGTCTGCCGCATCCCCCTCTAACAAAGTAATCTGCTTCTCTCGACCCGCTTTTTCGATATTATTTCTCGCAATTGAAATACGTTTTTTGTAGTTTTCAATGGTAGTGATATGGCAGTCACAAGAGACATATTCACTCATTAAAAGAGCCGAAAAGCCAATCGCTGTACCCACTTCCAATATCTTCGCCGGACATTTTATGTACAGCAGGACTTTCAACAAGCTTTGTACCTCTTTTCTGATAACAGGTACAAAGCTTTCTTTCGCCTCTTGCTCCAGCTGCTCAAGAAAGGGCGTATTCCCGTTTTCTAAGGAATTGATATAGGTCACTATTCGCTCGTCGGCAATCAACGGTTACTCCTCCGTATCATCAGCATCCTGGCTTACTTCTTCGTAAATATCATCGTTAATCGTTCCTTCCGGCTCCGTATTCTCTTCTGCTGTCTCTTGTGAGGGCTGTCCCTCAACGTTTTCTTTCGCCAGAATTTCCATCATCTCATCTGCTGTCAACGCTGTATTCAAAATATATGTTCCGGCCTGGAGTTTCCCTGAATAATTCGAAAGCTTTTCCTGAACATAAAATACTTTTGCATCTTCAATTAAATCCTTATTTTCCAAAATCTTACCAATTTGATAGACCGAACTGCCACCCTTTATAACCACGGTTACGTCTTTTCCTTCCCCGGAAGCTACGGGAACCTGATGGAAAATCGAATACCCAAAGTGATAGGACATTTTTCCCAGAAAAATAATTAAAAACAAAATACAAACATATAGAAGAATCCGAAAAAAACCTCCTGCAACTGCGGTTCCATGTCCTTCTTTTTGTTTTGCACCGGCCATAACAATCTCCTTTTGACAAACTGTGCATCCACCTTACAAATCCGGAATATCTAAATTAATCCCCTGATACAAATGGATATTAAGCTTTTTTAGCTGCTTACACAAACTTAGCTCTGCCTCAAAAAATTCACTTACCTGCGGAATCCTGAATAAAATTTCAAATTGCTGTTCCATTTCCTCGATCGCTTCATACAAAGCGGTTTCCTCACCGTGATTTTGAAGCATATAATTCAGACGGCGCACTTCATCCACTTTCTTTTTGATTTCCGGCATAGTATCCAATTCATTTTGTGCTTTTCTGTACCTTTGGTACGTTTCTCCATTCTGAATCGCCAATGCCAACGCATTTGCACAGTTATCAATTGTATTCATTCAATCACCTCTAGTGTTAAGCCTCCATGATAATCGGCAATATCATTGGTCTTCTTTTTGTCCGTTTCCACACAAATTCTCCCAGTGAGTCTTTGATCACACTTTTAATTTTTCCCCAATCGGAAACTTTTTTATCCAAACACACATCCAGTGCGTCCTCTACAATGCCCCTGGCATCTCCCATCAGATCCTCTGATTCCCGTACATATACAAATCCTCTCGATACAATGTCAGGACCCGCCAATAAATGGTTGCTGCGTTTTTCTAATGTAAGAACAACGATCATAATCCCATCTTCCGCCAGATGCTGACGGTCACGCAATACAATGTTGCCTACATCCCCGACGCCAAGACCGTCTACCAGAATACTGCCAACGTGCACTTTACCGGTTACAACTGCCTTTTCTTCATTTACTTCCAGAACATCACCGGAAGATAAAATAAAAATATTTTCCTTAGGGATACTCAGTCCTTCGGCAATTTCTGCCTGTGCTTTTAAGTGACGGTATTCTCCATGCACCGGAATCGCATATTTGGGGTTTACCAATGAGTATATCAGTTTTATCTCTTCCTGACAAGCATGACCAGATACATGGGCATCCTGAAAAATCACATCTGCTCCCTTCATGCTCAATTCATTAATCACCTTGGAAACTGCTTTTTCATTACCGGGAATCGGGTTTGAACTGAAAATAATCGTATCCCCTGGCTTAATGCTGACTTTTTTATGGATGCTGGCAGCCATTCGGGACAGTGCTGCCATAGACTCTCCCTGACTTCCGGTCGTTATTAATACGATCTTTTCATCCGGATAATTTTTAATTTGATCGATTTCTACCAATGTATTATCCGGAATATTCAAATATCCCAGCTCAGAAGCCGTCGAGATTACATTTACCATACTTCTTCCTTCTACCGCTACCTTACGGCCATATTTATATGCAGAATTAATAATCTGCTGGACACGATCCACATTGGAAGCAAATGTAGCAATAATGATTCTTGAATCATTATTTTCAGAAAAGATATTGTCAAATGTCTTACCTACGGTTTTTTCAGACATGGTAAATCCCGGACGTTCTGCATTCGTACTGTCACACATCAGTGCCAGCACACCTTTTTTACCGATTTCCGCAAATCTCTGCAGATCAATCGCATCACCAAATACCGGTGTATAATCCACTTTAAAGTCTCCGGTATGCACTACAGTACCCGCCGGCGAATAAATAGCCAGTGCAGAGGCATCCTGAATGCTGTGGTTTGTCTTGATAAATTCAATCCGAAACGCACCCAGATTAATGGATTGTCCATGTTTGATCACCTTTCTTTTCGTGCCTCTGACAAGATTGTGTTCTTTTAACTTATTCTCAATCAATCCCAGCGTTAATTTCGTTCCATAAATCGGGACATTGATCTGCTTTAGAACATACGGCAAAGCTCCGATATGATCCTCATGTCCATGAGTAATCACAAAACCTTTTACTTTTTCAATATTCTCTTTCAGATAAGTGATATCCGGGATGACCAGGTCAATACCCAGCATATCATCCTCCGGAAATGAGAGTCCACAATCTACAACAACAATACTGTCTTCATATTCAAAGGCAGTAATATTCATTCCTATCTGTTCCAGACCACCCAGTGGAATGATTTTCAATTTTCCATTACTATTTTTTTTCAAATTATTTCCTCCATTATTTTTTTAATATATATTCACATTTTTTTAATTTTTACTGCTGCGCTTTACACCATTTTTGCAATATGAAAAACTTCACTTCGTTATCCACGGCAGAAAACTAAGTGAATTCCCGATAAAATTCTCTCGCAGCAGGTTGTTTTCTTATAGAAATTCAATATCCTCCAGCATTGCTTCAAAAACTTTAAATACGGCATCATATTCTGTGTCATCTTCCACGAAGACATAACAGCCTTCTTCGTCCTCATTTTCCGATACATCTTTTAAAATATAAGCAGCGCTGCCATCTTCATCTGCCTCATCGTCCGGTTCTACTACCAATAGATACTCGTTTCCATTAATTCTTGTTTGCTCTAAAACACCAAGTTCCAGCTCTGTCCCGTCTTCTGCGTAAAATACAATTGTATCCATCCTATACTCCTTCCTTATCCATGTATCCCTGCAATATAAAAACGGCCGCTATTTGATCCACATATTTTCCACGATCCTCACGTCTTACATTGCTTTCCTGCAAAGTGCGGTGAGCTTCCACGGTTGTAAGCCTTTCATCCCACAAAATTATTTCTATGCCTGTCCGTCTTTTAAGCATGTCACTAAATTGAAGCGTTTTCTGAGCCCGCTCGCCAATTGTATTGTTCATATTTTTGGGAAGACCCAGCACAATTATTTCCACACCATATTCCCGTATTAATTCT